>ENA-OOXC01001817-OOXC01001817.1-human-gut-metagenome-genome-assembly--contig:-NODE-1817-length-11622-cov-2.430362_pt1 | contig 11622 bp, 7 predicted proteins | sample MGYA00241578_ERZ501325 | MGnify/ENA primary metagenome ERZ501325 (study PRJEB25962, sample SAMEA2042737) | human gut metagenome | biome: human gut; feature: human-associated habitat; material: faeces...
CGAACAGGCAGGCTCATTTTGAGCTTCTGTTCCGCGATCTGCTGGATGCGTACCGGTGCCTCCAGACGGGACACCTCGAGCTTATCCACTGCATTCTCCTTCGCCATCGTCATGACCTCGCTGCGGATACGCTGCATTCTGTATTCCTCCTGAATATTGATCCCGCTCAGGAAGACCAGCAGCATCACGGGAAAAAGGATCATCAGCGTCCCCAGAATGATGTCATGGAAAAAATAGGAAGAGTCAGACTTCTCGCGCTCGATCCGGTGAGGCGCGGCGACGCTTTCCGGCATCGACGGCATGTAATCCATGACTTGCACTTCCTGTACCATACGATATCTCTCCCATCTTTTTCAGACTCTATATCTCAGGCTGAAGGAAACAGGGCCAGATCCCCGGTCGCTCCCTACACTCTTTCTACAACACGCAGGACCGCACTTCTCGCACGCGGATTCTCCTCGATCTCTTTCGCACTCGGCTTTTGCGCCTTGCCGATGGACTTCACCAGACGATGGTGGTGGCACACACAGACAGGCAGCTCCGGCGGGTAGATGCAGTCCCTTTCCATTTCCTTGAAAGCCTTCTTGATGATGCGGTCTTCCAGTGACTGGAACGTGATGACGCCGACCCGTCCCCCCACTTTCAGGTGGGAAACGCAGGCTTCCATCGTATCCTTCAGGATCCCCAGCTCGTTATTTACCTCGATGCGGATCGCCTGAAACGTGCGCTTCGCCGGATGCGGGCCATTTCTTCTGGCATGCGCCGGAATGGCCGCCTTGATGACAGAGACCAGATCATCCGTCGTCTCGATGGGCTTCTTCTCGCGGAATTCACAGATAAACTGCGCGATCCGCTTCGCCCATCGCTCTTCCCCATACTCCCAGATGATACGCGCAAGCTCCTCCTCTTCATACGTATTCACGATCTCATACGCCGTGCGCGGATTCCTCTGATCCATGCGCATATCGAGCTTCCCATTATTCATATAAGAGAAGCCACGGCTGCCGTCATCGAGCTGATGGGATGAGACCCCCAGATCGAAGATGAAGCCATCGACCTTGTCGATCGTAAGCGAGGTCAGGATATCATGGATGTGAGAAAAATTATCCCGCACAAAGAGATGCCGGCAGGCACAGCCAGAAAGACGGCGAGAAGCCGCCTCGATCGCTTCTTCATCCTGATCGACACCGATCAGAAGCGCATCCGGAGCGAGCTTCTCCGCCATAGCGAAAGAATGTCCGCCGCCCCCTAAGGTGCAGTCGACATAAATGCCATGTGGATCCGTCAGGATCCGGTCGATCATTTCGTGCAGAAGCACGGTGGTGTGTTGAAATTCCATAAATGAGTCCTCGAAAAAAGGTGAAAGGTTCAGGGTTGAGGGTTCAGGGTTGTGGTGGCGGCTTCGCCGAAATCCTTCGACTCAGGCCTCAACTTTCTGAATGCGACTTTTCCAACAAACGACATTTCACTCCGCTCAGGATGACGAAATGGGCGATGCCCTAAAGTAGCATTCAAGTCACCAGTCACTCCCAAACCTCACAGATCAAAATTCAGCGGAAGGTCGAGAGCATCCGCGATCTCTGCGATATCCTCGCCCTCTTCGTCCTGACGCAGGAGCTCCGGATCCCAGATCTCGATGATGGGTCCCGTCCCCACGATGCAGGCTTCCTTCTTCAGCTTTGCAAATTCACGAAGGTGGGCAGGGATCAGGATACGCCCCTGGCGGTCGCACTCCATCTCCGTCCCGCGGCCGATCAGATGACGCATGATCTTGCGGACATTACGGTTCGTGAAGGGCAGCTTCTGCAGCCGGGCGATCAAGGCATCCCAGCGCTCTTTCGGATAAATATTGAGGCAGGTATCCAGACTTGGAGCCAGCACAAAACGACTTCCCAGCTCTTCCCTGAATTTCGCTGGAAGGATCATGCGCCCCTTGGCGTCTATGGTATGAGAATATTCATTCATAAACATATCCTTCCACCTCCTCCACATTTACCCACATTCTACTACAATCCCCCACCCTGTGACAATGAGAATTTTTCAAACCCATCATTTTTTCATCTGCTGCCCTCGTATTGATTTTATCGATGTTTTCAGCACCTTCTTTTCGAAATCAAACCACTCCCCGCTATGATTTCTTCCGTTTTTTGAAAAACAGGCAAAATAAAAAATCCCCACTCGGGGGATTTTTTATTTTCCAGACCAGTAAATCATCATCAATAAAAGTACTCGCAGGTTCTATAGGTTCAACAGTTTTTGAGGGTTCCATGGGGAAGGAACGGTAAAAAAAATGAAGCGCCGCGTTCTTTTAAAGAAACAGTGATCAAATTGTTGTATAAAGTGGTGAAAACAGCGTGCTATTAAAGGAGGATGATGGCAAAATAATGCCTGAAAAAACAGGTAAAATCGGACTCTGCGATTGAATCAGCGTTTCCCTTTTTCTCTCCTCACTTCAACGTAAGAAATCCATTGATAAACGCGTCTGGGAAAACGAAGAGCTTTTCACCGGCTGCAAAACTCACGCGGATCTCATTCTTTCCCTTATCTAAATTGATTACCTGCCCTTTCCCAAACTTGTTATGATACACTATCGTACTTAGAGAAACATCAGAAAAATCCATCTGCTTGGACGAACCGCCGGAAGGCGGTGTGCTTTTTGAGGAAGCAGAACGCGTTTGTGTCTTCCGTTTAGTCTGCTTCTTCCCTAAGATAATGGTTCGCGTGATGGGTCCCTTTTTTCCTTGCGCAGGTGTCTTAGATTCTCCGAGTTCGCCGACCAATTTCTTTTGAGAACGCGTCGACTTGCCCATCTGGTTAGCCGCTTTGGTACTTCGCAAATCAGTGTTTCTGTCCTTTTCACCACCAAAAAGTGAACCGAATTCTGGCTTACCAAACAGATTTCCCTCTTCTTGCAGCGAATTGGTTTCCTCTTCACTTTGCGTCTCTTGCGGAATTTGCGTTTTAACCGTTCTTGGTAGTCCAGATTTCTTTGTTTTCTTCTTTTGCGTTACTTTTTTATTGGTTTTCCCTGCCTTAGTACCTTTTTCATTCTCGGTACTGAGATCGTCATCTTCGCCATTTTCCCACTTGACAACATATTTCTCCGCCTCAGTTTTAATACTCTCCGTCACTACATCTACAGTAGATACCGCCTCAATCTCCTGGGGGAATACTTCCAGCTCCTCCAATCGCCTGAGCACAGATTTCATAGTCCCAGCCTTATCCCGATAAAAACTGGTACCACGAATGCGTATAAACTGCCAGCCCAGGCGTTCTAGGATTGTCTGCCGTTCCATATCCGCTTCAATCTGCTTCGGACTACTATGCCAACGATCTCCATCACATTCAACCGCCACTTTTCTTCCTTTCATAGCAATATCAATGCGATACGCTCCCGCAGGATACTGTTGTATGAAATCGAACCCATACGACGATAAATACTGGCACACTTCCACTTCAAAAGGTGACTCCGCCTGTTTAGAAATTTCTTCATCTTTGTTAAAAACTTTTGGATTAGCAGCATACTCCAGCAGGGAGCGGCGAATATCAAAACAACCTCCATGTGCCTTCAAATCTTCATTTTTGTGAAGCGAATGCACAATCCAGACTTGATTCTTTGCACGACTGACCGCAACATTATAGCGTTGCTGGTAAGTCACCTGATCCATCGCTCTATAGGACAGCGGACCTTCCTCCGCACTATCAACCATAGAAAGAAAAATAATATCTTTTTCATCGCCCTGAAACTGGGCTGCATCTCCACAAACGATCTGGTGCTTCTCTTTTTCCTGCACTGAGATTCTCTCCATGATCAGGGTGTTGATTCGCTCCGCCTGCTCTCGGCCAAGCAGGGAAATCACACCAAATGTTTGGTCTGCATAAGCAGGATTTTCGCAGCAAGCCCGCAGCAAAGCCACAATGTACTCCGCTTCCTTTTGATTGACTTTATGCGTCCCTTCCCTATGTCCATCCACAAAATAAGATACCATAGCCGGCTTCAAAGGAGTGCTGTCCGCAGCTCTTAGCGGCTTAATCAGTCCATTATAAGACAGCCAGTTACTATAACCAATAATAGATGGAACACATCTGAAATGTTCCGTCAGCATAATGCTGTTGCTCTGCATCAAAGCCAGATTATACAGGGAAGAATCGGCATCCATCACATCTGAAATCTTTTTCGGAAACTCTCTGCCAAAAGAAAGAGCCCGCAATTTGTCAATTTGCTCTATAGGGATACTCATATTCGTCGGACTTACCTGTTTATCATCGCCTACAATAATCACCTTGTCCGCCAACTGCAATGTTGCCACTGATGTCAAATCCGACTGGCTGGCTTCATCCACAATGATAACATCAAAATGATTTTCTTTAGGTCTTAAGAAATCATATGTCATATAGAACGGCATGATCCAAACAGGAATCGCTCTTTGGCATTCCCCCATGGCATTTTTTACACGCTGTTTGTATATAGGAGCATTTTGTGATGTCCCTTTTCCCAGTTTTTTAATGGCATATTGCCAAGCCTCCATTGCTTGCCATAACTCAGAATTACCATTGATCCGAGTACAGATATGAAACCATGCCCTGTTTTCACACAGCTGGATGGTCGTTTGCCGCATCGCATGGGTGGCCGCCAAAAGTTCTTTCTCAAGATCTTCTACCGTTGTACTATTGATTTCATTGATTTTCTTTTCTAACTGTTTCCACTTCCAAGCATCATAAATAGACTCCGGAGCACTCGTGCCACCTAAAATGCCCGTTCTCTCTTCTATTGCTTTACTCCATCCGGGTGCAATTTGACGAAGTTCCTGCAAGAGCTCATTCCTTTTCAAAAAGGCTTTCTCTTTCTTTATAAGTTGTAATAACTCTGCATAGTCTTTTCTATATAAAGAGCAATTCTCCGTCAAAAAGTCATCCGCGAATTGATTCCATGAAGGATTCTTTAGTGAAACTGACTTTAGATAATTCTGACATCTTTCAATTTTCTCGTTCATCTCCGCGATAACCGAAGACACTTGCACAAATGACAGATACTGAGACAGTTTATGCCGCAGAAAATGTATTTCATGCTGAATAGAGGAATCTCTATCTTCCCACTCCGCATAACCGATTACATTTTTTACAGCAAAGCCCGCTTCTTCCAAACTCTGCATAAGAGTAAAATAGCTCTTCTTGTAAGCAAGGCCATGCTGAATAGCAGCGACTTTTTTCATCATGGGTTCGATTGGATTAGAAAAGCATTTCACCAAATCCGCAAACTTTGGAACAGATGGATCGCCTCTCATCATTTGATCCCATAAAGCCCCAACGTCTTTTGCCAATTCAATGAATTTTACCCATTCCCAAATCATCATATATTCATTTTTACTTTGAGCGGCATGATTTCCAATAGACAGCAAAGACAAAATTTCATCATATTTATGCGTCCTTCCGAATAGCCTGTCACAGAAACCAAATTTTCCACTTTCATCCATTTTGCTCAGAGCTTCTTCAAGAATCTCATTATGTCTACCCATGGAGAAAAATTGGTCATCTATTTTTATCCCCATCTTCGCTAATGCAATACAGTTGGAATCAAAATATCGGTTTGCCTCTGTAATTTTTCCAATCAATACTTCCCAAAGGCGCTGATATTCTCCCCCTTTAATGCCATCCAGTATGATTTGCTCCATCCATGATCCGAAATTTTCACCAGTTGTGCTTTGTGCAAGCAATGCTTCTAATTTTCCCAAGTCATTGCGGTTCACATTCTTAATGAGAACTTGTCCATTTTCATCAAGAACGTTCAAATGATCTGTATCCCATTGCAAAGTCTTTCCCAACTCCTGCTGGATGCCTTTGATTTTCTCCATCTTTTCACTTCGCCTCTGGATCAAATGGTCAAAATCATCTGGCGTCATCAATTCTTCCGGATGCGGGTATCCATCCCGCAAATGTTTCTCATCCTCCACGCTTACATTTTCGTTAAATGAATACAAAAACTGCAAGTCTTCCCCTGAAAAAGGAAATGCATTAAACTCCTTCACCTCGCCAGGGATATAATCAAGGTCCCCGATATGATTCACGACAAATTTCGTGGCATCAAGCGGCGAATATGCTTCTCCATCATAAGCTATACTCTCAATCTGTTTATTTCTATTCTGGTAAATCAAACGCCGGATGCGGGCAATTTCTTTGATTTCCTGTTCTCGTTCTTCTGCCAATTTATCAATATTCCTTTGAATGGCAGACGAATTATGAGTTTGGTTATATTTCTGGATTTCCTGAATCGAATAAATGGCTTCCTCTTTATTTTCACCATTCAAATACATGCAAAGAGGCTGCAACGGCTTCTCCAGCTGATTTTTTAAGACACTGAGGGCTTTCCCTTTCTCACTTGTAACAAGAACGGTCTTCCCCTCCGCCAAAAAGTTGCCGATCAGGTTTGCAATGGTATGCGTTTTGCCGGTTCCTGGCGGCCCCTGTACGACGACCACGCCATCCGTTTCTATCCGTTCTGCAATTTGCAACTGTTCTTTATTGGCTGGTTTTGTGAACAAAATATCTTTACTTTCTCCACAAGATCTGGCCAGGTTTTCTTCTAATGAGTATTCTTGTAACCCCAATTCCGCGCCTGATCTGCCAGCAGTTGAAAAGAGCCGAGTAAAAAAGTCGTTGATTGATACGCCGCCTTCTTCAATCTGCGTTTTCAGTTCATCCACCAATCCACCTACAGCACGTGTACGAGGACGAATGAAGAAGACTGGCTGCATAGTGAACAGGATGGTCTTCTTCGGAAGCTTCTCATCAAATTTCAGCCGAACACCAGCGAGCTGACGGATTGAAATTTTGGAAGACACTTCTTGCAATGCGCTATATAAGCCTTTCACATTCATGGGGCTTATATCCTGCAACCCCATTTTACTGATATCGATAGTATCGATACCAGATAACTGCTGTATAGCCAGGGATTCGATTCTGCTTCCATCCGCATCGCAAAGAACCATGACCTCATTCTTTTTCGTATCTAGGTGGATTCTTACACTTTGCGTAACAATAGGATAAAACAGATCCGTCCCAACTTGTGTAAGCAGACCATTTCCTACCACCAATTCCTGCGTGGCTTCTGTCGCATCCACCTCGGACTGCATCTCTCTAAGTTTAATATAGACATTCCTTGCAGCCTCCTTTGTGCGCTCCCGCTCTTTCCAGTCAGACCACACTTTTACATATTCGTCATAGAGTAAGACACGCTCCTGATCATCATCAAAATATTCAATGTCATCTGCTATTTCATTATTAAACAGGGAATGATAATGAGCAGGCGTAGCATTGAAATCATTCACTTTATAGGACATCCATCCACTTAACTCCACAGGAACCTTCGGAGGCTTTGTAATTTCTGCATAGCAAACAGAGAAGACGAGATCCTCTCTATCTTCCGTATCATAGCTGCATTCCATCAGTTGTTCCGCATACTTAGCCCCGACTTTAATATAATCACTCAAATTCGGAACCTTACTGAAGTAAATCTTGTGCAAATTGGTGATATCTAATTTTGACTTGAATTTCAAATCGTTGAACGCTTTGACATAATCAAGCAACTTTAACGTATTTTCCTTCACGTTCGACATAAAGATCTCCTCTTCCACATTGACAGTTATGAGCAACATTCGTACATTCACTTTATCTTATTATATCATCCCTTCATAAATCAAGGAATCAGATAAAAAGTGTCGTACACCGGCTGACCAGTGCAGGGCGATCCACCATGCCGCCGAAATATACATAGAATCAATCCCTACATTTCTTTTTCACCCACCGCGTAATGTCTTCCATCGTACACTGCTCCCCATGGATTCCCAGCCATGGATCGGTTCTTAGAAGGTTTACAGTCTGCAAGTAAACCGGCACCCACGCCTCGTCCTCTCCCATCTTTCCAATCCAGTCATCGGGCGAAGGCATCTGGCGACTTTCTTTTGCAAACTCTTCCAGATGTTCCTTACAGTAGTTTTCAGAAACATCCTGTGCGCAAAACTGGCACTGTCTTTCCACGCTGGCATCGGAAAGCATATCTCGCACCTCTGCCTTCCATTGCTGGAGAAGGGCGGGGAAATCGACGCCAAGCTCGTAGTGGAAATTTTCCTCTGTCACGCCAAATTTGGCTAAGGGTGTCCCCGGAAGACGTGCGACATAGAAATCCGTATACTCGGAGTGCAGCACGCTGCTCCCCTGCTCTTCGGCGGTATACAGGAAGGCTAGAAAAGAGCGCAGGGAGAGTCCCCCGCCGCATTCTATGGAGTCCCAAATCACCCATCCATTTTCGGCAATGATCCATCCATTGCATTCGCGCTGGAATAGATGAATCTCGTAAGGGTCGGCCGCAAACATTTCCTTTGCATCCGGAAACCGCTCAATTTGTTTATCCTGCTGTAGTTTTCGTCCCCATTCTTCGAGATTCATTCTTCTTCCTCCTTCTTTATACGCGTTGCCACATCTTCAGAAAAATGTTCAAGGTCCTCTACGCCGAGAAGCTGCTTCATCTGCCTTATTTCCTCTTCCGAGAAGAAGAAGGAAAGGGAAAGCGGGGGCAGCGGCGTTTCCTGCAGCCATGGGTCCGCGCGGAACATATTATAGTTTTGCAAATCATAAAGGAAAGATGACATTTCCTCCGCCAATCCAAAATCAGTTTCCAAAGCATCTTTGACCTCAGAAGCCAGTCGAGATTTTTGCAGGCGCATCACCCGGTCCGAATACGCATTTCGTACACTTTCCTTGTATCGCCTGATGGTTTCCGGAAGGCAAATCAAGGCGCGATATTTCACCGGGCATGTTTCCTCCGTGCAATAATAGTAGTAGAGATACTTCACGGTAAACACAGCCATCTCGCTGCCCTTGATTTTCTGGATCTGGTAAAATTCTTCCACGTCAGGCGGATCATACAAGTTGATTGAAATCCCCGGATACTGCTCCGCTGCCCAAAAGAAGCTGGGCCAGATTTCATAGCCATACTGCTTGAATTCATTCATCGTGCCATGGACTACCAGCCCTCCGTCGCATATAACAAAATCCTTCACGCCAAGCCATCCGCGGCAGAAGGACAGCGAAGCCTCCTTCAGTCCGGTGGTGTCACCTTCGTAGTATCCGAGCCGTTTCACTTCCGGCGCTTTCAAAAACTCTTCCGTCCGTTCTTTGATGGATTTCCACATAGCATCCCCCCTGTACTAGGGAAACACTGATTAAATCGTTGTCAGATTTCATTCTTGGATTTTTATACAGAGTAAGGAATCATCTGCCGCGAATAGCAAGCTATTTAAGGAAGATGATGACGAAGCTATGTAGAAAAATCCATATGAAATCAGACTCTGCGATTGAATCAGCGTTTCCCTCACTTCATCATTCAATCTCTATCTTATTATACTCATCACGCAGGACAGAAATAAGCAACAGAAAAGAAATAAAAAAATTTCTCGAACAAGGCCATACATGAACATACAGATTCGCCGCCGATTTCTTCTTTCTATCAGTGTTCACTGAGGTCCGCCGTGGTCTGCCAGACGCCTGACGACTATATCTGCCATGTCATATATGCCATATTTTATTGCTTTTATGCATAGATTTCATTGCACATTTTGTGCGCATTTCTTTCACAATTCGGAATTTCAACAAATCATTGTAGTTATTTGTAGTTTTCCCCTCTTGCTTTTTCTAGAATGAAGTTGTACTATATAGTCATGAAGCCCGGACATGCCTGAACATGTTCCCTGACCGGACGGACCTTCCGATTTCCAGAATTCTCCAAGCGCTACGAGATCACAAGGAAGGATCGTTCCAAGGCAGGGCGGATCTGCAGGATGTCCCGGCGTCATCGGATGGGTCAGCCGGAAGCGTACAGCCTGCTGCCGATGCCCATTTTAGGCTGAAAACTGTGAAAACCAAATATCCGGAAACCGATCAGGTTCTTCCGCTTCCCTGCCCCATGCGAGGCCGGGTCCCGACGATAGCACAGGTTCTCCCGCACTTCGGTGCCTATGGACGACCGTCACCGATTCTGGGCTCCGCCTGCCTCGGGTACAGGCGGAGAGCCTTCTCCGGGTATTTTTTTATGCCATCCCTTCCTATATATGGTGTGTGAACAACTTATTCACATTATATCTTGATCTTTCGATTTCTTATGGGCCATAAGCCCGCATTTCCACAAGGAGATACCCTATGAATACGAATAACAAAGTGTTGGAACTGACATTTACTGTAGAAGGCAGCCGCAGCATGACGCTCTCGATCCCCTGCCCGAAGGATGACCTGACGCTCGAGACGGTGAAGGAGAAGGCAGCACTCATCCTTCCGGTGCTGGAATCCTCTTCCGGCCATGCGGTCACGGCTTTCAAGCAGGCGAAGATCGTCGAAACCAGTGCGACTGTACTGGAATAACGAGGAACGGGACTGTCCTATGTCTGACGTCCCATCCTTCAGTCCTTCTATTGACTACCTATGATTACCATAAAGGAGAACACTATGGCTACCACGTCTAAAACCATCGATATGAAACTTCAGGTCCGTGTAGAGGATGCGTCCTCGGGGACTTCCAAGGTGAAGAATCTGAGTTTCAGCAAGATCAAAGTATCGGCCACGGCTGATGAACTGTATGCCGCAGGAAACGCGATCGCATCGCTCCAGTCCCGCCCGCTTTCGGGCCTTCGCACGGTAGCGACCAACGACCTCGCTGACGCAGGCTAGTCGGGCAAACAAAAAAGGCGAACCATTTCGGTTCGCCTTTTTTTATTGTCGCATTTTGGATAAAACAGTCTTTCTTCCGTCATCTGCACTTATTTATGCGATGATAGAGTAACAATGCCTTGGCACTGCGGTTTCCAGAGAAACTGTTTTTCCGCTGTGCAAGGAAGATCCCTCGGCTTCGCTCGGGATGACGATACGGGGCGGCGCTCGTCCAACATGAGTTTTCATCCGGATTTGGAAACCAACCTCCGCCCCTTCGGGGCACCTCCTTCCAGAGGAAGGAGGTAGAATGTCGCATTACCCCGTATCATCAGCCTTCCTTTTCCACGTCCATCCCCTGCAGGACGAGCTGTTTCTCGTCTTTTCTCATATGGAAGAACCGATAGACATTGTGCGCGGCGCGCTTATTCATGCCCGCTACCTTGGCGAGCTCCTCTTCGCTCGCTTTTTTCATTTCATCGAGCGAGCGGAAGGCATGCCAGAGGGCGTTCCGGCGGTTTGGGCCGATACCTTCGATGTGGTCAAGGACGGACTCCGTATTTCTTTTGTTCGTCCATTTCCGGTGATAGGTGATGACGAAGCGGTGGGCTTCGTCGCGTATGAACTGGAGAAGCTGGAGAGCGGGTTCATGGTGATCGAGGACGATCGGGATGTCGCTGCCTTCTACGTAGATCTCTTCGATACGCTTGGCGAGGACGGGTGCATGGCAGCCAGCCTCGCGAATCACGGGAATGGCCGCATGCATCTGCCCAAGACCGCCATCAAGGACGATGAGGTCGGGCTCGGGCCAGTCCTTTTCCTTCCCATAGCGACGGCTCATGACTTCTGCCATGGACTTGAAGTCGTCCGCATGCCCCTGCGTGGTCTGCAGCTTGAATTTCCGGTATTCGCTCTTTGCCGGACGGC
>ENA-OOXC01001818-OOXC01001818.1-human-gut-metagenome-genome-assembly--contig:-NODE-1818-length-11621-cov-3.415788_pt1 | contig 11621 bp, 9 predicted proteins | sample MGYA00241578_ERZ501325 | MGnify/ENA primary metagenome ERZ501325 (study PRJEB25962, sample SAMEA2042737) | human gut metagenome | biome: human gut; feature: human-associated habitat; material: faeces...
CGTGCGCATCAACACCTACGCTTGCTCGTCGGAGCTGAACGGCGCTTCGGGCACATACATCAGCGGCATCGGCACCGCCTGCCACGAGTTCAGTCACTGTATGGGCATACCCGATATGTACGACACGCAGAACGGTGGCTGCTTCGGCATGGACGCTTGGGACCTGATGGACTACGGATCGTACGGCGGCGACGGCTATGCGCCGGTGGGCTACAACACGTACGAGAAGTGGGTGAGCGGATGGCTCGAGCCTACTATCCTCAGCGAGCCGTGCTACGTGAAGGACATGAAGCCGCTGGACGAGGCAGAGGAGTCGTACGTGGTGTTCAACGAGAAGAACAAGAACGAGTATTACATCTTCGAGAACCGCCAGCTGCAGGGCACCGACAAGGCGCTGCCTAACCACGGCATGCTTGTGATACACATGGACTATAACCAGAAGGTGTGGGAGAGCAACGTTGTGAACAATACGTACAACCACCAGCGCTTCACGGTTGTGCCGGCTGACAACAAGCTGACGTCGGAGACCATGACGGGCGACACATGGCCTGGCACGACGAAGTCGACGGAGCTGACCGACACATCGAAGCCTGCTGCTACGCTCTTCAACGCCAACAGTGACGGACGCAAGTTCTTGGGTAAGCCGGTGACGGAGATTGCGGAGAAGAACGGCAAGATCTCGTTCACGTTCATGGGCGGTCTCTTGCTCTCAGCGCCGCAGCCGAAGCTGGTAGACATGGCAGAGACTTCGTTCACGGGTGGCTGGAACGCCGTGGAGAATGCGGAGAGCTACACCATAGAGCTGCGCGAGAAGAGCGCTCAGGGTTCTGCTGACGAGGCGCTTATGCTGAGCGAAGATCTGAGCACATGGGGCGCTAACCTCACAGCCGACGGCACAATCGACATTTCGGGTGCGCTTGACAGCAAGATGCAGAACGTAGGCTGGACGGGCGAGAAGGTGTTCGAGTGTCCGGGCTGCGCAAAGCTCGGTTCGTCGAAGAAGCTGGGCAACCTCACCTCGCCGCTCATCACCGACCACTCGGCTACGAGCGTTACGGTAAGACTCTCGGCGAGCGCTTATGGCAGCGATGCTGCTGAGGCTACGGTGTCGCTGCTCGACAAGGACGACAGTGTTATCTCGGAGTTGACGGTGGGCGTGGACGGCACTATGACCACCGTGGTGCTTGCGAACGCTAACATGGACGACTATGAGGTGAAGGTGCAGCCGAAGAAGCGTGGCTACGTGTTCTCTATCGCCATCTACGACGGCGACTTCTCGGCTGAGGACTTCCAAAGCATGGGCGTGGCTGAGAAGGCTGTGATGAAGGCTTCGGCGCAGCGCTTCTCAGACATCAAGACGACATCTTATAAGTTTGAGGGTCTGAACGCTGGGGCTACATACCAGTGGCGTGTGTGTGCTGTTGCTGGCAACGTGCTTTCGAAGTGGAGCGACTGGCAGACTGTAGACCTCAGCGCTTGGAGCACTATCGGCGATGTGACAGAGGACGCAACGCAGATGGCTGCGGAGGACGTGGTGAAGGTGTTCTCTTCGGTAGGCACACAGCTCGGCATGATGACTTACGGCGAGTTCTGCGGCAAGAATATGCCGAAGGGCGTGTATGTAGTGAAGAGCGAGAAGGGTGCGCTGAAGGTTGCGAAGTAAAGATTTATTAGTAGCGGAAACTTTCTGCTACGGATAACAAAAAATGCTGCCTGGCAAACTTGCCGGGCAGCATTTTTTGTAACTATTATTTAAAAACTATGAATGCGAAGGTTGCAACTTTTATACTTCGATGGCGCTTGCTGCAATCTTCTTTTGCTTGAGGGCGTCGATAATTGTCTTGACGTTTTCCTGTGTGTCCTCAACTGGGATGGTGTGCTTCTTAGCCTTCAGTATATTGTTGAGCGCTGAGGGCGAGAGCTTGTAGCTCGAGCGGCAATACCTGCTGACGATGTTGAGTATGTCGGACTTTTGGGCGTTGGTTATCTTGCCCAGCAGGAGTATGTTGTACTTCATTTCGGGCTGCTTCACTTCCTCTGTCTTCGGCTCTTCAGGCTTCTGCTCCTCCTTCTTCTCTTCCTTTTCGGGCTTAGGTGTTGTGGAAGTAGCAGGCTTTTTTTCGGTAGGTTGCTCTGCGGGCTTTGGCTTCTCTGCTGGTGTTGGCTCTGGCAGCACTTCGGGCTCGTCGGGCTTCACCTCAACGAGTTGGTTGTTGAAGATTTCGAGGAGTTTCGAGATGCCCATCGGCATATCGGCTGAAGTAATGCTGAGATTGATGTCGATGCAGCGCTTGTTCATGTACTCGGCTTTCGTCTCCTTGCTCACTTCGGCAGAGTCGCCAGGCGCAGAGTATTTGGCTTTCAGAGAGAGCTTTCTTGTGTCGTGATTCATCCGGCTCTCTGTGACGGTGGCCTGAAATGTGAGGTCGACGCGGTCTATCTGCAGATAAGGTACGGGCACGATGAGGAGCAGCGGCATGACGATGCGATGAACTTGTCCTGCGGACTCGAAGTAGAACGAGACGGTGACAGGTTCGAGGCTGGAGTCGTCGTCGCCAGCCTGTGTGAATACCACCTCGTTGAGGTATTGTAGTGTGGCCTGCGCCGCTTCTTCTTGCGCGTTGACGCAGGCTGAGAGCGGAGCGCCGAGTATGCGGTTGAAGTCGAGCTCTTGAAGAAGGCTTTCTTGGTTGTCAACGGGTAGAGCCATATTCTTGGGTTTAGAGGGTTATTGTAAAAAAATATTATTGTTCTTATAGGGTGTTGTTGGGCGTGTCGGGCGGCGTTGCAGAGTGGAGTGGTCGGATGCTCATGCCGTTTGCGGCGGCAATCTGCAGCAGTCGGGCGAGTCCTGGTGAGGGCAGTTGCGCTTCAGCCTTTATCTCGACACGTATGTTGTTGCGCAGGTCGTACTGAGAGACGGCAGACTCCTCGAGCTGCTTGTTGGATGGCGAGAGCGAGACCTTCAGTCCCTGCAGTCGGTTGGTCTTAGAGGACATGATGCTGACGAAGAAGCTGAGGTTGGCGTTGTCAATCTGTAGGAACGGCAGTGGCACGAGCGAGAGCAGCGGCACGCGCATTGTATAGCTTTGTCCGTTCATCTGCAGAGCAAAAGCCACCATGACCGGCTCTGAGCGTTCGCCGTTGTTGCAGAACGCCTCACGCCCGATCATCTCCATCGCCATCTCCGTAGCCTTTTGCTGTTCAGCGTTGCATACGGAGAGCGTATTGCGTATCATCTCAGAGAGCCAAAAGTTATCGTGCTTCTTTTTTTCTTGATCGTCCATTACTTCCTGAGTTTGCGTTCGTTTTCTAATATATAACTAACGAACTCCGTGTATGCCGTGTCGATGGCACCGTTTCTACGATAGCCGTTGGTTATGGTGTTGTTATATGGTTCGCCATACGTATACCATCCGTTGGGGCGTTTTTCGAAAGCCTCCAATTCTCTTTTAAGAATACGTTTGCCTTCTTTTGAGTTGATGTCATACGGATATATGTAGTATGCCGTATAAAGTGCACGTATCAGATGATTTCGCAGCCAGTCTTTCTTCTTGCATGCTTTGCGCAGTTTTTCCTGGCGGTCAATGTTCCATTTTATGCTTTGAGTAGGATCGAATGTACAGCAAGAGTGAGCTTTTCCGCTATTTGTCGGAGGCAATGCGAATGGTTTTTGAGGGTCAACATGCACTTTGCTTATGCGGCTTGCAAGGTTTGCCTTCTTTCTTTGCTCAATGAATTTGTCCCAATCTCTCTTCTTTTGCTCTTCTTCTTCCTTCTTCTTTCGAGCTTCCTCCTCTCTGCGCAGTTTCTCGAGTCTTTCCTGCTCTTCCTTCTTCTTGCGTTCCTCCTCTTGCTTTCTCAGTTCTTCTTGTTTCTTCAGTTCTTCGTTCCTTCTCTGCTCTTCACGTTCAGACTCTTGCTTTTTGTATTCAGCCAAAGCATTTACAAGAGCGCCCACCATACGCTCTTTCTTTTTAATGTGTTCGAGGCGTTTGTGCTCAGTCTCTCGTTTCATGTCCTCCACCTGCTGAGGCGTGAGCGTATCGTGTACGATGAGATTGTTTGTGAAGAATTCGAGCATCTTCGCCATGCCAGAAGGCATAGAGCTTGTTGAGGCGCGTACATTGATGCCCATCTTGCTCTCAACAGATACCGATTGCTCGTCGTCCTCGGTGCGTGTATAGCCTTCCGTAGCATATTTCGCCTCTATCTTTCCGTCGTCGCATGCAGTGATATCCGCTGTGAAGTTCAGGTCGATATAGTCGATGTGCATATATGGAATAGGCACGATGGTCATAAGCGGCACTGTCATGCGTGTTTTCTCTCCATTCATTATGAATGTAAAGGTGACGGTGATTGGCTCGACACCTTCCGGGTCGAGTTCTGAGTTGGTCATTGTAAAGCCGCGTATGAAGTCGATGGTGGTTTGCGCAGCCTCTGCTTGAGCACGTACGCACGCAGCCAGCGGACCGCCTATGATGTTTCCAAAAGGAATGGAATTGAGGGCGCTCGCGACCTTGCTACCAGAGTTTGTATTAGGTCCATCTGCCATAGTCTATAGTATTTATCGTTGGAAAGAACTTGCCTTGTTCAGGTTTTGCTGTGCATCGTTTACGTTTTTCAGTATCTCCATCGCACGTTTCGATTCGTTGCGGTTTATAGTGAGTGTCAGACCGCAATGCATACAGTGAAGTCCGCTTGAATAAAGCAGTTCGGGGATGGATGTAGGAATGAATGCTCCACACTGCGGACAGTTGAGTCCTGGGGTCTTTTGCTGATTGTTGTTCATCATAGCTGAAAGTGTTAATGGTTTTTGTTATTAATTTGTTAGTTCTGTTTATCCACCACCTTGATAGTGCTCTCGGTGGCTTGTAGCAGACCGCGCATGCCGTCGGGCAGCAGCACCGGTTCGAGTTTTATGTGCACCTTCACGTTCGTCATCTTCTGCATCGAGGTGGATTCTTTCGTTGTGGTCTTTCCGCTGCGTAGCAAAGGATTTCTCTTTTTCTGCGTGCTTTGGTTGCTTAGTCTTACACGAATACCTGCAAGCGACTTGATTTTTTTCAGCAATATTTCTTGTTCTTCCTTGCTGAGGTCGTCGATGCTTGTCTTTTTCTTCTTTTGGTTGTAGATAGGGTAGTTCTCCTCGAATTCCTTCACATCCTGCTTTGTCGCAGTAGAAATGTCGATTTGCGCTTCGATGTCGAACGTAGCTTCTGCCACACGCAGCAAAGGTAGCGGCAACAGCGAGAGTTTCGGAATAGACACTATTTGCTCGCGTCCGTTAGAGTCGGTCATCTCGAAGTCGACCATCTTCAACCGTTCGTGTCCGTTCGAACCGTTCGCAGGTTCCAACGCATACGTACGCAACACATCCAGATAATCCTCGGCTGCCTTCTGGTCGGCTGCGATAGTCGACTCAATCAATGCGCTCAGCATGTCTGCCAAGTTCATGTCAGTCGAATCGTTAAATTCGGCTGGCAGTTGCGTATTCTCCGCATTTTGGTTGTTATCAATATCAGCCATAGTCGTATTATCAGAGGTTTTATGTTTCAGAAATCTTTACGCCGTTGCGCGTAGACACCTTCAGCGTGATGTTGTGTATAGCGCTCTCTGGCAGTTCTGCCAGCTGTTCGGCGTCCACAATCACGTCCAATGCCTTTATTTCGTCTTCCGACTTTTCTTCGAACAGTTCGCAAGTGTCTTCGATTGCGAAACGGAACGACAACTCAAGGTCACCGATTGTCACGGCGGGCAGATTGAGCTGGTGCATGACGCCCGCTTCGCGATACTGGTCGGCGAGCGACTCTGTTAAGAGATTTGCCTGGTGCTGCGCAGACAGAACGTCGCGCAGCACTGAGGCTATTACATCTTGTAATCTTGCCATACTTAAATGGGTTTTTATGATACAAATACAATGCGAGTCAGTTCGCCGGCGGAAACCATGTAGACACCTTTAGCCTTGAAGATAAGCAGCATTTCGTCGCCACTCTCCAGCATGTCGGGCTTTGCTTCGCCTTCAATCGGCTCGCAGGTGACGTCCGTCGGTGCGTAAGCGCCTTTGCCGTTGCGGTATGATACAGATATGGCTCCGTAGTTGTTCACGAGCGATATACGATCTGCCGAAACTTGCAGCGTTCCCTTCGGGTCGATCACTTCTGTCGAGTCGTCGAGTACTCCAAGCAATCGGTCGATGCCGCGTGGCATCTCGCCTTCGCTGGCTGTGATGCTGATGTCCATCGTTGTTTCCACGCTGTAGCGCGAATCGCGAGTTGCGCCGGAGTCTTTCTTCGACGAGTAGCCGACTGACATTGTCGGTGTCGTAGATATCGTAGGCTTTGCGCCAGCAGCACTTGCAGCAGTTTTGTTTGATGAAGCAGCGGAATTTTCTGTTGAAGCAGCAGGCTCGTCACCCGTTTTTTCGTTATTGCCTTTTGAGGAAGAGTCCTTAGCCGGTTTTGCCGAAGCTGCCGACTTGCTGCCGTTGTCTGTTGACATTCCGGCGTTGATGGGTGTGCCACCGCTGCCTACCGAAGCAACAACTCCAGACATTGCGTTCACCTTAGCCTTGAACGTATAGCTCATCGTAGAGATGGAGAGGCGCGGAACCGGCATCAATGTGAGAAGCGGCACACGCATCTTCACCTGCTTGCCGTCGCGGAAGAAGTTCATCGTAACGTAAGTTATCTGTCCTTGTCCGTTTTCGTCCACCTTTATGCCTTCTTCGCGTATGTAGCTAAGCGTTTCCTTTGCCAGGTCGCGCTGCGCTTTCACAGCAGCACGGAGCGGATTGCCGATAAGTTCGTCGAAAGAGATTTTGCCCAACAGATTTATAGAGTCGGAAACGAAAGTTTTGTCAACCTGCACTTCGTTCAGATCTTTCATCTGATCGCCTAAAGAAGGAGTTTTTTCCTTTTTCTGAGCTGCATTATGGGCATCGCCCAATGCTCCAATTACGGATTTAGTTGTGTCAACAGCCTTGTCGAGCGTGCTCTTTTCTTCTTTCTTCTTGCTATCGTCAGACTTATTGTCTTCGCTCTTTTCAGACTTTTTACCTTCATTAGACTCATGCCTTTGATTTTTGTCTTTGTCTGTAGAAGGTGCCGGCGGATTCTCTTCCGTAGGTGGTGATGATTCACCTCCCGGCTTCAAATCTTTGTTGTTATTCTCATTATCTGACATAGTCGGTTACTATTTAGTTACGTTTATGACCAGCATTCTTTCGCCAGCCTTTGCACAATAGAATCCCTCGTTCTTGAACACACACAGAATGCCTGAGTCGTCAGCTGCCTTTTGTAAGTCAGTAGATGTCAATTCTGCTTTAGGTTTAAAGTCCTCATATTTGTATAACTTGATATCTTGTGGAGCGTAGTACCCCTCTGTATTCTTGTACGAAATATAAGTGCTGCCGCCATCCTTCAGGCTTACCACCTGGTTAGACACGTTCAGCTCACCCTTTGTGTTGATAGAGTCGATAGAGGTGTTCAGCATTTCTAACACTTTAGCCATACCAGCTGGCATATCGTCCTGACCCGCCTTAACGTTTACGTCCATAGTGTACTCCACGCTGTACTTAGATTCGCGTGTAGCGGTGGAGTCCTTCTTACTCGATATGCTTGTGCTCAATTCCAGACTCGATTTCACAATGCCTATATTGACACTGGTGTTCGATTTCATTCCCATCTCCATAGCGGTCGACTTCTTGTCGGTCTGCGATGTGGCAGATGCCGCCGAGATGCGCGCCTTGAATGCGATGTCAATCTCTCGGATTGCCATGTAAGGAATAGGCACAATTGTCAGCAATGGCAGACTGAGAGTCACCGAATGTCCGTCTTTACGGTATTCGAAGTTCACGTATATAGCCTTTTTCCCGCCGTCTTCAGTGTCTGTGAGTCCTACGTCTCGTATGAACTCCCACGATGTTAGCGCCGCTTGTTTCTGCGCTTCGACACAAGCAGAAAGCGGTCCGCCGATGAGAGTGCCAAAAGGTAGTGACTGTAAGGCATTGTTCGCGACGGTAGAAGGTGTCGTATCAATCTTTGCCATAACCTTTAGAGTTAAATGTTTACGAATAGATGCTCTTTTTGTGAGGCATCGTGAACAAATATGCAAAGGTTTACTCCTGCTTCAAAACCTTTACGCTAACCTTCTGTACATCGCCGCATGATATGATATATTCTTTATCCGACGGGAGAAGCATGAACTCCATAGTCTTGTCCATCTGGTTGACCATGGCTTCTTTGGCATTTTCACACTTAATGTTTGTCGGGTCATACAAGCCATTTGGAGTCTTGTACTGAGCGATAACCTTAACCGGTAGGTATTTAGTGGCATTCTGACCACTATTCGGGTCCTTCTCTGCGTAGAACGTTGTATCGTTCACGCTCAGTTCGCCGTCGGGTGAACAAAGGTCCATAGCCGCTCCGAGCATCTCGAGAATCTTTGCCATGCCAGCAGGCATTGACTCCTGACCTGCGTGTACAGCAACGTCGATGGTAGCCTCTACGCTGAACTTCGAGTCCTGCGTGCTCTTAGAGTCGCGCTTTGTCGAGAAGGTTGAGTTGATAGTGGTTGTCTTTTTTCTGAACCACCCCGTTTTTCTTGTCGATTTTTTGTTTTCTTTAGATTCGTATTCTGTCTCGGTGCTACTCGATTCGCTCTCCACACCATTAACTGTAGCCTTAAAGCTGATGTCAATGCTGTTGATTGCGATATACGGAATCGGAACGATAGCTATCATCGGAACGTTGATAACCACCTTGCGACCATTCTGAATAAAGCTGAAGCTAACATAGACAGCCGACTTTTCGCCAGTCTCCTTGTCTTCGTTCAGACATACATTGTTGATGAAGTTGATACTTGTCATTGCTGCATCGTTCTGCGCTTGAATACAAGCGTTAAGCGGACCGCCGATAAGATTATCAAACGGAAGTCCCTGCAGTGTACCGATAGATTTGTTTGCTACATCCATAGGTTTAAGTTTTAAAAAGTTATAGGTTCTTTGCTTAGACCTACTGACAAGATAGAACCTTATAAATTCTTGCCAAGTCTGTTTGTGTTAATGTTTTTTTGTGTCGTGTTGTTAGGGTGTTTGTTATGAGAGTCTTACTTAGCTGCGTACGCCTTGTAAGCGTTGAGCAGCTTTGTGTCGTACTGGTTCTTGGCGTATTCGCTTCCGTTGTATAGACGTGCGAAGGTAGCCCACTTCTTTGCTTGTAGTGCGGCGTGCATCTGTGGGTTCTTTGTTATGAATCGGCAGAAGGCGAGCAACTGACTGCGTTCGCTCTGGCACATAGCGCTTACGAACTGCGCTACGGTTTTGAATCCGCAGAGTGCGTACTGGAAGCCCATAATCTGGAACATTCCCCAACTTGCCGAAGCGTTGGCTGCGTCAGCGTTTATCTTGCGTGCCTGCTCGAGGCGTGCGTATTCGCCGATGCCACCTTTGTAGTGGGTCTTTGTCCACTTCGGGTAGAGTATGGAGGCGTTTGCTGCCTGGTATTTGGCAGGATCTATTTTGCGCAGCTGCAGCTGTCGCCAGAAGATATGACCTTCGAAAAGTAGTTGTGGCTTGCCTGCGGCGAGGAATCCTCCGCGTCCGGCTGTCTCCACTTTCTGCACCGACTTGAGCGCTGCTGTCTCGCAGTCGAGTAGAAGAGCGGCTAATCTGAAGTCGTCTTCAGTGAGTCGTGCGGCTGCCGGGCGCTGATGGAAGAAGAGCGCCTGCCATGTAGAGTAACCGACGATGCCGTCAGCTACGAGTTGTAGACTTTGCTGGAATGCCTTTACAGCGGCGAGTGTGCCGGGGCCGAATGCTCCGTCAGCGGTTAGCTTGTTACCAATACGGTTGAGTTCTGTTTGTAGTATCTTTACTGCGGCGTCACGCATTCCGAGTTTTAAGGTTTTCATAGTGGTTGTGGTTTTAGTTTAACGTTTTTGTGTTTGGTTGGGGCAAATATAGCGAAAATTTTAAAAGTAAAAAAGTAAAAAGGTAAAAAAGTAAAGCGGTTTTAAGTTTTTTTTGGGAGTTAGGATGAAAAAATCCGTTTAATCGGGTTAATCGGTTGTTTGGTTGAGGTTGTTTAACAACGGATTAAGCGGATTAAACGGATTTTCTTTGTGGCTGTAATTGTGGGGTGTGTGGGGTGTGGGCTACGGCAGGAATGCCGTAGCCTCCTACGGTTACTTCACGACGATTTCGTCGGTGAAGAGCCATCCACCGTCCTCGGTAGTGCTGCCCTGCACTCGGATATAGCGTGTGCTGGCTTTGCCCTTCCATGCGAAGTTGCGGAAGCCGAGCTGTATGTCGCGGTCAACGGGAGTAGACTTGCTGTAGACCTCCTTGAAGTTCTTGCCGTCCTCGCTGAACGAAATCTTGTACTCAGACGGGAAGAACACCCATGCGCCGTACGCCTGCATGAAGTCGGCAGCCACAGACGAAATTTTCTGCACCTTGCCGAGGTCGATGGTGAGGTCGAGACAGTAGCCCTTATTGCCGAGGAAGCCCTGCCATTTCTGGTCGCCGTATGTCCATCCGCCGTGCTGTCCGTCTACGAGAGTCTTGTCGCCCTGCGCCTTGTACTTGTCCTCGTAGCGGTGGTTGAAGGTGATGTTGCAACCGAGTGCCTTGTGCTTGGTAGTCTTGAACGACTCTGGGCGTTCGCCGCGCTCCTTCTTGAGGTCGAAGGTGTTGACGCCCTGCTTGTGCAGACGCTCACACTCGACGATGGCACGCTTGCGGAACTCGGGGTAGTTCTTGGTCTTTGTGCCGTTCCATCCTATCTCGGCGATAGCCAGAGCACGCGGATAGAGCATATACTCTACATGCTCAGCTGTAGGCACGTATTCGGTCCAGAGGTTAGCCTGCACACCGGTGATTTTGTTGCGTACGTCCTCGGGCAGGGTGCCACCAGGCACGTAGCTGTATACCTTTTCGAGCGGAAGGAAACCGCCGATAGCCTCAGGCTGAGTGTCGGGTGAGTCCTGATAGTAGTCGAGATACCAGTAGCCGCTGGGCGAGAGCACTACGTCGTAGCCGTGGTCGATGGCCTCTTGCGCCTTTTCGAGACCGCGCCAAACCATTACGGTGGTGTTCTGGGCGAGGTTGCCCGCAATCACTTCGTCCCAACCTACGAGCTGTCGTCCGTGTTCGGTGAGGAACTTGCCGAAGTGGGCGATGAGGTGCGCCTGCAGACCGTCCTTGTCTGTGCCCAGCTCCTTCATCTTCTGCTGGCAGAGCGGACAAGAAGGCCATGAAGCCTTGTCAGCCTCGTCGCCACCGACGTGGATGTACTTAGAGGGGAAGATGTCCATCACCTCTTTCAGCACGTTCTCGAGGAAGTCGTATGTAGCGACGCTGCCCGGGCAGAAGTCCATCTGCTTGTAGGGTTCGTGCGTGCAAGAGAGTTCGGGGTAGGCGGTGAGCACCTCAGCCGAGTGGCCCGGCATCTCGATTTCGGGCACGATAGTGATGCCACGCTCAGCAGCGTAGCTCACGAGGTCGCGCAGCTCGTCTTGAGTGTAGTAGCCGCCGTAAGCGCCAGCTTCACCCTCGTGCATATACTTGCATCCGAGCTTGCTCCACTCCTTCCATGTCTTTCCTTCGCGCCACGCAGCGA
>ENA-OOXC01001827-OOXC01001827.1-human-gut-metagenome-genome-assembly--contig:-NODE-1827-length-11590-cov-3.809450_pt1 | contig 11590 bp, 13 predicted proteins | sample MGYA00241578_ERZ501325 | MGnify/ENA primary metagenome ERZ501325 (study PRJEB25962, sample SAMEA2042737) | human gut metagenome | biome: human gut; feature: human-associated habitat; material: faeces...
GGTAAATCCGGTCAGTGGAAGTGCAGTATCCGGCGAAACAGGTATTTCTTATACATCTGTAGTTGCTGTGAAACAGAAAGACGGAACTTTTGCTGATCATACCGATGACAAGATCATTATGGTGGATGAGCAGACACACATCCAGCTTTTGAAACTGGACAAGGAGACAGGACAGGCTCTCGGTGGTGCAAAGTTTGTTGTAACCGATTCCAAAGGAAACAAAGTGATGAAATTCGTTACAAAAGATGATGCTTATGACATCATCGGCAAACTGGTCGTTGGAGAGACTTATACATTTACAGAGGTTTCCGCTCCATCTGGTTATCAGTTGGCAAAGCCGTTAAAGATGACAATCAAAGACACTGGAAAGGTGCAGACAGTGACCGTTAAAGATGTACCGATTCCGGAAGTGCTGGATACCCCACAGACAGGTGGAAATATGCCGATCATTCCGATTGCTGCAGGATTGCTTATGGTAGTTGGCGCAGCGGTGATGATCTGGAAGAGACGAACAGTGGTAAAGAAATAGGATTTTTGTAGACGCCTGGGAGTTTATTTGGTATAATTATGGTGCAGGGGACAAGGAATTGTTCCCTGCAAATCAGAATTTTACGCACTATTAACTTTTGGATATAAAGTGCCGATATTACAGATATAGAAACGGATTTCTGTATCAATTTTCAAGGAGGATGATACCATGATTAGAGCAGCTAATTTAACACAGGTAACAGATTATTATAAGAGCAATACTGTTAGTAAGCAAAATAACACAGAGAAAGCAAAAGATGTGCAGCCCAATGCACAGAAAATAAAATCCAGCGAAGATAAGTTATCTTCTAAGGCACAGAAATATCTGGAAACATTGCGTAAGGATAATGCGGATTTCGATTTTATTATTGCTGATAAAGGCGATGATTTCAGAGGATTAGTAGACCAAAGCGATAAGGAATTTACAGTTGTTTTTTCAAGTGCTGAACTTGAAAGAATGGCATCCGATGAGAAATATGCACGGGAAAAATTGTCTACGGTAAAAACTGCAGTTGAGATGTCAGATAAAATCAATGAACAGTTTGGGTTTGAACGTGCTTGGGGAACGACAGACAATAGTGGAACTGTATTAAATAAGTTAACTATGTCCTTTGATGATGATGGAAAGATGACACTTTTTGCTGATTTGGAGAAGATTACAGAAAAGCAGAAAGAACGGCTTGAAGAATTAAAGGAAAAACGTGCAGAGGAGAAAAAGCAGGAAAAGAAGGATGTAACTGTTAAGCGGACTACAATTCAGGCAAATTCAAAAGAAGAATTACTTGAAAAGATTTCTGAACTGGATTGGAGTAAGATAACAGAAGAAAAGGCAACACAGGGTATGAAGTTTGATATCACTATTTAATCGTAGCATTAACCGGGAATTGGAGGTGTGCTATGATTGCAGGTACAATACGAAACGCTGTGAATCAGATGCAGTTAGTAAATGATTGGGAGCAAAAGAAGGCTACCGGGGATGTTGTAAAGAAGCAAGAGGGTATGACTGTAACAAGTCAGGAAGAAAGCATGATTCAGCATTTCCGAGAGCAACTTGAGCGAGACAAAGAAAGTTCTGCATATAGTCAGATTTATAACAAGATTGCAAGCGGTCAAGAATTAACAGCTTCAGAAGAAGATGCTATTCGTCAGAAAGACCCTAAAGCCTATATGGAATATAAAGCGGCAAGAATGGAACAAGAAGCTTATGAGCGTAGGTTGGAGAGATGTAAGACAAAAGAAGAGGCTCAAAGGCTTCAAGTAAATGAGATGAATGGAAATTTGGCAGAACTAAAAAGTATCGTGAATAATCCAAATATTCCAAAGAGTGAAAAGCTTAAGGAAGCTCAACGTATCATGGGAAATACTTTTAGAGCTGTAGAGTCATTCACAAGATTTGTAAAAAGTACAGAATATAGGGATTTGCCAACAGAAGAGGAAATTGTAGAGACATCTATAGAAAAGGGGCAGGTTGCAGAGGATTCAAACGATACTGAAATGTCTGAACAGTTAACATCAGATACAACTGTTTCAGTAGATGAGGCAGCAAAAATAGTAAATGATTCGAAGCGAGATTTACAATTAAGTGATGTTCACCAAATTGAAAAAGATGTTATAGAGGAAATGAAGGATATCGAAATAAAGCATTTTGGTGAGAAGAAATCATCGGTCAGAATAGACATTACGGTATAGGAATAGTCTGCGTGAAATTTCAGTTTCATGTTGCTTTTAATAATTGAATATTGAATGATTTTACATAGCCGTTAAGGAGTAATTTTTGCTCCCTAGCGGCTTATTTTATTTTTCAAAGTAGGAGGTGAGAAAATTGAAAATTAGAAAGGTTGATGACAAACCGATGGTCATTCACACCAAGGAGAAAGCCAAGATTCATGCCCACGAACCGAAGGGAGCCAAGATTAAGGGGAGTAACATCTATACAGTAGAGAGAGGTCCTAAGACAGCTGGTGCAAAGGTAACTGATACGGATAGAAAGAAGTCCTATCGAAAGAGTACCATTCATCAGTCAGAATCGAAGAATAAGGGACTATCAAGATTTAAGCGAAACTATAGAGAATCCAACACTTCCATCAAGACCAAGAACACGAAGTATGCTTGGAAAAATAAAAGCCAGACGTCAGATGCGTAAAACTGTTAATAATTAAGTAAAAATATCAATAATGTATATAACTTATTAAGTGGCGATGTCACTATGTACTGTAGTGTATACAAAGAGCATTAATAAAATAAGGGCATCGCAGGAAATTCATTTATATAGTATACATATTAACTGATATAACAATTAATTGTATGCTATATAAATAATATTTTTCTGCGATACCCAGTATTAATATCTGTTATTTACCAGCAGTCTGCTTATCAGAAGCTGCTTCATTTTTCCTGTCGGCTATCTTAGTATCAGCCCTATCGACCCAGCAGCCGAATATAATTCCACCGATAATAAGTATTATAACAATAGCAACAGTTATATTTCCTGCCATATAAACTCCATTCCGCAGGCTGTAAAAATATGCACAATAGAGCTGCATTATTAACTGATTATTCTTTATATGCCAGTTGTTTATAATCACAGCCTGCAACACAATAATTAGTTAAATCTGCATCAATTAGTCAAATAAAGATATCTTATATTTAGCTGAACGTATGATTTTGTAGATGATTGTTCCGAAAATTCCAAGTGTAATACTAAGTGTAGAACCTATAGCTACAAATCCACCAATAGCGATAGCTATATATGTTAATATGTTCATAATAATCCTCCATTCTTGCGTGTGAAAAATCTTATTTTTCACACTAATCCTCTTTCCTATACACATTTTCTGCGTATATGCTTTAAATACTTTTAGTTTAGTTTTTTAGTTGTCTGCACTAAACATAAAATATTGACATCATCATAAAAAGAGAATCAGCCTATTTTTCACCGTCCATATTGTGGATATAATCGACGACGTCAGGATGGAAAAAAGATTTTCCGTAGATCTGTTATATGTAAAATAATGCTCATGGTTATTATCAGCATTGTAATAAGCTGATATAAGCATAGCATTAATTCTTGCAGAATAGCGTATGCCTGTTCTTATATTTATGCTTTCTGATATATTTGAGTTAGGATTACCTAACATCTGTGTGGTGCAAGGTCTTGAATCATCTATAGAAGGCTCTGGTGTAGCAAAAACCCTGCATTCATGATTGTATCTGATATTTGAATTAAAACTGGCATCTGGAGTACTTTCACAACTATATGAGTATGATGTGTCAGAAAAAATATTCTCATTAAAAAGGTCACAGGAATAAGCCTGTACTTTATCGAGGTACATAGTTCCCAAAAGAATAGCGATTATAAATATGTAATTAATAAGTCGCAATGTTCTTTTTTTCATCACTTTGAGTACTCCTTTCTTGATTTTTATGTATCATAGCATACATTTTATGCTTTGTCGAACATTTAATGGCATAATTTTAACATATATTTTAAGTATACTTTATAAAGTTATATAAATGTTAAAATGTATCACTTTTTCCTTTTTCGACAAAATATGACTATTAACTAGTGGTATAAATATTGTAAATATTTCCTTTGGTGTAATGAGATTTACTAAGGAGCTTATTATTAAAAGAGTGGGATAAAGGCTAAGAAGGGTGAGAAAGATGAACAATATAAAAAGAAAGATATCAATCAGTTTTATTATATATATGTTTATAGCTGTACTGTGTGGATGTAGGGATAATCAGTATGATGTTAATGCAAATGAAGGTGTGCAGCTTAAGGAAATTATAATCGGAAGTGATATTCAGCCGCCTTTTAATTATGTGGATTCTGATGGTAATCCGACAGGTATAGATGTGGAGCTTGCTACAGAGGCATTCAGAAGGATGGGATATAAAGCAGTGTTTGTAAATATAAACTGGGATGATAAGCAGGAGCTTTTATCAAGTCATACTATAGATTGTGTATGGGGAAGCTTTAGCATGAATGGAAGAGAAGATAAGTACAGATGGGCAGGACCATATATGAAAAGTCGTATAGTAATTGCAGTTAATAAAGACAGTGATATATATACGATAGAAGACCTTTGGGATAAAACTGTAGCTGTACAGGCAGCAAGTAAGCCTGAGGAGATGTTTCTTAACATGGCAGACAGCAAAATACCAAGGATACGTTCGCTATTGTCCATGAAAAACAGGGAGCTTACATATCCTATGTTGAGTAAAGGATACGCTGATGCTCTTGCTGTAAATGAGGTTATCATAAATCAGTATATGAAGGATTATAATATGCAGTTCAGAATACTTGAGGAATCATTAGATACAGTTGGTCTTGGTGTTGCATTTGATAAAAATGATACACGTGGCATAGATAGAAGACTTGCAGATATACTTATCAATATGCATGATGATGGTACTGAAAAAGAAATACTGGAAAAATACGTAGAAGATACTGATAAGTATCTGGAGGTAGAAGTTTATGAATAAGAAGCACTTTATTGGCAAAAAAAATATAAATATAATTTTTATAGAAACGGTGATGGGTGTTATTCTTATTGCTATTGTAGCATCTTTTGCAATAAGAACAGATATTATATCAGCACAGAAGAATTTGTCATATGCAGCAGGACATATTAATGACCAGTGTAATAACGTGACAAGAATTAATCTTGCAGCCGAGACAAAGAGTCTTATGAGGGTTATTGAAAGCGCACAGCAGGTAAAACAGAATATAGTATACGAAAAAAGAATAAAAGAAAATACAGATTATATATTTTCACAGGAATTTCTTAAAAAGAATACAGAAGAATGTTATCTTAGTGCAGTTATATTATTAGACAATAATGGAAAGCCTGTAGCACAGTATTATAAAGATGATATGGAAACTGTTGAGCTTGATGAGTATATGGAAAGCAGTTCATTATTAGATGTTGCAGATAATGCTTTGAAATCATTTGCAACCAGAATAGACTTAGAGGATGGCTCTTATATAGATATGGCTGCTAAGGGCATGGCAGATGGAACAGGAATAGTTATAACCTGCTATCATACATCGACAGAATATGCTGATGATTACAATCTGTCTTTTGATCATATATTGTCTGGATATTATGACAGCGAGGGTGGAACAGTTGTTGTAACAAGTGGAGATAAAATAATATCATCTAGCAATGAAGATATGATAGGTAATAGTGTTGATGATTATATTATATTAAAGAAAATAAAGGATTCAGATGAGAGCGGAAAGCTTATGCACGCACAGAGCAGCAAATCACCTTATAATCATGATTTTGGTCTTATGAAGCGGGGAAGGAATTATTATGTATATATATATCTTCCAGAGAGAGCTATATTTGATAACACAATATCACATATAATATATACATTTGCTATATTTATGTACATAATAGTAATATATAATATGTTAAGATGGAAAACAGCACAGATTTATGAAAAAAACCAAAGCGAACTTTCACAACAGTATGCTTCTGAGCTTGCCAAAAAGAATGAGCAGTTAAAGGAAGCTATAAGCAGGGAAGAACAGGCAAATGCGGCTAAATCTGATTTCCTTTCGAGGATGACACATGATATAAGAACTCCTCTTAATGGAATTATCGGACTTTTAAAGATAGATGAGAAACATATGACAGATACAGCACTGGTTAATGAAAACAGGAAAAAGATGGAGGTTGCTGCCAATCATCTTCTTTCACTTATCAATGATGTTTTACAGATGAGCAAGCTTGAGGATGGAGATATAGAGCTTGCCAATGAGGTTGTCGATCTTAACCAGCTAGCAGTGGATGTAATCACGATTGTAGAACAGCGGGCGGCAGATGCAGGTGTTACACTAGAATATGACAGACCATCAGAAAATATGTTTTATCCTTATGTATATGGCAGTCCGCTGCATTTAAGACAGATATTTCTTAATATTTATGGAAACTGTATTAAATATAATAAAGTAGGGGGATATGTTAGAACTGATTTTTCGTGTGTATATAAAACAAGTGATAAGGTTTTATATGAGTGGACTATATCTGATAACGGAGTGGGAATGAATGAAGAGTTCTTAAAACACATATTTGAACCCTTTGCACAGGAAAAATCAGATGCGAGAAGTATATATCAGGGTACCGGACTTGGGATGGCTATAGTAAAAAGACTTATAGATAAGATGGATGGAACTGTGAAAACCATAAGTAAAAAGGATGAAGGCACAACATTTGTTATAAGAATTCCGTTTAAAACAGCAGATGTACAAGATGTGAAGAATAATACCAGTGAAGAACTTATCACACATAAAAAGTCAGAAAAAGAATATATGACAGGATATGCACAAAAGAATACAGGTGAAGCACTGGATATTACAGGTGTACGTCTTTTACTTGCTGAGGATAATAAACTCAACCAGGAGATAATAGAAACATTTCTTAGGGATGAAGGGGCTTTAGTTAAGATCGTTTCTGATGGACAGCAGGCTGTAGAAGAGTTTGGTAGGTGTAAGGAAGGTACATATGATGCCATACTCATGGATGTTATGATGCCTAAGCTTGATGGAATGACAGCGACAAGATTAATAAGGGCTATGGACAGAGAGGATGCCAAGGTGATACCAATAATAGCCATGACTGCAAATGCATTTGAAGAGGATGCTAGAAAATGTATAGCAGCAGGCATGAATGTACATATGGCTAAACCACTTGACCTTGATGAGGTTATAGAAGTCATTGCCAGACTATGTAGTTGAGATTAGGAAACGTAAAAATATAAGAAATGTATATAGACAGGAAAAGTGAAGAGTCAAAGAAAAAGGTTGCAGATTATTACTGTGTGGGATAATATGATATCAGCATCAGGATATTTATTCCTGACATATTTATATAGGTTATAAGAGAGGCTGATAATGAGCGAAACAATACATCCACATGGACACTATCATTCACCTGAAGCTAAAAAGAAACAGCTTAACAGAATATCAAAGGCTATAGGACATCTTCAGCATGTAAAGACAATGATTGAAAACGATGATGATTGTGCTGATGTACTTATCCAGTTAACGGCAGTTAATTCAGCATTACATAATCTTGGTAAAGAGATTATTAATGAACATATGACACATTGTATAGTACATGCCATTGAAAATGGTGATATGAAAGCAGTAGAAGACTTCCAGAAGTCTGTTAAAAAGTTCTTATGATTATCCCCCCACCCGGCTTGTGTAAGTGTAAAAATTATATATAATATATTGATAAGGTTTAATGTCCCAGATAAAACATTCAGGTATGCTGTATAGTTAAGGTATCTGAAAAAGATTTGTTTGGGACATTTGTATTGTAAAAGAAATAAGGATTTGGATATATGGCTGAATATATTAAAAGTAAAAACAGGAAGAAAAGTATAGCAGCAGCTGTGCTTGTATTAATAGTACTGCTAATGACAATAGAATGTCTTTTTGCAGGCTCTGCAAATATGACCTTGATGGATTGCATACATGCACTTTTAAGAAAAGGAACACCTGCACAGATTAGGATAATATGGAATATAAGGGTTCCGCGTGTGCTTGCAGCACTTATAGCAGGGGCAGGACTGTCTGTATCAGGGCTTATTATGCAGACAACACTTAACAATCCTATGGCTTCACCATCTACATTAGGTGTATCTAATGCAGCTGTGTTTGGTGCTAATCTGTCAATCATAGCATTTGCAGGTGGCTTTTTATCAACAGGAAACAATATAAGTAACTATACATCAGGTATTAATCCATATGCAGCATCACTTATGGCTTTCATATTCTCAGTGCTTTCAGTGCTTGTTATACTTGGATTATGCAGGATACGTTCGTTTGATCCGGGTGTTGTAGTACTTGCCGGGATTGCTATCGGTTCTGTCTGGACTGCTGCCACAACGATACTTCAGTTTTATGCAACAGATGTAGGTCTGTCGGCAGCTGTTATATGGAATTTTGGTGATCTTGGGAGAGCTACTTATAAGACAGATCTGATTATGTTTGTTGTCGTGGCAGCAGGATTTTTGGTGTTTATGATACTATCATGGAGATATAATGCACTACTTAGTGGTGATGTTGCAGCTAAAAGTGTAGGAGTAAATGTTGAATTATTAAGATTCATATCGCTGCTTCTTAGTTCTGTTATAGTTGCGGTATGCGTATCATTTCTTGGGATAATAGGCTTTGTTGGTATTATCTGTCCGCATATAACGAAAAAAATATGGGGACAGAATCACCACTATTCCATACCTGTGTCAGCGTTTACGGGAAGTCTTTTACTTTTGTTTGCTGATACAATATCAAGAAGCATAGGAAATGGTTCGGCTCTGCCAGTAGGAGCCATAACCTCACTGCTTGGTGCACCTTTTTTTGTTGCAATTATATTTTCACGGAGGTGCAATAATGTTTAAGATAGACAATCTGTGTTACAGATATAAAAAAACATCCCCATATGTTCTTGATGGTGTATCTTTAGAACTTGAAAAAGGTGAAATAGGAATAATGCTGGGCAGAAATGGAGCAGGAAAGACTACACTTTTTAACAATATATTAGGAATAAGCAGACCTGTGTCAGGAACTATAAGCTATGATGGTATTGATATGACTAAGGCTTCAAGGAGCCAGAGAGCGAGGAAAATAGCATATGTACCACAGAATATACAGTTTGGTACATTATCAGTGTATGATTCTATAATGCTTGGACGGCTTTCATATTTTGGAGTAAGGGCAGCAGATAGTGACAGAAGGGTTGTCGAGAATATAATAAAAGAGATGAAGCTTGAGGAACTTGCAATGCGCAGTGTTTCAGAGCTGTCAGGAGGAGAGAGACAAAAGATTGCTATTGCAAGAGCCATGGCACAGCAACCTGGACTTATAGTGTTTGATGAACCGACGGGAAATCTTGATCCTGCCAACGAAGAACTGATCATTCTTGAAGCAAGGAAGCTTGCTAAACAAAAGAATATATCTATACTGTCATCTCTGCACGATATAAACCAGGCTTTATATTTTGGCGATAAGTTTTTCTTCCTTAAAGATGGAAAAATAAAATATGCCGGTTCACATAATATAGTTACAAAAGAGCTCATAAAGGATATATACGATGTTGATGTAAAGATTATTACTGTGGATGACAGAAAAGTTGTAGTCAAGAATCCAATGATGACAAGAATCTCATGATGATAAAAAGGAAAGGGCAAAATAATATGAAAAATATGAAGAAAAGTAAATTAATCAAAAAGGTGGCTGCATGTCTTATGGTTGTTGTATCCATATTTGCCATGTGTGCATGTAAAACAACTTCTGATAATAGTACAGGCACGACACAAAATCAGGCAGAGCTTACAATAACAGATATGATTGGAAGAAGTGTTACAGTTAAGCCGGGAAGCTATAAAAGAGTTGTATGTATAGGTGCCGGAGCGTTAAGAATGTATAGCTACGTTGGAGATGCCAGCCTGTTGTGTGGTGTTGAAGATATAGATAACACAACTCTTAAGGACAGACCTAAAATGTTTGATTCAGTAGCAAGACCTTATGTTATGGCATATAGCGAAAGCTTTAACAAACTGCCATCCTGTGGTGTTGGAGGTCCTAATGCACAGACAGCGGAAGCAGAGAAGATTCTTTCATGTGACCCTGATATAGTTATATCAGATTATGAGGATGTAGAAAAAGAAAATGCACTTTATGAACAGCTTGGGGTACCTGTTATTACTTTAAAGGCAGGAGTTAATGGTGTGTTTGATGATTCATTTAAGGAAAGCATGGAGCTTCTTGGTAAGATATTTGAAAAAGAAGCTGAGGCAGAACAGCTTACACAATATATAGATGATCAGAGAAAACAGATAACAGAAAGAACTGCTGGTATTGAAGATAAAGATAAACCATCTGTATATATATGTGGTCTTGGTAACTGGGGAACAACCAATCATCTTATGACAGCACAGAATTATGTATCATTTAATATAGCAAATGTAAAAAATGCGGTAACAGGACTTGCAAAGAATGGTATTCAGTCTATAGAAGAAGAAAAATTCACAGATATCGGAGCTTCAATAGATATAATGATTATTGATGCAGCAGCTGTTAAGAATATTAAGCCATTATATAAGAATAATCCGGATATGTTTAATACATGTAAGGCATGGAATAATAATGAGGTATATCTTGAGATGGCATATAATGCTTATTATACTAATTATGAAATAGCTATGATTAATACATGGTATATAGCTAAAACAGTATATCCTGAATTATTTAAGGATGTTGATATAAAAGAAAAAACAGATGAGGTTACTGAGGCATTTTTAGGAAAAGCTATGTCAGATGAGATATTTTCTGCACCGTTAAGCTTTGGTGGATATAAGAAAATAGATACCGCAACATTCTTTAACTAAATGAAATAGTGTGTAGAAATGAAGAATGGAGGACTATTATGATTGATAAGAAAGAGGTTATAGAATTCTTTGATAAATGTGCACCAGGCTGGGATGCCTGTATGATAAGAAATGATGATATTATCCAAATGATCCTTGATAATGCCGGTGTAAAAAAGGATAGCAAAGTTCTTGATGTAGCCTGTGGAACAGGAGTACTTATACCTGATTATTTATCGCGTGACGTAAGCGCTGTTACAGCCATAGATATATCTAGTGAAATGATTAAAATAGCACAGAGTAAGTTTAAAGATAAAAGAGTGGAATTCATCTGTGCAGATGTCATGGAATATGATTTATGTGGTGGCTATGATTCGGTTGTTATATATAATGCGTTTCCACATTTTACACAGCCTGACAGACTTATAGAAATATTATCAGGAAAGCTGAAGACTGGTGGAAGAATAACAGTGGCACATGGCATGAGCCGTGAAAAGATAGATGCACATCATAAGGGCCGTGCATATAAGGTGTCTGTCGGACTTATGGAGGCAGACAGGCTTGCAGATATATTTAAAAAGTACACTAATGTAATAAATGTTATATCTGATGATAATATGTATCAGGTAGTTGGAGAGGTATTTTAATAAAATATAAAAAATATTTAAAAAGT
>ENA-OOXC01001834-OOXC01001834.1-human-gut-metagenome-genome-assembly--contig:-NODE-1834-length-11567-cov-2.415219_pt1 | contig 11567 bp, 14 predicted proteins | sample MGYA00241578_ERZ501325 | MGnify/ENA primary metagenome ERZ501325 (study PRJEB25962, sample SAMEA2042737) | human gut metagenome | biome: human gut; feature: human-associated habitat; material: faeces...
ATAGCGGAACACCCGCAGGGATGTTCCGCTATCCTGAAATGCAAAAGCTTATGTTAGCCCTCGATGAGCTCCACGGTGGCCATCTTGACCGGGGTGGTGGGCTTGTCGTTCCAGTCGGTGCGGACAGAAGCGATCTTATCCACAACGTCCATGCCGGCAACTACCTTGCCGAAGGCGGCGTACTGGCCGTCCAGATGAGGTGCATCCTGATGCATGATGAAGAACTGGCTGCCTGCTGAGTCAGGTATCATGGTACGTGCCATTGAAAGTACACCGGCTGTGTGCTTTAAGTCATTTTTGAAGCCGTTGTGTGTGAACTCGCCCTTGATTTCATAGCCCGGGCCGCCTGTACCGTTTCCGTCAGGATCTCCGCCCTGAAGCATGAAGCCCTTGATTACACGGTGGAAGCACACTCCGTCATAGAAGTTGTGATTGATTAAGCTGATAAAGTTGTTTACTGTGTTTGGTGCGATTTCCGGATAAAGCTCCGCCTTGATTACATCGCCGTTTTCCATTGTGATTGTTACGATTGGATTCTGTGCCATTATTTTTCTCTCTTTCTTTTATAATATTATGAGGCATGGAGAATATCCATTCCTCGCAATTATTAAATATCGAATTAATTTTCTACCCGATTGATTTTACCTAATTTTACTTACTCAGAGCCTCGACTACCTTAGGAAACTCCATGAAGTGCGATGCCTTCACCAGTATGGTGTCGCCCTCCTTCACATATGAAAGAAGCTCCTGTGTCATGGTCTCCCTATCCTCGAAATAGTGGATGTCTACATCGGATGATTTCTCCGCTGCCCCGGCTGCATATTCCTTTGCAAGCTCTCCTGCGGCAAAAAGAGTGTGGATATGATTCTCTCCAACTGCTTCGCCTACCTCATGGTGCAGCTTTTTCTCATCGCTTCCAAGCTCACCCATGTCGCCAAGCACTGCTATTGTCCTGCCCTTTGCATGTGAAAGCACCTCGATAGAGGATTTCATGGATACAGGGTTTGCATTGTAGCAGTCATCTATCACTGTCATGCCGTGTGTTTTGATAAAATTGGTACGGCCTGCGATTGTCTCTGCTTTCTCGATTCCTGATTTAATCTCAGCTATTGTGAGACCAAGCTGCAATCCGACAGCCGCTGCCGCCATGGCATTGTATACATTGTGCTCACCCGGGATGTGGATGTGTGCATCGAACTCACCCTCCGGAGTGACAAAATGAGCCTTCATGCCGTCGAAGCCCAGGTTTTCAATATTTGTGGTATATACTGATTTATGAACGCCTGAAGCTGATTCCTTACCATAGTATATGGCAGGCTTTCCATTTACCGTCTGCACTGTGGCCAGCTTGTCGTCATCTGCATTCAGCACTGCGACCGCATCCGGCATCATATGCTCAAAGCACTCTGTCTTTGCTTTAAGCACACCATCTCTGTCGCCCAAAAACTCCAGATGGCAGTAGCCGATATTGGTGATGACCATGACATCCGGGCAAGACATGGTAGAAAGTCTGTGCATCTCGCCAAAATCAGATATGCCCATCTCAAGCACTGCTACCTGATGGCTTTCCCTGATTCCGAAAATGGTGAGTGGCAGGCCTATCTCATTGTTGAAATTGCCTGCGGTCTTGTGGACGCTGTATTTCTGCTCAAGAACTGATGATATCATCTCCTTGGTGCTGGTCTTACCGACACTTCCGGTGATGCCCACCACCTTGATATCAAGGCTTTTTCTGTAAAATGCCGCGAGCTTTTTCATGGCATCGGTGGTTGATTCAACAAGCACATATGGGCCTGCCGGATCCGTCAGCTCATGCTCAGAGAGCACAATTGCCGCCCCCTGCTCAAACACAGCCGGAATGAATTTGTGTCCGTCCACCCTTTCTCCCTTTATTGGGATAAAAAGATAGCCCTCCTTCACCTGTCTGCTGTCTATGACGGCGCCGGTGATTGTCGTATCAAGCAGTGTCTCATCGCCTATGTATGTGCCCTCGCAGGCCTTTGCGATATTTGCAAATGTAAGATTCTTCATGTACTTATCCGACATGCTACACCTCATATTTTTTCAAAGATATGTCAATCAGATGCTCACAGAGCTGATTAAAGCTCATACCGATAACCGCTGCCTCCTGTGGCAGAAGACTGGTCGGAGTCATGCCTGGCAGTGTGTTTGCCTCGAGGCAGAACATCTCATTTTTGTCATTGAGCAAAAAGTCTGAGCGTGAATATGTATCAAGCCCGATAACACGCGCAACCTCCTCGGCATAGTGCTGCATATCCTTTGTCACCTGCTCAGGAAGCTCGGCCGGACATGTCTCTACTGTACTGCCCGCCTTGTATTTATTCTTATAATCGTAGAAGCCCTCCTTCGGTGCAATCTCTATAATAGGAAGAGCCTTTCCCTCGATAACGCCGACAGAGAACTCCCTGCCCTGTACAAATTCCTCGATAACCAGCTCATTTTCCCACTTGAAGGCATCGTCAAGTGCCGCCTTGAACTCTGCCGCATCCCTAACGATGGTGACACCGATGCTTGAACCACCGCAGCATGGCTTTACAACGCATGGAAGTGTCAGGTCAAGCTTTGTGATATCGTCCTGTCTGGTCGCTCTTGTCATGGAAATACCCTTTGGAGTAGGGATACCGTTTGCAAGGAAGAACTGCTTTGAGGTCTCCTTGTTCATGGCGATGGCTGAGCTTAAATAATCGCTGCCTGTATATTTGACACCGAAGAGGTCAAATGCTGCCTGTATCTTTCCGTTCTCTCCGTTTTCTCCGTGGAGTGCCATGAAAACAATGTCCGCCATCTGACACATTTTGATGACATTTGGTCCGAAGAAGCAAGGTGACTGGTCCTTTCTGGAAGCCTTTACCTTTGCGAGGTCAGGTGCCTCTGTCGGAATATCACTGACCTGCACGCTTATCTCGTCCGCGCGGTCAAATATACCTGTCAGGTCCTCCTCCCTGTCACTATATCCCATAAATACATCCAATAATATAACTTTGTGGCCGTTCTCTTTGAGTGCCTTAGCTACCATGCTTCCTGTCTTAAAGGAAACATCTCTCTCTGTGCTGAGCCCTCCGGCAAGTACTACGATGTTCATTTTTGTCCTCTTTTCTTTGATTGAATTATCATGCTTTGGTTTAATTAAACACAATGCAATGCTTCTTTTTTAAAGCTATGAGTAATCAACATAATTTCTCCAAAATTATAACACCATTTGTGCAAAAAAGAAAGACCGGTTGCCCGGTCAAAAAAGAAATTCTCATTTTATTTTAAACTGTGTTGGCTTCCAGCAGCTGTATCATTCTCATAAATACCATCCGCCCGTGCAAATCATCCTGTGAAAGTGATTCTCCGTACTTCAATACTAATAATCGGCACTGATAAAAATTCAGCTCAGGATTGCCAAAAAGCAAAATCCGCAAGGCTGCATTTTCCAGGTAATTGTGTATATTTCCCACCTCAATAAATATATCTACGATATCATCGAGGTTAATAAGTCCTTTCTGTTCATAATAAATTCTTCCCAAATATTTCATCCCTCCATCGATTATTTTTTTCGTAGAACTTCTTTTTTTGTCTTTCTTTTGAAATTTTGTCGCTTTTGCGAAATTTCACTCTTTGTTGGTGGATTCATTTTTCCATATAATATATCAATATTCTAGGCGCGTTACGCGCTTGTATTTTGAAGATTTCTATTAGAAGATTTAATATTGATAGGTGATTAGCAGTTTTCGACAAAATACGACATGGTTTTAGGTTTAATTTAGTTGGTTTTTGTTTAATATTGCTCTTTTTATATCAGAATTTTCGTAATGATAAATTTGTACTATTTTTGTGGTTTTTTCCTTGCTGGCTGCATCTGGTAGTCTTGATGCAATAAGGGCAATACAAGATAAATCCATAAAGACTTTTGCCCTTGCCATTTTTGCAACCCGGATGTTATCAAGGTTGTAATTATCTTTTAAATCTCCGAACGTACGCTCTACGCTGGTTCGTTGATTATATAGTTTTTCAAATGCTTTTGTTTCTCTGAATGGTGCTGTAATAAACCTTGAATTATCTTTGATTTTTCGACATAATCGTAACCAAGACTGCGTCTTAGAACCGGTAACCGGGTCAGATTTGAGACGCATAACCAATGCCTTTATATCTGATAATTGCTCTATTTGCATAGCATAATGTACAATAGCCCTAGGTTGATAGCATAGTGGGCAGGTCTTGAGGAGCTATAATCCATAAAACTTTTAAAACAGCTCCCAAAATCAACCCAAAAGCCGAAAAAAATACAGAAAAAAGTAGCTGAAACCGCAGAAATCCCCAAAACAGCTCCCCAACCAAACCCAAAAAGCCGAAAAAAATCCAGAAAAAAGTAGCTGAAACCGTAGAAATCCACAAAACAGCTCCCCAACCCAGCCCATAAGCCAGAAAAATTGCGTGAAAAAGAAGCTGAAATTGCAGAAAATCCTAACAAGCATAATTTCGTACAGTATCTTAGTAGCGAACGCGAGAGTACTAAGCTGGTGAGAATCCGCGAGCAAGCCCGATGGTGCCGAGTCTTGGGCCCCCACACTATTAGCCACAACTGAAAAAAGTAAGAAAAATCTAAAAAATATTATTGACATCTAAGCTACGTTAGAGTATACTAACAGCCGTAAGAGGTACCAAATGATGTTTTTTATCATTAAAGACGTGAAGAAAAGACGTGAAAAGAGGTAAATATGATGCCATTATCAATGAGTGGTGCTGGGGAGGCACAGATAATCAAGAAAATCGGCGGAAAGGAAGAGGTGAGATCTTTCCTTGAGAAGCTGGGCTTTGTAGTAGGCACAGAGGTGACTGTCATCTCAGAGATAGCCGGCAATATGATAGTCAATGTAAAGGGCGCCAGAGTAGCAATCGGCAAGGACATGGCAAATAAGATCATGGTCTGATATAACAATGTAACAGGCATGGATATAGCATGTATGACATATATAACACATATAACACATACAACACATGCAGCAATGTGCTGTATAAGCTGTAATCATTTAAGATTTAAACGACTTTGTATATGATATTATGCAAACGTTTATATAAATTTTTTAAACAATAAAATTAAAAAAGGAGTAGTCAGCATGAAGACATTAAAGCAAGCCAAAGTAGGCGAGACAGTCAAAGTTGTCAAGCTCACAGGCCAGGGCGCAGTCAAGAGACGTATCATGGATATGGGAATTACTAAGGGTGTTGAGATATTTATCCGCAAGGTGGCACCGCTTGGAGATCCGGTAGAGGTGACAGTGAGAGGCTATGAGCTATCACTTCGTAAGGACGATGCCTCTATGATAGAAGTAGAGTAAATTTTTTTGACTATAGGTTAGTAAATGCAAACTATAGGCAGAATGAGCAAACAAAAATAAGGAGATTAAAACATGGCAGTAAAAATTGCTCTCGCAGGAAACCCGAACTGCGGAAAAACAACACTGTTCAATGCCTTAACAGGTGCCAATCAGTATGTTGGTAACTGGCCTGGTGTTACAGTTGAGAAAAAAGAGGGAAAGCTTATCGGTCACAAGGATGTAGACCTGGTGGATTTACCGGGTATCTACTCACTTTCTCCATATACTCTTGAGGAGGTTGTTGCAAGAAATTACTTAATCGGAGAGCAGCCTGATGCGATTATCAATATCGTGGACGGAACAAATATCGAGCGTAATCTGTATCTGACAACACAGATTATCGAGCTTGGCATTCCGGTGCTTATGGCTGTCAATATGATGGACATTGTAAAGAAAAACGGAGACACAATCAATATCAAAGCACTTGGAGAGAAGCTCGGCTGTGAGGTTGTTGAGATTTCAGCTTTAAAGAAGACAGGAATCAAGGAGACTGCAGAGAAGGCAATCCAGATTGCAAAGTCAGGTAAATCCGTTCAGAGGGTACATCACTTCGCAGATGATGTGGAGAGTACAATCGCAGGCATCGAGGATAAGCTTGGTCTTGCAGTATCAGAGAACCAGAAGAGATTCTTTGCAATCAAGCTTTTAGAGCGTGACTCAAAGATTTCTGAGGTATTAAAGAGTGCTCCAAATGTAGACGCAGAGATTAAAGCTCTCGAGGACAAATACGATGATGACACAGAGAGTATCATCACAAACGAGAGATATCAGTACATATCTTCAATCATCGGCTCATGTGTAAAGAAGGCACGCGCCGGAAAAGAGACAGTATCAGACAAAATTGATAGGATTGTTACAAACAGATTTTTGGCACTGCCTATTTTCGCACTCATCATGTGGGCTGTATACTATGTTGCAGTATCATCACTTGGTGGAATTGTAACAGACTGGACAAACGACACACTCTTTGGTGAGTGGATTCAGCCGGCAGTACAGACATTTATGGAAAATGTAGGCTGCTCTGAATGGCTCGTATCACTTGTAGTTGACGGTATCATCGGAGGTCTTGGCGCACCTATCGGATTTGCACCACAGATGGCTATCGTATTCTTATTCCTCTCAATCCTTGAGGACTGCGGATACATGGCACGAGTAGCCTTCATCATGGACAGAATCTTCCGTAGATTTGGTCTCTCAGGAAAGTCCTTCATCCCATTCCTCATCGGATCAGGATGTGGTGTACCTGGAATCATGGCAACACGTACTATCGAGAACGAAAAAGATCGTCGTATGACAATGATGACAGTAACAAATATCCCATGTGGAGCAAAGCTTCCGGTTATCGCACTTATCGCAGGCTTTATCATGGGTGACGGCTGCTGGTGGATGGCACCTCTTATGTACTTTGCAGGAATCGGCCTTACCATCATATACTGTATCATTTTAAAGAAAACAAGAGCATTTGCAGGAGAGCCTGCACCGTTCGTAATGGAGCTCCCACAGTATCATATCCCTTCAGTAAAGGGTGTGCTGTTACACGTATGGGAGAGAGTATGGGCATTCATTAAGAAGGCCGGAACAATCCTTTTCCTTTGCTGTGCAGTTATGTGGTTCCTTTCAAGCTTCGGCATCCAGGATGGCGCATTCGGACTTGTTGACAAAGAAAACAGCTTACTCGCAGTAATCGGATCTGCAATCGCAGTTATCTTTGCACCACTTGGATTCGATACATGGCAGGCAGTTGCATCATCACTCTCAGGCTTTGTGGCAAAAGAGGGTATCGTTTCAACAATGGGTGTACTCGCAGGACTTGGAGAGGTAGAAGAGTATGCAGTAAGCATGCATGATCAGTTTGCAGCATTCTTCCCAACAACAATGGTAGCAGTATCATTCTTGCTGTTCAACCTGTTTGACTCACCATGTCTTGCAGCTATCTCAACAACAGCAAAAGAGCTTAACAACCGTAAGTTCTTCTGGTTTACAATCATTTTCCAGAATGTATCAGCTTACTGTGTAACACTTATGTTCTACCAGATTGTGGGACTTTGCATAGGTGAGGTAACCTTCAACTTCTGGACAGTAGTTGCATTTGTACTCCTTGCAGGTGTATTGTACTTATTGTTCAGAAAAGACCCTAATAAGGCAACAGCAAAGAGCACTTCATTTGCGGCATCAAACGTGTAATAGGCGTTTAAATGAGAATCAATCTGGAATTTAACACGGCAGACCTCATAGCAGTCATAGTTCTTCTATGCTTGCTGGGGCTTGCCGTAAAGATAATAATAGGATTTTTCAAGGAAAAGAAATAATGCAGTAGTATATTTAGTAGCATTTGTAGTAATAGGAGATGATGACATGCTGGCTGATATCATTGTAATTGCAATTCTCGTAGTGATAGTTGCACTTGTAATCAGGACAATAATCAAATCAAAGAAAGCAGGCAAGAGCCTGCAGTGTGGAATGGACTGCAGCCATTGCAAAGGCTGTCATTAATCCACGGCATGGTGTGTATGAAGCAAAGGATGGGCATTTCATGGAAATAACTCATCTGCCGCTTAAGCTGCATCTGCCGGCATCGGTAACGATAGGAGGATGTATGTCGAAAGAAGCAATAGAGCAAAAAGAGGTAATCGTTGGCAAGCTAAAGGACAGCGGGTGCAGGATTACAAAGCAGAGACTTATTTTACTTGATGTAATCCTCGAGGGCGAGTGCGGAAGCTGCAAAGAGATTTATTACCGGGCATCGAAGATAGACCGCTCTATCGGGACTGCTACGGTGTATCGGATGATCAATACGCTCGAAGAGATTGGAGCGATTGACCGCAAAAATATGTATAGAGTGCAGGTGTCATAAGCCTGGTTTTATAGGAATTGTATAAAAAGAAGAACGGCAATAAGGAAAGCACACTGAGAATTAAAGATTCTTAGTGTGTTTTTTGTTGCAATTAATTGAGAATAAAAAAGTGTAAAAATGACAAAAAATACTTGACATATAGGTATAAGTAAGATATATTTAACTCAGGTTAGAGATAACTAACACGAAAGGAGCCAAAATGTGCCAGGAAGTATTTCAGATTGCTATGAGCATGGATTTAAAGAGCGTGGAAATGCAGCTTGCCCTCCAGTGCGCCCCGCTAATTACAGGAGCGAGAATTTCAAATATGCTCATGATAGACAGCGCTGATGAGAGTGCCATGAGAGTGATTCTGAGGGCTTCCGGGATATCGCATTTCAGGCTCGCAGCAAGGAATGAGAAAACCGCCTTCCTCTTATTCCGCAGGAGCCTCTTAGAAGCATATCTGAATAATTCAGAGGCTTTGGACATACTAAAGAAAGCGGGATATGAGGATTTTTCATTCGGCAAGATATTGCTTAGATTCAAAAAACACTACGAAGCATATCTGAATGACGAACACAAGCAGTTTCCGCATGAGATGGGGCTTTTGCTTGGATATCCGATAGAGGATGTGAGAGGCTTTATAGAGCATAACGGATGCGGCTGCCTGTATTCAGGCTACTGGAAGGTGTACCGCAACGTACCACTCAAAAAGAAGATGTTTGAGGATTTTGAAAAGGCGAAGGAAAGTGTCATACAGCTATTGGCCGAGGATATAGATATGAGGCTGATACTGGAAATATATAAAGAAGAACCGCAGCAGATTGCGGTATAGGAGGAATTAAAATGAGCAAAATCAGTGTAGTTTATTGGTCACAGTCAGGCAATACAGCAGCAATGGCAGAGGCAGTGGCAAAGGGCGTCACAGATGCCGGAAAGGAAGCAGAAATTGTATTTGTAAGCAGTGCTTCAATAGATGAGCTTAAATCAGAGACAGCATTCGCACTCGGATGCCCTGCAATGGGTGCAGAGGTACTTGACGAGGGCGAGATGGAGCCGTTTGTCACAGAGCTTGAGGGCTGCGTGGCAGGCAAGACTATCGGTCTGTTTGGTTCATACGGATGGGGCGATGGCGAGTGGATGCGCGACTGGGTAGAGCGAATGACAGCAGCCGGAGCTACAGTGGTAGGCGGCGAGGGTGTTATCTGCCAAGATGCACCAGACGATGATGCAAAGACAGCCTGCGAGGAGCTTGGAAAGAAGCTGGCAGCGGTATAAGCAAATCAGAACTATAGCGTGGCCGCGACAACAGGAATGGCCACGAAAAACATATTTTATCTCCGCAAAGTATAAACTTTGCTCCTAGTGTAAATCTGGGCCGGCGAACTTCCCATTCGCCGGCCCGCTCTCTTTTTAATGACATTTGGGCTATTGCATTGGATGGAGCTATTATTATATAATTATTTCTGCCAGAACTAAGTGCTGAGGAAAAAAACGATATGCTGGAGAATGAGTTTAATATCAAAATGGAAGGTGACAGAAAGGAGTTGTTGAAATCTATGTGTAATCTCAGTCAAGGAATAAAAGAACAAGGAATCGAACAAGGACGAAGAGAAGAGCGAATTTCTACATTGGTGACCTTCTTCAAAAATGATGGTACTGTAGCTGCAGCAAAACAAATGCTTAATTCGTCAGATGAAGACATTAAGATTGCTAAGGAACGTCTTTCGATGATTGAAGAGTAAAGATGCAAGAAAACACCTCTATTGCAGTGCAATGGAGGTGTTTTTTTTCTATTGCCTAATCAGAAAGAATGTAATAAAAAATTCGCAGATTATTACAATCTGCGATAATCACCTCTGTTAAAAAACACTAGATTTATAATAAAACTTATGTCTTTTTATGTCAACTATTGTATCTTTTTTTGTATCTTTTTCCAATTTTAATGGAATATTGGGATGTATTTTATATATTTTTATTTTTAGATGGTCAAAATTGTGGTCAGAAATAAAACATAAGATATTATATGGAGTTAATATTCTTCTTCCTATAAATTATATATACATATATATTTTTTAAGGAGGAAACAGATATGTCAAGAAGAGGAACCAACATCAGAAAGAGAGCCGACGGACGCTGGGAGGGGCGCTACTACATAGTAGACACAGCCGGCAGTAAAAAGTGCAAATCGGTATACGGCCACAGCTATAAGGAAGTAACAGAAAGGCTGCTTACAGCAAAAGCTGCTTCACTTAATCAAACAGCAGCCCACAAGCATTCCGCTATCACCGTAAAAGAAGTCGCTGAGAAATGGCTTGAAAGTATAGCATCCAGCCGGAAGTGCTCTACCATTCAAAAATATTCTACTATATACAATAAATATATCAAACCGAACTGGGGAGAAAGCGTCATAGATGAGTTAAATCAGAATGAAATACTCAAGGAGCTGCCTGAGACAGCCGGTGAGAGCGTTACAAAGAGCATACTTTGTATATTCAACTCTATCCTTGCATATGGAGCTGCCACATATGGCACCGGAGAAATTCATCTGTCGTACAGGGCAAAGCGTTCATCCGTCACATTCTCAAACAACATAAATACAATCAATACAACAGACCAGCAAAAGCTAACCGAGTATCTTCTTACCGAGCTTGATATCTATAAGCTCGGTATTTTATTGTGCCTTTTTATGGGGCTGCGTTTAGGAGAAATTTGTGCCCTGAAATGGGAAGATATCGACATGATTAGTCGCACTCTGCATGTCAATCGCACAGTGCAGAGACTTCCGGTAGATACGGTACACACATCCGGTTCATCACAAAATAACCACACAGCCATGAGAAAGACTTCTTTATATATAGATTCACCAAAGACTTCAAATTCACTTCGTGAGATTCCCATCCCGGACTTTATATATGACAAGCTGTCAGATTATTATAACACTTCAATGAAAGGTGACTCTTATTTTCTAAAGAAAAATCAGCCTATGGATCCCCGCACTTATCAGAATAGATTTCATATCTATATAAGAGAAGCAGGTATCGGGAATACTCACTTTCATGCATTGCGCCACACCTTTGCCACAAACTGTATAAGCAGTGGGGCTGACGCTAAGAGTGTAAGTGAGATTCTTGGACATTCCAATGTAAATATTACATTGAATCGCTATGTGCATCCAAATCTGGAGACCAAGCGCTCCGCAATCAATTCTATAGTTATCCCATAAATGGTCAGAAAAATGGTCATATTTATATAAAATGCTTATTTTATACATAAGGGAGGTTGGATTTCGCAGATTGTAATAATCTGCGAAATCCAACCTCCCTTTTAATGTAGTGTTTCACCTG
>ENA-OOXC01001837-OOXC01001837.1-human-gut-metagenome-genome-assembly--contig:-NODE-1837-length-11536-cov-1.686177_pt1 | contig 11536 bp, 17 predicted proteins | sample MGYA00241578_ERZ501325 | MGnify/ENA primary metagenome ERZ501325 (study PRJEB25962, sample SAMEA2042737) | human gut metagenome | biome: human gut; feature: human-associated habitat; material: faeces...
ATAGATTCTTCTGCATTTGTCACATATCGTATATTTGTGCAGAAAAAATTGCAAAGATTCTGCACTGGATATGAAAGAAAAAAGCAAAGAACTCTTTGATAAAGAAATAATTAGGCGACAGATAACTCGCGGAAAATATGGCGCAATATTCACGCCGTCTTCATTCCCGGGTCTTACTGCAAATTATGCCACCAAACTGCTTTCTGCTTTTGAAAAGGAAGGTCTGTTGGTGCGCATTTCAAAAGGAGTGTACCTCAAGGCGAAGAAGACGCGCTTTGGTGTGTCGTATCCGTCTTTGGAGGAGATTGTCGGCCAGATTGCCAAACGCGATAAGGCAAAAATATGTCCTACCGGAGAAACAGCCGCGAATTTGATCGGACTGTCAGAGCAAGTTCCGATGAAAACGTGCTTCCTGACTTCCGGTACAGCGAGAGAACTCAATATTGGCGGCAGAACCGTTGCTTTGAAACGGGCTGCACCGAAGTATTTCGCTTTTAACAATGAGGTGGTTGGTGTTTTGGTCCAGGCTCTCAGGAGCATCGGGGCCGAAAACATAACCGACGAAATGAAAGCAAAGATTCCATCAATTCTAACAGATGTTGAGAAGGACCGGCGCTTCGAGGCCGATTTGAAACTGGCTCCAGCCTGGATTGAGAAACTTATTCTTGAACAGATAAGACGATAGATTATGGCAAAATGGATTGATTACAGCGTTGATGAGCGTGGTGCGCTTATTGCAAAAGTGGCAAAGGCCAAGAATATTGATCAAAGTGCTGCGGAGAAGGATTGGTGGGTTACTGCCGTTCTCTATGCGGTGTTCCATACAAGCGCTGCGGATTATTTGCTTTTCAAAGGCGGTACAAGCTTGAGTAAAGGATGGGACATTATCAGCCGGTTCAGTGAAGATATAGACATTGCTCTTGATCGCTCGTTCTACAAGGATGTGAAGGGATACACTTGCGCAGAATGTGCAACAATGACGCAGATTCGGAATCTGCGTGAGAAGAATCAGGACTTCATCTTCGGAGAGTTCAAAAATGAGTTGCGTGAGAAACTGAAAGTTCTTGGTCTGCCTGTGATAAAGGTGCTTGACGAGAACGAGTTGGTCACCGAAGAAGGTAAAGACCGGAAGGTCTCGCATGACAAAGATCCAGCTGTGTTGTATGTGTTCTATCCTTCTCTCTACACTTCCGCCAAGTCATATGCAAAGCCTGTAGTGAAGATTGAGATAAGCTGCCTGTCTATGTCCGAACCGTACGAGATGAAGCCGATATCATCACTTATACAGCAAATATGCTCTGCTGATTTTGGTGACGATATCGATGATGCCTTCAATCAGACAATCAGGACCGTATCCCCGACGAGAACCTTTCTAGAGAAGGCATTTCTGCTTTGCGAGGAATTCCAAAAGAACAAGCCGAGAACAAGCAGGATGTCAAGGCATTTGTACGATCTGGACAAGCTTTCACGTACAGAGTATATGCGTAAAGCACTTGAGGACGGCAATCTATACATGGAGATTGTGAAGCATAGGGAGAAATTCTATCATCCGAGCTATGTGGACTATAGCAAAGAATTGCCTCAGGTGATTGATTTCCTGCCACCTGCGACGATGGTGGAGACCTTCAGGGAAGATTACAATGAGATGATGGGCAGTTTCATTTATGAGAAGGACCCTTTGAGTTTCGGTGAACTGCTTAGCAGTGTTGCCGCTATTCAAGAGCGGTTTAGAAAATGCTCCACGTCATGGTCATCATGTTCTCATATGCGTTGTTTGCCATGATTATGCTGATTGGTATTCAGGGGCTTGTCTGTCAGCATCGTGGTGATATTGTCCGTTCTGAATCCCTTGCAGCATTGGCCCATTTCCTGCTTTATCCAGCTGTCTTTCTTCTCGCCGCCGGTATTTTTATCGGGGCGGTCTGGGCCAATGTCTCATGGGAACGTTATTGGAGTTGGGATCCGAAGGAGGTATGGGCTCTTGTCACCATGCTTATCTACATGGCGCCTTTCCATTCTTCATCCATCAAGTGTTTCCGCAATACGAGGTTCTTCCTGTTCTACTGTATCGTGGCGTTTCTCAGTGTTCTGATTACTTATTTCGGTGTGAATTTTCTCCTCGGAGGAATGCTCAGTTACGCATAACGGGGGCAACGGCATTGACCCGAACTATTTTGGCCGGTACTCGGACTTTCTTTTGGGGTTCATTGGGAACCAGCCTTTCTCGACTCTTTCTTTCTGCTCGAAGATTTCCAGAATGCTCCACATGCAAGAGCATCCTATTACGCCGAGTGTCGGGCTCACTATGCTGTTGTCTACCAGCAGGCTTGCTATGATGAAGGCTATGCCGGCAAGTGCAAATGCCCACCAGCATTTGGTGCCGAAGTAGTATTCGCATTTTATTACGATAGGGTGGAATAGTCCGATTACAAGAAATGTAATGACGGCTATGATTAAACCTGAGTAGTTCATTTTGCTCCTTCTTCTAGTTCGCATCCGCGGAATCCCATTTCTTCTGCTTTCTGTTTGGAAGCGCAGAAGTATACCAATGTGGCTTTAGTGCAAACTTCTCCGTTACTGTTATAGATTTCGCCTTCGATGAAGGCCACGTTGCGCATCTGGCGTGTGAGGCGGGCGCGGATGACAAGTTCTTTGTCGCGTGTGGAAACTGGTTTGAGGTACTTTACTTCCATGCTTGATGTCACTCCTGTAGTTTGCAGTTTGCGTGTCACGACCCAGCCTGCCACTTCGTCGAGCAGCATCCCTGGTAATTCTGTGTCGGTGTCCATTTCGTAAGGACATCTTCGCCATCTTCCCAAAATTCCAAATGCAGTCCCACAGGGTTCTCGGGACCACAGCAAATGCAATTATATCCAGGCTCGTGCAGCCACGGATTCTTTATCTTTTTCATCGTCTTAAAAATGCCTTTATGTCTATTTCATAGTTCTACGCTAAGATAGCGTGAAATACTCGAAAATGCAAAATAATGCACTTTTCCATAATTCGAAATTATTCTATAAATTTGACCCCGTTTGTTCAAGTCAGGTATATGTGGTTATCATTAGCTTTTTTGTCGGCGGCCCTTTTGGGCTTTTATGATTCTTGTAAGAAGCAGGCTCTGGGTGGCAATGCCGTCATTCCCGTGCTGTTCCTGAATACATTGTTCTGCTCTCTCATATTCATTCCGTTGATCGTCCTTTCATATTGTACGTCAGCTCTCGACGGCAGTGTCCTCAAGGTCGGTGATTATGGCGGTTGGGAGGTTCAGAGATGGATAGTGCTCAAGAGCGCTATCGTCTTGAGTTCGTGGGTTCTCGGCTATTTCGGAATGAAGCACCTGCCTCTGACCATTGTGGGTCCGATCAATGCTACCAGACCGGTGCTTGTATTGGTAGGGGCAATGCTGCTTTTCGGGGAGAAGCTCAATTATCTCCAGTGGACCGGTGTCCTGTTGGCTATTGTGTCATTTTTTATGCTGAGCCGCAGCGGCAAGAAGGAGGGGATAGATTTCGAACATAATGTCTGGATTTATGCAGTGGGCGGTGCGGCAATCTTGGGTGCAGCAAGCGGATTGTACGACAAGTTCCTGATGAATCCTGATGGATTGGCGTTGGACAAGATGGCGGTTCAGAGCTGGTATAACATCTACCAATGTGGAATGATGGGTGTGATGCTGATGCTTATCTGGTATCCGAACCGGAAAAAGACGACGAAGTTCCGTTGGAAGTGGTCTATCATATTCATTTCCATATTCTTGAGTGTCGCCGATTTTGTCTATCTCTACGCATTGTCTCTGCCTGGCGCGATGATTTCCATTGTCTCGATGGTCCGCCGTGGCAGCGTCATAGTCAGCTTCCTCTTCGCCGCCCTAGTATTCAAGGAAAAGAATCTCAGGAGCAAAGCTGTCGACCTGGCATTCGTTCTCCTGGGAATGGTCTTCCTCTATCTCGGTTCGAGGTAGGGGAGTTGCTCTAACGTGTGCTTCTCTTCTGCACGTCTTTTTCTTCGGCGATGACATCTTGGTCTTTTAAGTATTCGGAGTTGTATTTGCCTCTTGGGATGTCTCTGAAAATATAATAGTTGGCAGCTCTTGCAGCTTCGATGTGATCGGTGAGGGCAGTATTGATTGCAGATGCTACCAAGTCTACGAGAGAGCCGAGGATGGAACCCCCTCCGGAATTAGTATGCAGATCAAGGGGCAAATCACAGCTTCTATCGAAGATGATGTCACCAGTGTATGCGGATTTGATGAAGTATCTGATTTCTGTGTTGATGGTGAAGCCCTGTTTTGCCCATGTCTTTATCTCTGAGAAGACCACTGCATCACATCCGAAATAATTGTGGAACGTGCTGAGGGAGCCGTTGACAAACATTTCTGAATCATAGGCGCTTTCGGCTTTCAATATATCCATGGCCAACAGAGGGGAAATTACATAATATCCTGCTTCTGTGAGGGGCTTGCTTATGGATGTGTAAAGAAGGTCTTTTGCCTCGACATTGCTGCTGTTGTTTATCGGAGGCATTACCAGTAACGTGACGGGCTTTTCCTCGTACATCTTTGCATATTGCTGACCTCTTGTAACTTCAGCCCAGGTTTATGCGGTAGTGATGCGCTATCCGGACACATTCGTAAAGGCTGAAGGGCGAATTATGCTGATGATATGACGTTGTTATCTTGTCAGTATATAGCGCAACGCTTCCAGTGGGTGATGGAATATCATCCGAGGTCCGCTGAACCGCATGACTTCGCGTATCTTTTCCCTCATGTCTGGACGGTAGCAATGGATAGTGCATTTATGGCATTTGGTTTTTCTTTCACCGAACTTGCATCGGTCGAGTCTGGCCGTTGCATACGTCAGTAGTTCTCTGCACTCTTCACATAGTTCCTTTTCACCATGCTTTTTTCTGCACCACAGTTCGATCATGTGCCGTACTGTGGTCTTCTCCCACTCTATTCGGTTCATTATGTGTTTGTATTATTCTGCTTGCAAAGGCGAAGATACGACTTAAATCTGATAACATCAATCATCACTGGAGACTTTTCTCAGTTTTTCAGTCAGTTTGACTGAGGCTGCAAAATGGATTATGCTTGCGAATCTTGCCGATATCGGCAAAATTGCTATATTTGTGCTGGATGGTGGATAAAAATATTTGCCGATAACATGGATTATATTTCTATAGCTGAGTTCGCAAAGAAGAATGGCGTTTCAGAAAGAACTGTCAGGAATTGGCCGGAAATCCCTGGCTATTTGAGAGATACATGTCTGACTGCGCAGAATGACTATGCTGAACTGTTGGTGTATTTTGGAATCAAACATTGAACGATTATGTAGCGCTGGAAACATGATTTACATTCAACACTATAATTCTTATGTGGGCGGGATTACTATATCAAGTGATGGTAACGCCTTGACAGGACTGTGGTTTGACGGACAGAAGTATTATGCCGGCAACATTGATGATGAGATTGAGGAGAAAGATCTTCCGGTCTTTGCGCAGGCCCGTCAATGGCTTGACATTTACTTCAGCAGGCATGACCCTGGTTTTACCCCGGCATTGACATTGGACTCGACGCCATTCCGGATGGCTGTCTGGAGAATATTGCTTACTATTCCTTTCGGTAAGACAATGACTTACGGCGAAATAGCTGCCCGTATTGCCGAACTGAAAGGGATTCGGAGGATGTCCGCCCAAGCCGTGGGCAGTGCTGTCGGTCATAATCCCATTTCTCTCATCATACCTTGCCATAGGGTCGTTGGCGCAGACGGCAGTATGACCGGTTATGCCGGAGGAATCGACAGGAAGATTAAATTGCTTGAAATGGAACGTTCGGCCTGTGTCTGGACGGTGCCACATCTGTTTAGGTAATAAGCTGTAAGAGTGCATTTGTATAAATGATTATTAACTTTTTGTGAAGATGAACAAGGATGTCGCTTTAGTGCTTTCAAGTGGCGGCCCGAGAGGATTTGCATATATCGGGGCCCTCGACGAATATGAGCGCACGGAGGATGAGCAGAACTCCGTCATGTCCGGACAACGGAAATAAGTCAATGCCCCTCTGCGGGTCAGGGGGAAAACCCTGTGCCTGGCCGGTCAGAGATTGAGTTCGCGCATCTGAAAAGAGACAAACTATGCATAGCCGTATCGCTCTGGCTGATAGTCTCGCAAATAATCTGAACTAATGGAGTTATTTTGTTAATTAGAGCAAATCGATTAATTTTGTTTGGAACCGGATAACTGGTCGGATATTGAGAGATGGAAAGTGGAAATTTTGAATTGAATGTTGCCAGGTTTATTGTAGAAAAGACAGATATGAGTCTGTTTCTTACTGGCAAGGCGGGGACGGGAAAAACCACGTTCCTCCGTGAGGTCGTGCGCCATACGAAAAAGAAATGTATAGTGCTGGCTCCTACCGGAATAGCTGCTGTCAATGCCGGGGCGATGACGATTCATTCCTTTTTTCAGTTCGGAATCGGACCTTTCATAAAAGGAGTCATTGAACCTAAATCTGATTTCAGGATAAACAAGTCCAAATTGGAACTGATACGTAACCTCCAGTTGCTGATAATCGATGAGGTGTCGATGGTGCGTGCGGATCTTATGGATCACATCGATGTAGAACTCAGACGTATCCGGCGTAACAGCAAACCGTTCGGCGGGGTGCAGCTTCTGATGATAGGCGACCTGCAGCAGCTTCCTCCGATTGCGCACGGTGAGGAGCCGCTCTCGACCACCAGATTGCCCACGGCGGTGAAGATGAACTTCTGAGACAGTACTACAAGACGTTGTATTTCTTCAGCAGTGCTGCGCTTAAAAGCATGAAATACAGCTGTATAGAGCTTAAAACCGTATATCGCCAGACTGACGGGCATTTCATCAATATCCTGAACCACGCCCGAGAATGTACATTGACAAATCAAGACATTTCTGACCTCAATGCCCGCTATATTCCTGACTTCTCGCCGAAGCCCGAAGACGGCTATATCAGGCTGATGACCCACAATCGCCAGGTGGATTATGTCAATGCTGCCGAAATGGCAAAGCTTGACAGTCAGCCATTTACATTTGAGGCTGCGGTGACGGGTACATTCCCCGAAGAATCTTATCCGACTGCGGACAGCCTCACACTGAAGAAAGGCGCCCAGGTGATGTTCATCAAGAATGATCCGGAGAGGCGTTTCATCAACGGTACCCTCGGAGAGGTCAAGAACATTGACAAAAACTGTATTTCCGTAAGGCTGGCGGAGTCGGGGCAGACGATAGAGGTCGAGCCGATGGAGTGGCAGAACATCCGATATCAGTTCGACGACGAGACTAAAGAGATATCATCCAAGCAGATAGGTCGCTTCAAGCAATATCCGCTGAAAGCCGCGTGGGCCATAACCATTCATAAGAGCCAGGGCCTCACATTCGACAAGGCTATCATCGACGTTCATGCGGCATTCTCGCCCGGTCAAGCCTATGTCGCGCTCAGCCGTTGCCGCACTTTGGATGGGCTGGTCCTGAGCTCGCCCGTTTCGGCGTCTGTTTTCATGAAGGACAATGCCGTCGATGCGTATATGCGCTACATTTATTGTCCGGTGGAAGAGCTCGCGTTTTCCTCTTGTTTTGAGTATTTCGAGTATGAGAAAAAGCCTGAGCCAGAAGTCGTTGCCTCTGCAGGTAAGGTCAATGCCGAAAAACCGGCAGTGCCTGCGAAAATCCCCGATACAGCCCTTGCACGTGAACTGAGGTCTTGGAGATACGAACGGGCAAGCGAAATTGACAAGCCTGCGTTTGTGGTATTTTCCAATGCCGCACTGGCTGGGATTGCCCATCTTCGACCTACGACATTGACAGAACTCCTGAATGTGCCGGGAGTCGGGCCGTCGAAGGTCAATGCCTATGGGGAGGAGATTATCGGCATTGTTCAAAGTCATCTTGAGGATGATGATTTCGAACAGGGCGGGACTTTCTCCGAAGCAAGTGAGGCGGATAGCCCGGATGTCGTTTCTGATGCGCCTAAAAAGGTGAAGAAAGAGGAACTGCGTGATGATGACGGCAATAAACTTACGACTGTGGAATATTCTTATTGGCTTTATAAACAAGGATATACGATAGCTCAGATTGCTGAAAAGCGAGGGCTGAATCCTGTTACGATAGAGGGGCATCTGGCCCGTTACGTGGCAACTGGGGATATCGATGTCCATGATTTTATCGATGGGGATACCTTGTCGATGGTGGAAGCGTACTGCGCGGAACATCCCGATGAAAAGGCATTGAAACCGATCTACGAATATTTCGATTCAAAGATCTCCTACGGGGCCCTTCGTATGGCCATTGCCGCCATCAGGAAGGAATAATCCTGCGCAGATGCCTTTCTGGCTACTCGGACTCTCTGACAAACCTCGCAATCCTCTCATTTACAATCCTGATGTATTTTCTTTTCAGCTTATCAGGGAGGAAACTTCTGTCTATCAACTCAAGAGATTTCTCGGGAAGACTTACATATTTATCAAGTATTTTCTTGGTACGTAGCTTCACAATTCCTATCCTTTCTGCGAATCTTTCGAAATCCAAACGGCAAGGATGACCGGTCTGCACATAAACATCACTCTTAATGATATTTGGAGACAGACCACCATCGAGACCCAGGTCATCCCCATTCACATGAAGGCTGGTATTGAGAAGGTCGTATGCAGGCGCAAGACGGTAATCCTCACCTTGGAGGATAAGTGAAAAGTTCTTCAGATGATCATCTCCGTTTGCGTATATATAGTTGAATACTACAAGTTCAAAGAATCTCTCCATATCAACCATCCAAGCGGACACATTCTCTCTTATTGCGACTGCGATATCTTCGAAACATCCTGCATATTTGAATCCCTCTCCATCATTCTGTTCATTTCTGCCTGTTACAGCCGCAAAATCCTCCATAGCCAGTTTGTTTCCATCTGGCAAAACATCAAAGCGTTTTGTGATATATACCCTCTGTCCATTCTCGGCGAAACACAAGCCGTTAGCGGCAGTGACAATGCCATATACCTGAGAAGCAATCTGCATGGTCAGGTTCTCATTTATCGGGATGAACTTGCGATCTAAAAGCGTAGGGTCCCAAGGTGCAGGTTTAAGGATGTGGGTAGAGCGCTCGTCATCATTGATTATGCGTATCTGACCATCATCAATGATTGCAGGAAATTTTTCCTGGACACCAGACACTGAGATCCTTTTCATGGCTTTCGCGATTTCTCCGGTATTTCGGAACTCATCTATGTTGAAGTTCAGTACATGGCTGACACGCTTCCCGTCGAACAGAAGCTTTATCGCCTTTGGACAATATGTAGTATATCCATCCGTAAGAAGGGATGGGCAATTATGCAATTCTATCATTTCTCTACTGTTTTAACATTGACGGCCCCTATGAAATCTCTATCTGCCATGGCCATAAGCATACCGAAGAAATCTTTTTCATCGATTCTGGATGACCGGCAGATAATCTTTCTATTGGCCCCTTCGGGCAACATATTTGAAAACAAAGGAAACAGATGTTCAGACTCGTATGTCTCTACCCTTTTCGGTAGAGTAACTGATATCGGCGGCATGCTGGTTGACAGATATTCAGGATAGTAGCAGAATGAATATCCTTTGCCTGGGCGGTTCTCTGTCAACAATCCGGCCCTATGGCTGTTCATATAAACTTCCAATTGTCTCATAATCGATAATGCTGGTTATCAAATCTTTTGACGCACGCGGTACACTATTTCCATACCAAGTACATCAAGCAACTTTGAGATGGTTGACAATGACGGGTTTGCAAGCCCGCGCTCTATATCCTTCACTGTCGGGAGACTGATGCCTGACATTTCAGCAAGATCCTGCTGTGATATGTCAAGCACCTTCCTGCGGGCTTTAATCACTTCTCGTAAGTTCATAAGTCTAATTTATTATACTTTTCCGCAAATATAGTAAACTTTCCATAATAAGTGCAACAAAAGTCTATTATATTATACATTTTGCATTATTAGCTCTTGAATACTCAATTCAACAGGAAGTAAGTATAATATATTATACTTTAGTCGTTTGGCACGAAAAAGAAAATGTGCGATTATTTCTGTCATGTTACTAAATTACAACATTTTCTGTAATAATCTGCAGGCGGATTAGAGCAAATGCATTAACTTTGTTCGAAAACAAAAAGATTATGTCAAAGGTCGATAAATATGACGTCAATATGAAGAGAATTCACATATTTGTACTTATAACTCTATTATTGATAATTATTTCCTGCGGCAGGAACCAGGAAAAACTTCCGACGTTGGTGCTTCATCCTCACGAGGAAGTGTCTGGCAGCATTGACCTAAAATCTTATAAGTCGGTCTTTTTGGCGGGGACGATTGATATGGGGAACAGCTTGGATTGGCAGGCGGAGGCGGCGGATTTTTTCGAGAATTCGCGCGGCAGCTGGATTTTGTTTAATCCTCGTCAGGGGTCTTGGGATCCGAATAAGAAGGGCGAGATGGATTATCAGGTCAATTGGGAGCTCGAGCACTTGGAGGACGCGGATTACATCCTCATGAATATTCTTCCGGACAGCAAATCCCCGATCACTCTTCTGGAATTGGGCTTGTTCGCGCGTAGCGGGAAACTGTATGTCGTGTGCACGGAGGGTTTTTACAGATATGACAATGTCCGGATTACTTGCGCGAAATACGGCGTGCCGGTCTATAATTCTTTGACAGAGGCGATAGGGGCTATTGTCGAGTAGGCTTTTGGAAATTATATTTTGTCTATGGGAATTCTCCGCTCGCCTTTGATTTTACGGAACTCGGTGGGCGAGAATCCTGTGATGCGGCGGAATTGGGAACTGAGATATGCCGCGCTGTCATTGATTCCGTCTCCAACCATCGCCGTCTTAATGCCGGAGGATTGGATGCTGCGGATGAACTCTACCTTGTCTGAGGGTAGAGCTTCCGCGCGAATACCTTTTACTCCCAGTTCAAAGGCGGCATTTGCTGCTTCTTCTTTTCTGTCTCCTGTCAAGATGTATGTGTCAATGCCCATATTTTTCAGGAGTTCGATGCCTTCTTTCGCCGTATTTCTTACTTGGTCAGATACAGCTAGGACTGCTGAGACCTCCCCGTCTTCTGAAAACCAGATGAGCGTTCCATGCATAGATGAAGCTTTTCTTGTCAATGTCTCAGGAATGTTGACTCCCAGCATTGACATAAACCGGTCGGAACCGGCGTTGACCTTAATCCTGCTGCCGTCTACTGCGATACGTTCTCCAGGATGAGCGGCGATTATGTCTCCTGGCTTTATGGTTTCTACATCTACTGACTTTTCTTCATTGCCATCCACCAAGGTCACTGTTCTCGGTTTTAGGCCGATAAGTTTTCTGACAGCAGTTGTAGTCTGTCGTTTTGCGTTGCTCTCCAGGAGTTTCCCGATCAGAACGAATGTCACAACTATTGCAGAGGCCTCGAAATAGAGGTGAGGTTCAATGCCTTTCGATGACCAGAATGACGGGAATGTCCACAAATTCACCCTCGATGTAACA
>ENA-OOXC01001843-OOXC01001843.1-human-gut-metagenome-genome-assembly--contig:-NODE-1843-length-11489-cov-1.736313_pt1 | contig 11489 bp, 8 predicted proteins | sample MGYA00241578_ERZ501325 | MGnify/ENA primary metagenome ERZ501325 (study PRJEB25962, sample SAMEA2042737) | human gut metagenome | biome: human gut; feature: human-associated habitat; material: faeces...
TTCGGACTTACAAAGAAAGAGATAGATGCAAGACTTGATGATATAATAGCGTTCTCTGAACTTGAGGATTATATAGATAATCCTGTAAGAACATATTCATCAGGTATGTATATGAGACTTGCGTTCGCTGTAGCTATCAATGTTGATGCAGATATTCTTCTTATTGATGAGATTCTTGCAGTAGGTGATGCTAACTATCAGGCAAAGTGTTTTAATAAGTTAAGAGAAATAAAGGCAGATGGAACAACTATAGTAATAGTTTCACATTCACTTGGACAGATAGAACAGATATGTGACCGTTCTATATGGATTAAAGATGGTCTTATAGAAGCAGAAGGAACTCCAAAGGATGTTCATCTTAAGTATCTTGATTATATGAATCAGGAGCGTATGGAGCAGGCTGAAAAGGAACAGATGCGTCAGGCAAAGCTTGAACGAGAACAGATGGAGAAAAAGAAAGAAGAAGAACGTATCAAGAAGGAAAGAGCTAAAGTTAATTCAAGATATGGTAGTGAAGACGCTAAGTTTACTGAGATTCATATGTATAATGCCAAAGGAGAGGAATCACGTATATTCAGAACTGGCGAAAAAATGATATTAGATCTCAGTTACCATGAAAATAAAGTCTCAGATGCGGTATTTGGATTTGGTATATTCAGAAATGATGCATTATGGTGTTATGGAACTAACACAAGAATTGATAGAATATCGAATTTTGATATTGAAAAGGATGGAAAATATAAGGTTATTCTTGATGATGTTAACCTTATACCAGGTAATTACTGGGTAGATATAACTATTGAATATGGTGAGGGAATACCTGTAGATTATTACAAGCAGGCTATTAAGTTTGAAGTGGTTTCAAACCTCACAGATGTAGGTGTTACGAGAATTCCTCATAGTTGGGAACTTGATGTGGAATATCATGAAACTGCAGAAAAGAAAGAAGAACAGAAATAAGTATATTAAACAAAAGATAATGCTAGCAATTAATGTAATAATAAATGTTGGTTTTATTAAGGAAAGGAATGTGAAATGAAAAAGGCAAAACCATGGATTAAGGTTCTTGGATTTATAGCTGGTCTTGCAGTTATATTAATGGTATGTGATTTTGTTTTTGCACAGACTGGTTATGTACGATTCATAATCCATGAAGAAGAAAAGGGTGGTTACGATACGATTGTAGTTGGAGCATCTCATTGCAGGGGAGCGATAGATCCACAAAGATTAGATGATAAACTTGGAACTAATACACTTAATCTTGCAATTCCAGGTGAATCAGTACAGGATTCATATTTTCTCATAAAAGATGCAGCTAAGAATAATGACATTAAGACCATTATATTTGATCTTGATTATCAGTACTGGTATTATGAGCAGCCTACTACACATTTTACTAAGTCTTTTATATATCAGCAGTTTACTGATCCGATGGTAAAGCTTGAGTACATGGCTAGGAATTTTGATGTTCTGGATATGCGGAATGTATTAGTTAACAGGTTAAGTTGGAATATGTCAGTAAGTGGCGTTAAAAGAAATGTCAGCATGAAGACATCTGATGCATATAAGAATTATACAATAGAGTCTGCATATGGTGAGAATGGCTTTGTAGAGGGTGCAGATGGTCCATATGTTGGAAAGGGCTTTTTTGACAGACAGGGAACTGAACAGGGAAAGCTTCCACCTGGTGAAGATTATATAGCTACATGGGTGGACAGATATGATGATGAGATAGATCCGGCTGTAAAGGAAATCTTTATGGACATTGTTGGATTTTGTAAAGACAATAATATAGAACTTATATGTGTTACATCACCTATAACACCTTCAGTAACTAAAACGCTTGGAATGTCAACAGTACATGATACTATGTCTGAATTCTTTGTTAACGAATGCGGACTTGAATATTATGATTTTAACAAAGCACTTATGAGTAGTGTTCCAAGAGATGACTGTGATTATGGTGATCAGGAAGGCCATATGGGAGGACAGCTTGCTGAAATCTATTCAAAGGCTTTAGCTAATCTTTTATATGACAGAAAAAATGGTGGCGTTGACGAGAGTAAGTATTTTTATTCAACATTTGAAGATATGTATAAAAATATGAAACAGGATTACACTAAAGAGACTGGAAACGAATGGAAAGGACTTTAATATGTCATTTGCGGTTGTAGGTTATTTTGCCTTTTTATTAATAGGATTGGTGCTGTATTATGTTTTACCTAAGAAGATAAGATGGATATGGCTTCTTGCCTTAAGTTATATATATTATTTTACATTCAGTATAAAGACATCTATATATATGGTATTTACTACGGTGGTTATATATATGGGTGGAATATGGCTCGATAAGATTATTACAGATAGTAATGCTTATATAACGGCTAATAAAGCATCTATGTCAAAGGAAGAGAAAAAAGCATATAAGGATAAAACAAAAAAGAGAAAGAGACAGGCACTTCTTGTCGTATTGCTCCTTTGTTTTGGACAACTTGCGGTTATTAAGTATACAGACTTTGCTATTGAAAACATAAATAGTATCATAAGTCTGTTTGGTGGTCAGAATATGATTAATCTGCCAAAGTTTGCACTTCCTTTAGGAATTTCATTTTTTACGTTCCAGTCTGCATCTTATATAATCGATGTTTATCAGGGAAAGTACAGATGCCAGAACAATGTTTTTAAGCTTGGATTGTTTGTTTCATTCTTTCCTCAGCTCCTGCAGGGACCTATAGGAAGATATGACAGACTTTCATCACAGCTGTACGAAGGAAATTCATTTGAATTAAAGAATGTGCAGTATGGCCTTCAGAGAATATGCTGGGGTCTTGCTAAGAAAGTTATACTGGCAGACAGGGCAGCTGTATTGGTTAATATGGTGTTTGAAGATTATGATATGTATGGTGGTCTTCTTAATATTGTGGCTGTTCTTATGTATTCTGTTCAGTTATATATGGATTTTTCAGGTGGTATTGATGTGGTGATTGGTACCGCACAGATGTTTGGCATAACTATGGATGAAAATTTCAGACAGCCTTATTTTTCTAAATCTATAGGTGAATTTTGGAGAAGATGGCATATTACACTTGGTACATGGATGAAGGATTATATATTCTATCCTATGTCACTTTCTAAAGCTATGAATAAGTTTGGTAAGTGGGGAAAGAAGCATTTTGGCAATGTAGGACGTACACTTCCTATATGTTTTGCTAATCTTGTGATATTCTTTGTAGTAGGTATATGGCATGGTGCTTCGTGGAAATATATAGCATATGGTATGTACAATGGTGTTATTATTGCTTTTAGTAATCTTGTTGAACCTTTATATAACAAAGCTTTGGATAAGTTAAATATCAGAAATGATTCTAAACCATGGAAATTATGGATGATATTAAGAACATTTATACTTGTCAATATTGGCTGGTATTTTGACATGGGAACATCTTTAAGAGCTGCTCTCACTATGATTAAACAGTCAGTGGTAAGTTTCAGTTTTTCTCAGTTTACTGATGGAAGTCTGTTAACTTTAGGACTTGAAGCAAGGGATTATGTAATTATACTAGTTGGCTGTATAGTAGTGTTTATAATAAGTGTTCTGAAAGAAAAGGGTATAAATATAAGAGAGAGTATTGCTTCTAAGAATATAGTGATCAGATGGACATTGTATTATGTACTTATACTAGTTATAATAATGTTTGGATATACAGGTGGAGTACAGGCATTTATATATGCTAATTTCTAAAGAGGTCTGTCAAGGTTAAAGTTTACCTACAGCATATATTGAATAAGCGTATTACAGACCAGAATAGTAATTAAATGTAAGTCTGTAATAATCAGAATGGAGGATTTTCATGGACAACAATAATCAGATTAATGTTCAGGATATAATGAAAGAAATAAAAAAGGACATAGAAGTTAAAGGTTACACTAATGACCTTTTAAGCTTTGATGATGTTATAGTAGATGTTGGAGCTATGAATGTAAATAAGTTTGATAAGGTTAAATTTAATGAAGATTTATATGTTGCTAATCATGAATGGGAGGTAAATCCATACAGACCGCTTCAGGGTAATAAAGCAGCAGTTTTCTTTAAGAAGGTTATTAGAAAGCTTGTTTATTTTTTTGTAGAGCCTATCGTAATGGCACAGGATGGATTCAATGCTTCTCTTGTAAGACTTATGAATCAGATGGGATGTTATATAGATGAACAGAACAAGGAAATAGCCGAACTTAAGAAGCAGATTGAAGAATTAAAGGGTGGAAAATAATATGCGTATTATTCAGATGCTGTCAACAATCGCATATGGTGATGCGGTAAGTAATGACACTATAGCTATGGAAAAAATTATAAAAGAAATGGGATATGATACAAAAATATATGCTGAAAGTATTGTACCGCCGCTTGATAAGAAGACAGCTGTTAGCGTAGATAAACTTACTGATGTGCATCAGGATGATATAATCATATTTCATATGTCTACTGGTAGTAAGCTTAATTATGATGTAGCAAAGTATAATTGCCGTAAGATAGTCGTTTATCATAATATCACACCTCCGGAATATTTTAGGAATTGTGATGAACGTTTTACAAAGATATGCGAGTATGGACTTGAAGGTGCAAAATATCTTGCTGATAAAGTGGATTATTGTCTTGCAGTATCTGAGTTTAATAAGCAGAATCTCATAGATATGGGATATAAGTGTGATATAGACGTTTTACCTATTATTATTCCTATGTCAGATTACGACAAAAAACCAGACAAAGATGTAATAAAGGAATATTCGGATGGCTATACCAATATTCTTTTTACAGGAAGGGTTGCACCTAACAAGAAACATGAGAATTTAATAGCAGCTTTCTATTATTACAATAGATTATATAATAATAAATCAAGACTTATACTAGCAGGCTCCTATAAAGAGAATGATCCGTATTACATCAGACTTACAGAGTATACTAAGAAACTAGGTCTTGGAGAAGCAATTGTGTTTACAGGCCATATCAAGTTTAATCAGATACTTGCTTATTATAAAACAGCAGATGTTTTTCTGTGTATGAGTGAACATGAGGGATTCTGTGTTCCATTGGTAGAAGCGATGAAGTTTAAGGTTCCTATAATAGCATATGATAAAACTGCAATAGCAGATACTATGGGATATAAAGGAATGATTATAGACGATAATAATCCTGTGTATGTAGCAGGATGTATAGACAGGGTTGTCAGGGATAAGGAGCTCAGACAGCAGCTTGTAAACTGGCAGAATGAAAGATTACAAAGTTTTGAGTATAATAATATAGCTGAAATGTTTAAAAAATATCTCAGGGATTTCATTAATAAGAATAGCAGGAAATAGTGTAAAAATAAGTTTGATAGCTTATTTATCACACTCAGGATTTGTGTCTGTACATGTTTGACACAAGCTCGATATGCGTAAAAAGCATGCGCAGAAATGAGGATTAGTATGAAGAAGATAGGATTTGTTATTCCATGGTATTATAAAGATATACGTGGTGGTGCAGAACAGGAATTAAGAGGACTTGTCCAGCATCTGCATGCTGCCGGGGTTGAGGTTGAAGTTATAACAACATGCGTAAAGGAATTTGCATCTGACTGGACTGAGAATTATTTCAAAGAAGGAACAGAACAGATAGATGGAATAACAGTTAGAAGATTTAAAGTAAGAAAAGGAAATATGAAAGATTTCCATAGCGTTAATGCAAAGTTAATGCAGGGAAAGACTATTTCTTATGAAGAAGAAACAACGTTCCTTAAGGAGATGGTTAATAGTCCGGATATGTATGATTATCTTAGGGAACATAGTGAAGATTATCACAGGTTTGTTTTTATTCCTTATATGTTTGGAACAACTTATTACGGAATTCAGTCATGCCCATTTAAATCAATATTAATACCATGTCTTCATGATGAGGCTTATGCTTATTTCAGACATTTCAGAGAAACATTCAGGGATCTTAGGGGAATAGCATTTAATGCTAGACCAGAGCAGGAGCTTGCCAATGAAATATTAGATTTAAGAGGCGTTAATCAGTTACTATTAGGAATAGGTATTGAGACAGACTTTGAATATGATGCTGATAGATTCAGAAAAAAATATAAGATCAATTCTCCATATATTATTTATGCAGGCAGAAAAGATGAAGCGAAAAATATTAATACTCTTATCAGATATTTCGGGGAATATAAAAAAAGAAATTCGGACAAGATTCCTGATATTAAGTTGGTTCTTATAGGTGGCGGTGAAGTGAATATTCCAGACACTATTAAGAATGATGTGATTGATCTGGGGTTTGTTGATATACAGGACAAATATGATGCATGTGCTGGTGCGATATGTTTATGCCAGCCATCTAAGAATGAAAGCTTTTCTATAGTTATTATGGAGAGCTGGCTGACAGAAAGACCAGTACTTGTGCATAGTCAGTGCAATGTAACAAGTGATTTTGCAAGAGAATCTAATTCTGGCTTGTATTTTGACAATTATTTTGAGTTTGAGGGTTGTCTTAATTACTATATAGATAATCCACAGACGGCATCGCAGATGGGTCATTCTGGAAGACAATTTGTTCTTGATAATTTCAAATGGGATGTAGTACTTAAGAAATTTATGGATTTCTTAGAATTATAATTAAGATTATTGTGACATATATGTGTGCAAATTGTGTCGCAGGCTTTGCGCCAAAAGCATACGCAGAAATGAGGATTATTATGAAAAAGATAGCGATTATTAACCAGAGATATGGACTTGAAGTTAATGGTGGTTCAGAGTTATATTCAAGAGAGATAGCTGAAAGACTTAAGGCTAAGTATGAGGTTGAAGTTCTTACTTCATGTGCAGTAGAGTATGTTAAGTGGTCTAATTATTATAAAGAAGGCGTTGAAGACATTAATGGTGTGACTGTAAGAAGGTTTAAGACAGAACACGAAAGAATTCCTAAGATATTCTCAGCACTTGATTCTGAGATGCTTTCTAATCCGGATGCACCTGTAGAACTTTCTGACAGATGGATAGAACATATGGGACCTTATTGTCCTCAGCTTGTTGAATATGTAGATGAACATCAGGATGAATATGAAGCTATCATTGTAGTAACTTATCTTTATTATACAGCAGTTAAGAGTATAGTAAGAATTAAGGATAAAGCAATCTTTATTCCAACAGCACATCAGGAACCATTTATACATTTTGATATGTATAAGAAGGTGTTTGGTGCGGCTGATGCTTTTGTTTTCCTTACAGATGAGGAGAAAGATCTTGTTCATTCTATATTCCACAATGAAGATGTACCATATGAAGTATGTGGAGTTGGGGTTGATGTACCATCTGAGGTGAGCGCTGACAGATTCAGAAAGAAATATAGCCAGTATAATCTTGATAATTATATCATCTATGTCGGTAGAATAGATGAAGGTAAAGACTGTCCTAGATTATTCAGATATTTTATGGAATATAAAAAGAGAAATAAAAACAGTGACCTTAAACTTGTACTTATGGGAAAAGCAGTATGTGATATTCCTAAGCATCCAGATATTATTAATCTGGGATTTGTAACAGATGAGGATAAGTTTGATGGTATAAGTGGTGCAAAAGCACTTATGTTACCATCTAAGTTTGAAAGTCTTTCAATATCTGTTCTTGAAGCTATGACACTTTCCAAGCCGGTTATTGTTAATGGTATATGTGATGTGCTGAAAGGACATTGCATTAAGAGTAATGGAGGCTTATATTATAAGAATTTCTTTGAGTTTGAAGGATGCCTCAATTACTTATATGAACATCCGGATGTATATGAAATAATGTGTAAAAATGCACGAAAGTATGTAGATGATTATTTCCAGTGGGATGATATTATGAAGAAGTTTGATGATATTATAGCAAAGGTGGGGAAAACTACTGCATAAGAAAGGTGAATTATGAAACAGAAGTTGGTTAGCTATTTTAAAGAAAAATGGCAGGATTATGCCAGTTTTATACTAATGATAATTATTATATTTGGCATGATGTATCATCTGATGGAATTAAGTAACTGTGAGCTTAATATACCACTTTTTTATATGGGTGGAGATGATATGGGTGTTATTGTAAATGCTAAACAGTTTACAGAACAATTCTGGAATCTGACATGTGACAGACTTGGCGCTCCTTATACAATCCAATATTATGATTTCACATCTTCCATGATGCATAATTTCGGACTTTTTATTATGAAGATATTTGCTGTAATTACAAAGGATGCTGCAGTAGCAATGAATCTGACATATTTATCTATATTTTTTATAGCAGGAATAATATCTTATTTTGTTATGAGAAATATAAAGATAAACTGTTGGGTAGCATCACTTAGTTCAGCTGTATTTGCGTTATCACCTTATATGCTGTTTAGAAATATGGCACATATAGTTCTTACAGAATGTTATTTTGTTCCTTTGTCAATACTTTTATGCATATGGATATATGAGAGGGATGACGTATTAACATTAGATAAAGATTTCTTTAAAAGAAAGATTAATTATGTAGCATTGTTTTTCACATTTTTAATAGCTAACAATGGTATAGCATATTATCCGTTTTTTACATGTTTTATACTGATGGTTACAGCCGTGTCAAAGCTTGCCAAAACAGGAAAAATCAAGCAGGGTTTACGTGGCGTTGTAGCAGTAATAATGGTATGTTTTTTTGTAGTATTTAGCATACTTCCAGGTAAAATATATAATATAATGAATGGAAGCAATGCGGCTGCTGTAGACAGATCTGGTTTTGAACAGACAGAATTATATGGATTAAAGATTGCACAGCTTTTTATGCCATTAAATGGTCATGGATGGTATGATAAATACATTGATATATATAATGAGAATGCATTTCTTGTAACAGAGAATTCATCAGCTTATCTCGGAATATTAGGTATGATAGGTTTCATAGTTCTAATGGTTTGTCTTTTTACAAAGAGAGATTCACTGCTAAAGAAGAGATTAGCTTGTCTTTCAGAACTTAACATATCTATGGTTCTATTAGGAACGATAGGTGGACTTGGTTCAATGTTTGCATTCTTTGTAAGTCCGATGCTCAGAGCTTATAACAGAATTTCTATATTTATAGAATATGTTAGTATATTAGCTGTTGCCTTACTTGTTAACGAGCTTATACGTGTAATTAAAGATAACAAAAAGGTTGTTTCGGCATGGGCAAAACGTATATCTCTTGTTCTAACCGGCTGTATATTTGGACTTATGTGTTTATTCAGCATATGGGAAGGATATCCTCAGCTTGCAACACCAGCATATGATACTAATAAGATGAACTATATAAGTGATAAAAATTTTGTTGAGAATATAGAAAACAGTGTTGAAGCTGGCTCTATGATATATCAGCTGCCATATCATGGATATCCAGAATATGGACCTGTCAATGATATGTGGGATTATCATTTGTATATAGGTTATCTTCATTCTAAAACACTTAAATGGAGTTATGGTTCTATTAAAGGAAGAGATGAAGATAAATGGAATAAAAATGTTGGTTCGATGCCTATAGATAAGATGGTTTCATATCTTAAAGAACAAGGTTTTGCAGGAATATATATAGATAGAAGAGCATATGAAGAAGAGGAACTTACTACGCTGGAAGGTTCTCTTAAGCAGATACTTAATGAAGAACCTATGATAAGTGATAATGAAAATCTTAGCTTCTTTAAATTTTAATGTTTGTAAAATGATAAATGAAATAGATTAGTTACAAGATATATTTTTTCTATATAACGGAGGTGCGGGATGAAAGTAAGATTGGCAGATTATGTTGCAGAATTCCTTGTTAATCATGGAGTAACAGATGTGTTTTCTGTAGTTGGTGGAGGTGCTATGCACCTTAATGATGCGCTGGGACACAATGAAAACCTTAAAGTTACTTATAACCATCATGAGCAGGCATGCGCTATAGCAGCAGAGGCTTATGCAAGAATTGATAACAGAATAGCGGCTGTATGTGTGACAACAGGACCAGGTGGAACTAATGCACTTACAGGAGTAGTAGGTGGATGGCTTGATTCAATACCTATGTTTATAATAAGCGGCCAGGTCCGTTATGATACAACTTCAAGATATGCACTTAAGTATACAGAAACTCCGTTAAGGGCTATGGGAGACCAGGAATATGACATAGTAAAGTCAGTATCAAACATGACTAAGTATGCAGTCATGATAGAGGATCCTATGGATATAAGATATACACTTGAAAAGGCGTGGCATCTTGCGACAACAGGAAGACCTGGACCTGTATGGATAGATATTCCAGTTAACTTCCAGGGTGGATACATAGAAACAGAAGAACTTAGGGGATATGATCCAGCGGAAGATGATAAGCTTCTTCCACCAGAAGTTGATATGGATACTATAAAGACAGTTCTTGAAAAGATAAAGAATGCCAAAAGACCAGTGTTCCATGCAGGTTATGGCATAAGGCTTTCAGGAGCTTATGAGGTGTTCAGAAAGGTTGCAGAAGAGCTTAATATCCCAATAGTAACTTACTGGAATGCCGTAGATCTTATAGAAGATGACAGTCCTCTTTACTGTGGAAGAGCTGGAAATATGGGGGGGGGACAGACCAGGTAACTGGGCTATCCAGAATGCAGATCTTATATTAGCTGTCGGAACAAGAATATCAATAAGACAGACAGGGTATAACTGGAAGACATGGGCAAGGGCAGCCGAGGTAATAATGGTAGATATAGATAAGGCAGAGTTAAAGAAGCCTACTATACACGTAGAGATGCCGGTATGGGCAGATGCTAAAGATTTTCTTACAAAGCTTGAAAAAGAGGCAGTAAAGATGGCACCAGTATCACATAGTGAAGAGTGGTTTGCAACTACACAGAAGTGGAAGAAGGAATATCCTGTAGTACAGCCAAGACAGTGGGAGGAGAACGGAAGCACCGCCAATGTATATGCATTTGTAAGATATATGAGCAGTAAGCTGCCAGAAAACAGCCTTACTGCAGTATCTAACGGAGCATGTTGTGTTGTTGGAAATCAGGCGTATGTTATCCAGAAGGGAAGCAGAATGGCAAATAATAGTGCCATTGCAAGTATGGGTTATGGACTTCCAGCTGCAATAGGAACATGCATAGGTGGTAAGAGAAGACCAACTATATGTCTTGAAGGTGATGGAAGTATTATGATGAATCTTCAGGAACTCCAGACAATCATAACTAACAAGCTTCCAATCAAGATATTCCTTATAAATAATAATGGATATCATTCAATAAGACTTACACAGAATAATCTTTTTAAAGAACATTGTAAGATAGGAATAGGTCCAGAATCGCATGACCTTTCATTCCCTGAATTTAAAAAGATTGCAGAAGCTTTCGGTTATAAATATTATAGTGCTTCATCTAATGAAGAGATGAAGAATGTAGTTGATGAAGTTCTTAAGGAAGATGGACCTTTATTCTGCGAAATATTTACAGATAC
>ENA-OOXC01001855-OOXC01001855.1-human-gut-metagenome-genome-assembly--contig:-NODE-1855-length-11413-cov-4.820655_pt1 | contig 11413 bp, 10 predicted proteins | sample MGYA00241578_ERZ501325 | MGnify/ENA primary metagenome ERZ501325 (study PRJEB25962, sample SAMEA2042737) | human gut metagenome | biome: human gut; feature: human-associated habitat; material: faeces...
ATTCCATACTCCCGACTATTGGATAGAAACTTTGTTTTCAAGAACTTTGCACAATAAAAGCACAGCAAATTTCCATAGAGTGTTCTGTCTTTTAGAAACATTTTCTATCTTTGTGTCGTTACCGAACAGGTAGCAGACATATTAGTAACGTGAAAGTGTTTCGCGTTTACTCTCAAATAGAAATCTGACAGTTTCAAAATTAGCACGAGAGTAAGCAAGACAGACACTCTTCATTTGTGTAGCTATATATCATCCCGATATATACTGCCAAGTGTGGAGATTTGCTTATTTGTGCTAAGGTTTTGTCAGAACCTCTATTTGGATAAGCGAACAACTCCACACTTTCTTTTTGCCTATAACCCACCGCAGTAGGAGTTGATACGGATGTAATACTCATTTTATGGGTAAAACAATAAATATCAACAATCTATCCAAAGAGGAAATAAATTCCTTTTATGATTTTGTTTGCGATTATGAATTGAATATCAAAAATAAATACGGGAATTATAACCTCAATGATACTAAATTAATCGCCTTTTGTGCAACGAATCATATTGCACTTAAAAATAAGAGGTCAAAACTACCTTATCTCTTTTGGTTCTCAACACATCAAGATAAAAGAACAAAAATTAATGATAAGGCCCATCATTTAATGCGACATATTAGAAATGCTTTTGCGCATGGGCTTATTAAGAAAGAGGGCAAGAATTTCACGTTCCAAGACTATTCCACAATAGGAACTCAAACAATGGGAGGGCATATTCGTTGCGACTTATTTTGGGCAATGTTGGATTTATTGAAACACACTAAATTATAAATATCATCTACTTATGAAAAAACTATTATCCTTACTCATGTGTGGCTTATTGCTATTTGGTTGTGGCGATAAGTACGACGACAGCGCATTGCGCAATGATTTGAATGACCTCGAAAATCGTGTGGCCAAACTGGAGGAACTCTGCAAACAGATGAACACCAATATTTCATCGTTGCAGAAGATTGTAGAAGCATTGCAGGATAATTTGTCGATTTCCAAAGTTGAACAAATATCCGATGGTTACATTATCCACTTTTCAGATGGTTCTACTGCTACAATTAAAAACGGGAAAAATAGCGAGGACGCTCCTATTATTGGTGTGAAGAAAGACACGGACGGCATCTATTATTGGACACTTGATGGTGAATGGCTGACCGATGAAAAGGGAAATAAGGTAAAGGCACAAGGAACAGACGGCAAGGACGGAGTTGATGGCGAGGATGGAACCAATGGCAAAGATGGCATTACACCACAACTGAAAATAGAAAATGGTCGCTGGATGCTTTCAATGGATAATGGTAAAACTTGGACGGATATAGGGCAAGCAACGGGAGCAGACGGGACGGATGGAGAAGATGGTGTCGATGGCAAGGACGGAACGAATGGCATCTTCAAAAGTGTAACGGAAGATAATGATAATGTCTATTTCACATTGGAGGACGATTCTGTTATCACGATTCCTAAAAGCGATAATTCAAAGTTTGCAATTGCATTCGATACGACGGATATAGCCATTCTCAATGGAGGCGAGAGCAAAACGATTTCCTACACAATTACGGATGCAACCAAAAATACGGTTGTCAAAGCCATTGCACAGGATGGATGGAAAGTCAAGGTAGATGCGACCTCTACGGATAAGGGAACGATTACGATTACAGCCCCTAATCCAATTGTAGAAAGTGAAATCCTTGTGTTTGCTAATGACGGTTCCTATCGTACCGTTATGGTGTCGCTGAATTGCATGCAGGGGCAAATCAATATAGCAGATAACTCTATTAATGCTACTTCTGCTGGGGGTACACAGGAAATCAAATTGACAACGAATTTGGATTACACCATAGAGATTCCTGAAGATGCCCAGTCGTGGCTATCGCTGGCTCCCGAAACACGAGCCTTACGGGAAGATACGATTGTTTTTGAGGTAACTGCTAACGAGGGGATGCAACGCTATACGACGGTAGCATTGAAAGATGAACAAGGCAAGATATTGCAAACAATAATCTTTCGACAATTGGGAACGTGTACCGAGGTTCATGTCGAAACGAAAGGTGAACTGGAAAATGAATTGGCGGGTTATGATTATGCCAATATCGAATCGTTGAAGATTACAGGCGTGCTGAACGATGTTGATTTTCTGTTTATCTATCGCATGATGCCCAATCTGAAAAACCTCGATATTGCAGAGGTAAATATTACAGCATTACCAATACAAGCATTTTATAAGTCTACAAATGTTGAGAATCTGATTCTCCCAAATACATTAATAACGATTGGGGAAGAAATGTTTTATCAAAGTAAGTTGAAAACCGTTGTAATCCCTGCAAATGCAACAACTATCGGTAATTCTGCATTTGAACAGTGTGCATCTTTGATTTCGATAGATATTCCTGCCAACGTAGAAACAATTGGAACTGCTGTGTTTTGGGGCTGTTCCTCTCTGACAACTGTAACCTTTGAAAAAGGTTCTCAACTGAAAACTATCGGTGGTGGTTCTTCTTATTATGGCGCTTTCTCGTATTGTACTGCATTGACTTCTATTGAGATTCCTGCCAGTGTAGAAACGATTGGAGCATCGGCATTCAAGGGTTGTTCCAAACTGGCAACTGTAACCTTTGAAAAAGAGTCTCAACTGAAAACTATCGGTGGTGGCTATTCTGAACCTAATTATTATGGCGTTTTCTCGGATTGTACTGCATTAACCTCCATTGAGATTCCTGCCAGCGTAGAAACGATCGAAGCGGCAGCATTCAAGGGTTGTTCCTCTTTAGCAACAGTAACTTTTGAGAAAGGTTCTCAGTTGAAAACTATCGGGGGTGGTGGTTCTTCTTATTATGGCGCCTTTGGCCAATTAAAGAATCTAATGACCGTCGATATGTCTGCCTGTACGCAGGTTAAGACAATCGGAGAGAGTGCTTTTGATGGGGATTCTGAACTGCGATTATTCAAGATCGGCACAGAGACGCCGCCGACTTGCGGAAGAGATGCTTTTAGCGGCATAAATCCTTATTCGGTACTGAAAGTACCTTCGGGTTGTGCCGATGCCTATAAAGCAAAAAGTGGCTGGAACAACTTTGCAAGCATTACAGGATTAGATGAATAAAAGCGTTTCGGCATTATGGAAAATAAAAGTAAAAATACGTCTGAAATATCACAATGGATTGACAATTATTTGCACATTTCTCTCGATACAGAAGAATATGTGGAGGTGCGGAACTTTTTAATATTATGGAATTTATTTGAAGCGAAATGGTTTAAATGTAATTTTGGAAGAAATAAGCGCAATATTCAGAACATACATTTAACTTCCGATATTTTCAATCAAACACTACAATACTTACAAAGGAGATATATAACGAACGGTTCTACAAACGAGCGATTCATGAGATTGCGATTGAGAAATAATGATGATACGACCTCTATTCAGCGTGTTTTATTAGGGCTAACCAATAATTCATGTGATATTATTAAAGCCATCATCATGATTATTTACAGATACCGTAACAATCTATTTCATGGAGAAAAAGCCATCGCATCATTGCCGATGCAAAAGGATAACTTCATAAATGCGAATAAATTTCTGATTGCTTGCCTTGAAGCAACAAAATAACAAAGGTTTCTAAAAGTGACAGACTTTGTGAAAAGGTTAATTTATAAGACCCTTTTGCAGAGTTTGTCACTTTTTCGTTTTGTTTATTTCACTAATAATCTTATCTTTATAAAGATAAACAACAATTAAATTTTAGCTAAAATGAACAGATACAAACAACCGAAAACAGAATGAATGACCAAAGCATGAGAGGATAAACAAGCTATATGTAAGCTGGTTGAATGGAGCAAGACAGAGGGAATAGGCTTAATTGTCATAAAGCCTCAAAATGAGATTTATCCCGAATTATTTTACTTCGTTTTCTCTCCCGAAACAGCGGACATAAATAAACCCGTCGAAATCGCACTTGTAAAGAACAAACAATGAATAATCGGGTGGAAAAGCGACCTTGAAGAGATAAACGATATAATAGGAATAATAATCGCCAACGAGATGAAGATGGAGGGCATGAGCGAAACGGTAAATTTATTCGACTGCCTTGTCAGAGCGAACACTATATTATTTCATTACACCACGCCCGACGGACGGGACGAGATGGTGAAATTCCCGTTAGCGGGATTCTGCGAAAACTATCTGATGCAATTTGCAAAGTAGCGGCAGGAACCGTACGGTAGTATGGAACAGACGCACGTATTAGAGGTAAAGAATATTACTCCACAAAAAATGGAGTTATATATACTATATATCTTAAAAGGTTAAGGGCAGGCCGAAAAAATGTGGTTTTCCTTTGACAACGACAAGTGACAGACTAAAAACGAGGGGCTATATAATTGCCCTTTCAACAGAGTTTGTCACTTTTTCTATTTATCAAATAATCAACTAATTCAATATTGTTTAACTGCAAACAACGCAGGCCGTCATGTTACACATAATGTTACACATTGCGCCCAAATCCACATTTTCAAACTTTATAACCGACTGACTTTCAGCGAAAGGCCGAAATAGCTCAGCGGTAGAGCACTTCACTCGTAATGAAGGGGTCCCGAGTTCAAATCTCGGTTTCGGCTCAGAAAGCCAGCGACTTACAGAAATGTAACTGCTGGCTTTTTTGTTTCTGCACAGCGAAAAAAGGGGTTGAAAAGCTGTTTGTGCTGTATTGTTGTACCCCGAATCTGCTACCCTCGATTGCTTGCACAACACGCAAGTAAATGAAAATCAAAGCCATTCAAAAAAGCTGACAGGACCTACAAAAATGGCCTGGATTCACAGATGAACCATACCTCAATCTTTTCGAAGCCCATATTAAAAGCGATACAGTTATATTCGGCGATACATCGTTAGAGGACAAGCAGAAAGAGTTTCGTTTCCCACCGGATGGCTCCAACGAGCAATATCCGAAACAATTCATAGAACGACCAACGAACAAACTTTGACAGAAGGCCTAAATTGACCTTTGGGGCTGATTCGTCTTATTTTATCACAGTAAAACAGCCTGTAATCGTAAAATTAGCTATCTTTGTCCATACGATATGCCAAAACTATATATCATAGCGGGCTGCAACGGTGCAGGAAAAACGACTGCGTCCTATACCGTACTACCCGAAATGCTCGGCTGCAAGGAGTTCGTCAATGCGGATGAAATAGCGAAAGGCCTGTCGCCGTTCAACCCGGAAAGCGTGGCGATCGAAGCAGGACGATTGATGCTTCAACGGATGGACGACCTGCTGTCCGAAGGGTCGGATTTTGCTTTTGAAACGACATTGTCCACGCGTTCTTATGTAAAGTTCATAGAACGGGCACAAGCAAAAGGTTACTTCGTGACGCTGCTCTATTTTTGGTTGCCGACCCCCGAACAGGCTATCGAACGCGTCGCGACCCGTGTGCGAGAGGGAGGCCACAATATTCCTTCGGATGTGATTCGTCGCCGCTATGCCAATGGGATAAAGAATTTGACCGCTCTTTATATTCCCCTTTGCAACTATTGGGCGATCTACGACAACAGTTCGGCTGACGAGCAGATCAGAATCATCGCATTGGGAGGAAAAGACATAACAACCCATATCGAAGATACGTTATCCTATAAAACGATTGCAGATTATGAGCGAAATTGAGATCAAGCAGATGCAGGAGAAAATCAACGCCGGAATTTTGCTTGCCCGTAAGCGTTTGATTGAAAAAGTCAAAAAAGAAGATGGCGAATTGGTCGTTGTCCGGGATGGAAAAATCGTCCGCCTCAAAGCCAAGGACCTCAAATAACACCGCTTACACTAAAGCAGCGATTATATCCTCGGCCATACGGTCGAGGATTTTTTACATGTATCCGGAATGCGAAAGAGCATCGCAACAGAAAAGCCGAGAATATCCCGGCTTTTCTGTTTTCTCTATATACAACCGCAACTATTCGACGGACTCATATTTATAATCGACTTTCCCGCCGACGGGACATACGGCCCCGTTATTGACAATAAAGGCAGCGTCCTCCTCTTCCTTGAACACGTAAATAACAAATTCGCAATTCTGAGAATCCCAGCCGTTATTCAGGGAGACCTCGAAATCGAAACTGCGCTCACCGGCTTCCGCAACGGCAGGAGCGATCGGATCACCTTCCATATTCGTAAGTGCCGCCCGCAGAACATGGTTGAAAACGGGTAGCGTTTCATTGTTAGTTTTCTGAATATCATTTTCGGTAAGCACACAGGCGATCTTATAATTACCGGCCTGTTGGAACCTTACCGTCGCCCGAATCTTTGCTGTCTGCCCGTCAAGTTCCGACTCGGCCTTCACACCGCAAACGGCCGGATACTCCTCCATAGCACTCTTGATCTGGTTACGGATCGACGTCGCCGTAATACCTCCCGTACCTACACTTTCAAAGACTGTTCTAAAATCATAATTCCAAGTCGGCACATACTGATACCCCAACTTCGCACCGAGTGCGCTCCCTACCGGGACAGTCAATCGGTCCCCTTGGTGTGCGGCGACAACCAGGAAACGTTCGGATTCTTCCGGTTTCAATTGCTCGAAATACCGTTGCGCCTGCGCACAAGGCCCGCACCATGTCGCCGTGAACTTCGTCAACAACACATGTCGGTAAAAAGCATCGGATTCCGAGTCAGATTCTACCTTCACCGAAACGACGTTCGACAACATGCCATCGTATGCGGCCTGGAACTCATAGGTACCTGCCACATTCGTCGTCCAAGTGGCATTCTGAACTTCAGAGCCAGAGGTTACATTCTTAATCACGGCCTCGGCGGTTACATCCCTGTCCTCAAAAGCCACCGTAAATGTCACGCTGCCCCCCCCCGCTAACGAAGAGGTACTCGCCGACAAGACAAGTTCCGAGCCGGATTCGGAATCGTCGTCGCTACAAGCCATAAAACCGGCAAGGGCAACAAAAGCCGCACACATGACAGCAAATCTAAAGAAATTAAAATGCCATTTCATAGTTATTATTGATTAAAGGTTAAAATTGGATAAAAAAATCAAAAGTAAAAATGTATAAGTTACTCATTATCTATTGAAAGATAATATTCTCTTACAATTCAACATTTTCAAAAAAACTTCTAACAATAATTAAAGTTTTAACACATTGCAAGATATAAAAAAAATCCTTTACTGTTGCTAGCAAAGGATTTTTTTATACAAATTATATCCTACAACTCATATCTGTAATCCACAGAACCATCAACAGTACATTCAGCACCGTTATTGACAATATACTTGCCATTGGCCTCCTCTTTGAATACATAAACCACGAAGGCGCAGTTCTCGGCACTCCAGTCCTCCCCGATCGTCGCCTCGAAATTGAACGTGCGCTCCTCCGGAGCAGTTACGGCCGGCGTAACGGCATCGCCCTCCATATCGGTCTGGGCCGCACGCAAAACATGGTTGAAAGTATTGTACGTCTCCTTGTTTTCAATATTATTCTCAACCAGCACGCAAGCGATCTTGTAATTACCGGCCTGCTGGAACTGAACGGTCGCCTCGATCTTAGCCGTCGAACCTTCGAGCGTGGAGGTCGCTTTCACACCGCAAACGGCCGGATAGGTTTTCTCCGCATGACTGATCTGCTGCCGGATCGAAGTTTTGGAAATGGCACCCGCTCCGATACCGACAACCAAATCCTCGAAATTATAAGACCAAGTAGGATACACACCTACTTTCATCTTACTCTTCAAACTAATCCCCTCCGAACACCAATAAGGATCCATTGGCATTCCTTCAGGCTGGTGGGCGGCAACGACCAGAAAATGGTCACGGTCCGCTTCATCCAGCGCATCGAAATATCCTTGTGCCGTAACACAATTCCCGCACGTCATATACGTAAACTTGAGCAGCAGTACGTAGCGATAGAACTCTTTGTCTTTGTCTTTGTTTTTGTCTATGGCGCTTACCGTAACGGGATCCGAAGTATAGCTGTCGTAAACAGCCTGGAACTTGTACTCGCCGATCTCTGTCGTGGTCCACGCAGCGTTTTCCACCGGTTCACCGGTCGTCACATTGGTAATCGCTGCTTGCGAGGTCACATCCTCCCCGTCATACGTCACCATGAAAGTCACGTTGCCTTCACCGGCGACAAAAGAAGAAGCGCTCGCCGTCAGCACCAATTTGCCGGACGGAGTCTCCGGATCATCGTCGCTGCACGCTGCGAAAGTCGCCAGAGAGAGCGTCGCAATGCAGGCGATGAAATAGTTGAAAATTTAGTTCGTCCTTTCATAATTTCAGTAATTTTGGTTGATTTTTCTCTTTCTTAGATTTTCAAACATACGGGAATTTTCGACGATCAGAATCTTCACGATCAGAAAGTCAGCGTCATCGCCAGATTACCGCCCGTATAAGCCGGCATCTCGCGGCAAACACCGCCCGAGCAGATATACCCTGCGCGGTTACGTCCGTAACTCAATGCGATGCGAATGAACGAGTGGGTGAAGCTGGCGCCCGCCGAGTAGTAGTTGATCTCCGAACCGCCGTGGTTGTACATATCCTGTACGAAGATACTCCACTTGGGGGCGAAGCTGGCTTCCAGCAATCCGGCCACCCAGTCACCATCCACCTCTTTGGAACCCTCCGCATGAGGCGCATAGAGATATTGAAGCTCGGCCCGCAACGAGAATTTCGGCGTAAACTTATAGGTCACGTCCGCAACGAAAACATTCTGGCGGATGACGTCTTCCCCACCGTGCATCGCATTCTTCTGCAACGACACGAAAAGAACCGTGCGCAGTTTGCTGTTCCAACTCTTATCGATGTCGAACGAGAAATCCCGGTAGTAGAAATTGGTTCCGGGTTTACTCATCGTCCCGTTGATGGAATAATAGCGGGCATAATTCGCATGGATCTTCAATCCGCGCTTGCCACCGATGGCCGTACCGCGCCTGAACGTGTAAAACGCGTCGATCTGACCGCCGATCTCTCCGTTTTGCTGGGGACTGTTAGGATCCAATCCGGCCAGCATATAGGTATGTTGCGGACTCAGGGCCGGAATGTAATTGATCGTATTGCCCGGCAGGAGGCCCAAACTGCCGCTTCCGCCGTCGGGCCGGTAAAGCTGGCTCTGCATGTAGTTCAGGCGGCGGAACTGCGCCATCACAGCATAATTGCTGCCGGTGTAACCGATTTCGAACAACTGTGCGTCACCGCGCTTGAACACCTCTTCACCGGTCATATTGTCCAGATAGACATCCTTGCTTTTGCCTACATACTCGAATTTGGCCGACAGTCCCCTGTACTCGTAATTGACACGCCCCGAATAACTGATTACGTTCTTCGAAAGGTCGAAATCATAATCGTCCCGATACTCGGTGTACCACGAAGGCAGGTTCTTGAAATGCCGGTTGACGATGCTGCCCTCGAGCGAAAGCCGGTGATCCAGCAAGCCGATGGCATTCGAAAGCGAGAATGAAAGGTCGCCACCGGCAATCTGGGTCGACAGGTATCCCAGGTTGAAACGCGGGAAGGCATACAGCACCTTACCTTCCACGATGTCCTTGATATTGAACGTGACCCGTGCACCGCCCAGCGAATTGTTGAAGCCCAAAGCCCGGTCTTCCCAAGCACGGAGGATCAACCCGCTGCCGAACTGTTCGTAAAAGTCGCCGACGGTCACCGAGTAGTTGCGGTCCGTCCACGAGATATACTTCTCAGTCAGGTTATTGATCGAGAAACCTTCCATCACATATTCATAACCCTGCATCGGAGTCCCGACCAGCGGATGGGGATAATACTCGAGCTGCACGCCGGCCGAAAAACGCCCCAACTGGTAGTCGAGCTTCAGGAAGTTGTTCGAACCGTAACTGTTGTGAGGAACGACCGCACCGGTCTTGCTGTCCTCCACATAGTAGATCGTATTGGTTTCGAAACTGCCGCTCAAATGACCCAAATTCCGCTTGCGTTTGGGCTCGTCGGATTTTTTATCCGATTTCGGGTCCTTCTTATCCGCCTCCGCTTCAACAGTTGCGGAAACCGTTTCTTTCTCTGCTGCGTCCATCGCCGGAGTTGCAGCATACCCCTTTTCGCCCCACCACAACAAGGTTACGGAGAACAGGACCGTGATTCGTAAAAGTCGCTTCATTCGTCGCTCAATTTGGAATTACAGGACTACTGCAGGGTCTTGATCTTCTGAATCAGCTCCATCTCACCGCCGGGCAGATAGCTCGTGTGCGAATACACCATCTTTCCGTCCTTGTCGAAGATGAACACGTGGGGAGTTACATTCACGTTCAATGCACGCTTGAAGTCCTGGTTCTTATCGTAGGCCACCATCAAATCGGTAGTCCAACCGCGGCTGGCCGCCAGAGCCTTGGCTCGGGAAATAGACCGGGAATCATCGACAGAAACAGCCACAACCCGGAAGTCTGCTTCGTCCAGCCAGTCGATCATCTGCTCGCTGATGGCGTCTAACTCCTTGATGCAGGGCTTGCAGGTGGTGGACCAGAAAGAGATGATGACCGGGGTCTTGCCGTCGATCAGGGTTTTGGTGTCGATCGTCTTGCCATCCTGGGTTTCGATCTGCACACTGGGAAACTGCTGTGCCGATGCAACGCCGAAAGTGCACAGGACAGCCAAAATCGTCAGACAAAAGATTTTTTTCATAGTTCAATAATTTTGAAATTTACATTAAAATGCCACGAACGGGTATTTTCTTCGTGACAACAGACCAATGGGACAAATATAGTATTTTTTTTAATAGGTCATCTAAAATCCGCTCCATTTTTACTGACGATCCGGCCGCAGAACCCGTTCCCTGCGTCCCGTCGCCCATTCGGTCCGGCGGAATCGGAAGCGATTTGCGAAAACCGGCATAGACTCCCGAAGCCGTTTCGACACACTATTTTTAATAAAACGTCACAAGGAGTCGTTTTATGACACGAATTACCGATTTTTTCACTACCTTTACAGAAAGATAGGATGCACTCGACATAAAAAACGAACGAATTTGTTCTATTCTGTCCTCGTTTTCACTACCTTTACCAAAATTAGGTTCGAACGGCGTGCGCTCCGGCATCGCGGATGGACAGAAGCCGGGCCCGTCCTCTCGAAGAACGAACCGTTTCGCCGGAAAATTATAAAAATATACGACTATGTTTGCAAAAGAAATCTACATCCGACGCCGCAGCGCCTTGTGCGGCAAGATGGGCAGCGGCCTGATCCTCATTCCGGGCAATATGCTCACACCCAACAACTACCTCAACAACGCCTATTATTTCCGCCAGGACTCCTCGTTCCTCTACTACTTCGGACTCAACACCCCGGCGCTGGTCGGCCTGATCGATGCCGACTCCGGAGAGGTTGCGCTGTACGGCGACGACTTCACGGTCGAAGACATC
>ENA-OOXC01001860-OOXC01001860.1-human-gut-metagenome-genome-assembly--contig:-NODE-1860-length-11405-cov-1.760176_pt1 | contig 11405 bp, 9 predicted proteins | sample MGYA00241578_ERZ501325 | MGnify/ENA primary metagenome ERZ501325 (study PRJEB25962, sample SAMEA2042737) | human gut metagenome | biome: human gut; feature: human-associated habitat; material: faeces...
CGTGGCTGTCGAGGCTGAGTGGCATACACCCGGCGGTGATAGCACATAGTGTACTGAGTGCAGTGTGGTTATTGTTGATGTATTGTGTATATGGGCAGATTGCCAGAAGACTGTTCCCTAAGAAAGAAGAGTATAGGCCGTTGTTTATGATTTTCATGACTATCTGGTATGCTTTTGGAAATATTTCATTGTATACAGCGGAGACCTTTGCCATGACTAGAACCTGGCAGGGGAAAGGTCTTATGGCAGGAATTGTCCTGCCTGCGCTTTTCCTGTGCTTTTTATATCTGGCAGATGAACATCCACAGAGGGGAATCTGGATGTTATTCTGTGCAGTCATCATTTCAGCGGTCTTTGCAACCAGTGTGGCTTTTATGCTGATTCCTACATTGGTAGGTGTAGCTGCGCTGCTGCTTGCCTGGAGAAAACATAGTATCAGGATATTGCTGCAGATGGGGGCATGTTGTATTCCGTGCTTTATTTTTGCCGTCTGTTATCTGATGGCGAAATAAAGAAGAAAGGCTGATTAGTGATATGAAAACGGCATTTACTACGTTGATAGAAGATATCATTTTATATAATAACAATCGCTTTTTAATTCTGCTGTTTCTGGTTGCGCTGATTTTTCTGTGGATTACGGAGAGGGACAAGCGTATCAAAACAGTGTTTGTATATTTTGTGACAGCGATTACGGTGTTATTCTGTTGTCCACTCTATGCATGGATTGGAATGAAAGTAGATGCAGAGATCTATTATCGTGTATTCTGGTCAATTCCGATAGGGATTTTGGTCTGCTATAGTGCTGTCAGGGCTGTCAGCCATTTTAAAAAGCGCATCAGCCGTGTGCTGGTATGCATTCTTACAGTATTGGTCATCTGCATGAATGGCAAATTCTATTTTACGAATACATTGCATTTTAAAGCTGTGAATGCGTATCATATGCCGCAGGTAGTGATTGATGTGGCAGATGCACTGAAAATGGAAAAATATAAGCCAATTGCAGCAATACCGGCTGAACTGTTACCTTTTATCCGACAGTATTCAGCAGATATCTTCACACCATATGGCAGAAATATCGTGGAAACCCAGTGGAATTTCTCAAATGCATTATATGATGCCATGGAAGCAGAAGAGTATGATGCGCAGGAGATTGCCCAGTGTGCCAGAGAGGAGCATTGTACGTATGTAGTGCTGTCTTCTGTGAAGCCTATGAAGGGAAGTATGGAAGAACAGAATTACATTTATAAAGGTCTGGTAAGTGGCTACTATATTTATATGGATTATAATTATTATGAGGTACTTCGGGATCAGGATTTGTTGGATGAAGAAGATATTCTGCCTGAGGACAGGTCAAGATAATGAACATGTGCATGATTTGTGTCCAAGTGCATTTATTGCAAAAACGATGTGCTAAAAGAATGTGTATAGAAATGTGCATAGAAATGTGCATAGTGTGATCAGAAAGGTCATGGTTATATGAAAAATGTGAAATGGAAAAATATATTGCAGCTGCAGGCTGTGGTAATTATATATACAATATCAAGTGTTATGGCAAAAGCAGCATCAGGACACAAAGAAGAACACTTGTTATTTTTACTCTTTTTCGGATTGGAATTTATACTATTGGGAATTTATGCATTGCTATGGCAGCAAATGATCAAGAAATTTGAATTGTCAGTTGCATATGCCAATCGTGCAATGGCAATTCTGTGGTCAATGATCTGGGCTGTTCTGTTCTTCCATGACAGGATAACGATAAGGAATATAGTGGGAGTAGCTATTGTACTGGTGGGTATTGTACTGGTCAATACAGATAAGGAGGCAGAACAATGATCAATCCGTATTTGGCAGCAATGTTCCTTAGTGTTACTGTGGCTTCCTTTTCCCAGATATTGTTGAAGAAAAGTGCAATGAAGACATATGAGTCACCGATTCGTGAGTATTTGAACATATGGGTCATCAGTGGATATGGGCTTTTGGTCTGTTCTATGTTGATCAGCCTGTGGGCATACGGTGGAGTGGAGTATAAGAATGGCCCTGTGATAGAGTCCTTGGGCAATGTGTTAGTACCGCTTCTGAGCTTTGGCTTTTTCAAAGAGAAACTGACGAAGAGAAGAATAGCGGGCATTGTATGTATTATGGCAGGCATTGCGGGGTTTTATTCCTAGAGAAGAATCTGGCAATAAGTGGTTAATTTGTGTTTTTTATTGTATTCAATTATGCAATTTGCTATACTAAAGGGTATGTATAACAATTGATTAGAATGTACTCTCAGAATGCTTCATTTAGAAGACTCCGAGAGTACATTAGAAAGAACAGGAGGGTGTCCAAGGACGAGTAAGGCATGAAGAAAAAAAAGACATTTGGATTATTTGGCACGAATAAAAGAAAACCTGCCCGCAAGGGTGATAAAAGAATAAAAGAATATGATGATTATTATGAAGAGGAAGAATACGAGGATCAGGAGTATGCACCGGAAGATGATGAAGGGGCATATTATGAAGATGGCGATTATATAGAAGAAGATTACGAGTATGCAGATGAAGCACAGTATGCAGATGAAGCGCAATATGCGGATGAAGAAGGATATGAGGATGATGCAGAGTACTCAGATGAGGCATATTATGAGAATGAACCTGAATACATGGATGAAGCCGGGAATGATGAGTATGCTCAAGGATATGAAGAAGATGTAGAATACACATCTGAATATGATGCTGAGGTAGAAAATACAGAGCAGCAGGCAATGGCTTCTAGTTATACTGAGGAATCTGGATATAATGAAGAAAATCAATATACAGAGGAAGTTGAATATATAGAAGAAACAGAATATGAGGATCAGTCTGCGTATGATGACAATACGATAGCGTTTACAGATGCGGAAGATGAGTATGAAGATTATTATGAAGAAGAGTCCTATGAAGAGGAAGAATGGGACGAGGATGCATATGATACCGGTTATGCACCAACGGATGCAGCAGCTGGTGGACATCAACCAAAGAACCATCATAATAAGAATAAGTCTCATGGCAGAAAGTCTTTTGACTGGTCGGCTACGACAGAAGTGATTCGGGAGTTTGTACATAACCTGACACCGTTTGATGTAATCCTTGTCTGTACGGGGGTAGTATTGCTGATTGGTGCTATTGTAGCGGGCAGTATGGTGCTTGCAAGTAAGAATATAGATGAGCAGATCCAGGCAATCGTTCCTGTAGGAACAGAACTGAGCAGGGTCGGCATTGTTGGCGAGAGTGGCTTGCTGGCAATGGCAGATGCAAGATTGAATGCAGCAGAAGACAGTTCTATGGAGATAGAGGACGTAGTATACACCACAGAATCGTCCGATGAAGAAAATGTACAGGTCAGTGTAAATTTTGAATCTGTTGAAAAGGACTTGAAGATCCGATTCACCAATGCGGCTACAGGACAGCTGATTACAGGAACTGCATTTGAAGTAACCCTGACAAGTTCCCAGGGAAAGAAGCTGGTGCTGGTAGATGAGGACATGGATGGTATTATCTATGCGGATAATATCAAGGCTGGTAAATTCGAGGCGGTCATCACATCTACAGATAAGTATAAGTTCCCGGCTACGGCACAACAGGTTACGGTCAAGGACAAAGTAGAATTCGTAGTTATCAATGTGCAGGATGAAGTAAAATCTGAAGCACAGGTCAATGTGGCAGCAGAAGATACGCAGAAAGCAGATGCTGCAAAAGAAGAAGTAAAGCTGACAGATACAGTAGAGTGGGTAGAGTCTTCCAAGACCTTGATTGGTGGAACGGAGAGCTATCTGCCTGTGGATAAGTCATTGATTCAGGATCCGTCTACATCCTCCAGACTGGGAACGGGCATTTATCTTTTTGGTGGACTGAGCGTGACCTTGAATAAGGGCAGCATAGACAGTCTCTATGTGGGAAGCAGCGAGACTCTGACAGGAACGTCTTTTGCAGATTCCAAAGAAGAAAAAGACAATGTAACGAAGGAGTATACTTATACTACAAAATGGGAATCTTCCAATACAGATGTAGCAACAGTAGATGGCGGTAAGGTAACTGCAAAGTCTGCGGGAACTGCAACCATTGCTTATACAGTCACAAGAAAGACTGTAACAACTACAAAGACAGAAGAAAAAATTTCAGTTGAAAAGTATGGGGAATTATCGGCAGAGGAACAGCAGAAATGCGAGCCAATCAAGGATGATTCGGATGATCCTGACAAAGTAACGGGTTATATCTATAAAAAAGAAGAAACATCACCAGAAGTAATAGATACAGGCTCTGCAACCTGTACAGTGAAAGTAGACGCAGTAGCAATTTCATCCGGTACATTGGAAATTACAAGGTCGGCAGATGCATGTAATGTAGGCCAGACAGTGACAGTAAAGCCCTCCAAGCTTGTATATACCATGAATAACGGTGGTACAGAGACTAAGACAGATGGTTTCCCTGCGATAAGCTGGAGCAGTTCAGACACAAGCATTGCAACAGTAGACAGCAATGGTACTGTGACAGGTGTGAAGGCTGGTAAAGTAACCATTACCGGTCAGGTCACAGGAATAAAAGGCACAGATGGTAATGAGCTGACAATCAAGGCATCGACTGATATAACAATCAATGCGGCAGCAGCACTTACATTGGCATTGGACAGAACGGAAGCCTGGATTGGTGTCAACAAGAATACAACACTGGCAGCGACTGTGACCAATTATAAGTCGGACAATGGCGTGACTTGGACAACATCTGATAAGACAGTAGCTACTGTTGATGAAAAGGGCGTCGTTACCGGAGTAAAGGCAGGCAGTGCGAAGATTACAGCCACAACCAAGGAAAAGAATGCAGATGGCAAGAACCTGACAGCAATCTGTGTTGTAACGGTCAACAGTGATGCTATGAATGACACCAACACAAAATTAAAAGACAAAAATGGCAACCAGTTATATGTTAAGAACACGGATGGTTCTTACAGAGAAGCTGTTTATGCAGATTATTTCACGGCCAGTGAATTTTATATGAAGACTGAGGGACAATATGCGTATACAGGATGGCAGACTATCAACGGTAAGACTTACTTCTATGATAAGAGCGGTAAGGCGGTAACAGGAACACAGATCATACAGGGTGTTACTTACAATTTTGGCAGTGATGGTGCAATTCAGACATCTGTTAATGGTTCCAAGTTCGGTATTGATATTTCAAGACATAATGGTAAGATTGACTGGAATGCAGTAAAGAGTTCCGGTGTAGATTATGTCATTATCCGTTGCGGTTATCGTGGTTCTTCATCGGGTGCACTGATCACGGATCAGAACTTCCAGAGCAATATTAAGGGTGCAACCGCAGCCGGACTGAAAGTCGGTATCTATGTCTTTTCGCAGGCAGTCAATGAAGTGGAGGCAGTCAAGGAAGCTTCCCTGGCAGTCAGTCTGGCTAAGGGGTACAAGCTGACTTATCCTATCTTCATTGATACAGAGTCCAGTGGAGGCAGAGCAGATAAGATAGATGTGGCTACCAGAACCGCAGTTGTCAATGCCTTCTGCCAGACCGTACAGAGCGCAGGCTATCAGGCAGGTATCTATGCCTCCAAGACTTGGTTTGAAACAAAGCTTAGTATGGGTTCTGTGGGTAATTACAGGATATGGCTTGCACAGTATGCAGCAGCACCTACGTACAGTGGCAGATATGATATGTGGCAGTATTCCAGCAAGGGTACGATCAGCGGAATCAATGGTAAAGTAGACTTGAATTTAAGCTATCTTGCCTATTAGCTTGCAATTTTTTCCTTTTCGGGATAAAATGGGCGTTAGTATATAGTAAATTTACGGAGGAAAATTCTGAATGAAAACTTATTTGGTAACAGGCGGTGCGGGATTCATCGGTTCTAATTACATTCACTATATGTTCAAAAAGTATGGGGATGACATCAGGATCATCAATGTGGATGCACTGACTTATGCAGGTAATCTGGAGAATTTGAAGGATATTGAGAGCAGAAGCAATTATACTTTTATTAAGGCAGATATCACAGATAAAGAAGCAATCGCTAAGATTTTCGCAGAGAATGATATAGACAGAGTGGTACATTTCGCAGCAGAGAGCCATGTAGACAGAAGTATCAGAAACCCGGAAGTATTCGTACAGACCAATGTACTGGGAACCGCAGTTATGCTTAACTGTGCCAAGGCTGCATGGGAGCAGCCTGATGGTACTTTCAAGGAAGGCAAGAAGTTCTTACATGTTTCTACTGATGAAGTATATGGTTCACTGGAGAATGACGGAGAATATTTCTATGAGACAACACCTTATGCGCCTCATAGCCCATATTCAGCAAGCAAGGCATCCTCAGATATGCTGGTAATGGCATACATGGATACCTACAAGTTCCCGGCGAATATTACGAACTGTTCCAATAACTACGGACCTTATCAGTTCCCGGAGAAGCTGATTCCATTGATTATTAACAACGCACTTCATGGCAAGAAGCTTCCGGTATATGGGGATGGCAAGAATGTCCGTGACTGGCTCTATGTGGAAGACCATGCCAAGGCTATTGATATGGTACAGGAGAAGGGAAGACTCTTCGAGACCTACAATGTAGGCGGGCATAATGAGAAACAGAATATTGAGATTATCGAAATCATCATCGAGACCTTACAGGAAATGCTTCCGGATTCTGACCCAAGAAAGAAGCTGGTATCCAAGGATCTGATTACTTATGTGGCTGACCGTAAGGGACACGACAGAAGATATGCCATTGCACCGGACAAGATCAAGGCGGAGATCGGCTGGGAGCCGGAGACCATGTTCAAAGACGGTATCAGACAGACAATCAAATGGTATTTTGACCATGAAGACTGGATGGAACATGTTACCAGCGGTGACTATCAGAAGTACTACGCAGAAATGTATCAATAAAGTATGAGGATAACGGGGACGTGAATGTTGTTTAGTTACAACAGCGCGTTCCCATTTGACGTGTCCGGAGTTACTGAAAAAAGAGTGAAAAGCAACAAATAACAGGGAGGATGAACAATGAAAGGTATTATTTTAGCAGGTGGTTCAGGAACCAGACTGTACCCTTTGACCAAAGCTATTTCCAAACAGATCATGCCGGTATATGATAAGCCTATGATCTATTACCCATTATCGACACTGATGTTAGCAGGAATCAGAGATATTCTGATTATCTCTACACCAAGAGATCTGCCGGTATTCCAGGAATTATTCGGAACTGGTGAGCAGCTTGGACTCCATATAGAGTATGCAGTACAGGAGCAGCCAAGAGGATTGGCAGATGCCTTTATCATTGGAGAGAAGTTTATTGGAACAGACAGCGTGGCACTGGTACTGGGAGATAATATTTTCTATGGACAGAGCTTCTCCAAGTTACTTCGTAAAGTAGCTGCCAAGGAGAGCGGCGCTACAATCTTTGGTTACTATGTAAGAGATCCAAGAGAGTACGGTGTTGTAGAATTTGATGAGAATGGTAAAGCATTGTCAATTGAAGAAAAACCGGCTCAGCCAAAATCCAATTATGCAGTTCCTGGTTTATACTTCTACGACAATGATGTAGTGGAAATTGCCAAGAATGTAAAACCATCTGCAAGAGGAGAAATCGAGATTACCAGCATTAACAATGAGTATTTAAGAAGAGGTACTCTGACTGTAGAGACCATGGGAAGAGGCTTTGCATGGCTGGATACAGGTAATCATGATGCGCTTCTGGATGCAGCAGATTTCGTATGTGCTTTCCAGAAGAGACAGGGATTATATATTTCCTGTATTGAAGAGATTGCATTCAAGTGCGGTTATATTTCCAAAGAGCAGTTACTGGAACTGGCTAAACCACTGATGAAGACAGAATATGGCAAATACCTGGTAGAGGTTGCGAATGGACTCTAAAATCAAGAGACTTACAATACTGGCGATGCTGGGAATTATGGTACTTGTAGCAGCCATTATTGTAGTGTTCAATTATGAACGGTTCGTATCGACCGGCAGTACAGCCAAGCAGGAGCAGACGACAGAAACTGAAGGGGCGCTGGAAGAAGACGGCATGGTAAAAGGCGCTGATTTGTCAGCCTTTTTACAGGATGAAACGTTCTTTGATCATGAAAAAAATACATATGAGAAAGCAATGGAAGATGGAACACAGACCGAGAGTGATACAGATGTGACATTGTTGGCTACCTCTGTGGAAAAAGACATTCGTATCAAGGTAGTGGACGCTCTAGGCAAGACGGTAGAGGGATATCCTTTTGTTTTATCCGTAGGTGATCTGGGAAACTATCAGGATACAGATGAGGACGGTATGATCTATATATCAGGGGTACGTCCGGGAGAATATGAGATTACTCTGGCTGATGCAGGAGAATACACCTGTACTTCCCCATCTCTGGATGTGCGTGTAAAAGCAATGGTTTCCTATATGCCGATAGAGGATATTTCCTATCTGATTCGCTCTGAGTCAGAGGTAGATGCTTCTATAGAAGATACAGAATCTGATGAAGTAGATGGAGATGACAGCCAGTATACAGCACTTCTGGATACGGACAGTCAGGACAAACCGATAGAGCTTGGAATTGATGTGTCCAAATGGAATGGCGAGATTGACTGGGATGTGGTGAAAGCCGAGGGCGTAGACTATGCAATCATCCGTTGTGGCTACCGTGGTTCCAGCTCAGGCTGGCTGATTGAAGACCCTTATTTCTGGCAGAATCTGCAGAATGCAAAGAAAGCTGGTGTTAAGGTAGGTATCTATTTCTTTACACAGGCTACGACTATGGTAGAAGCAGTGGAAGAAGCCAGTATGGTAGTTACTTTGCTTGGCGGTGAGACACTGGACTATCCGGTATTTATTGATACAGAAGGCGCAGGCGGCAATGGACGTGCGGATGGACTGGATGCAGATACCAGAACCATGGTGTGCGAATCTTTCTGTAGAACCATCGAGAATGCGGGCTATCAGGCTGGTGTATATGCAAGCTGTAACTGGTATAGAAACAATCTGCATGCAGAAGATCTGGATGCGTATAAAATATGGCTGGCTGAGTACCGCCAGACTCCACAGTATGAAGGACGCTACGATATGTGGCAGTATACCTCAAGTGGCAGTGTAGCAGGTATCGAAGGACGGGTAGACTTAAACGTGAGTTATATTCAGAGCTATGCAAATTGAGGCTGATATGCGTGTTTACAGGCATATCAGACGCAATTTATATAGCGAGGTAACCACATGAGCAAAAGGAAAGCTGCGAAGCAGCGATTTTGTGAGTGTGGTCTGAATATAACTCAGGGGAATGTGCAGGGCAGGGCAAATTGAGAATAAAAATAGGAGAAGAATCATGGGAAAGATTACAGTTGAAACATGTGAAATAGAAGGATTAAAGATTATCACACCTACCGTTTTCGGGGATAACAGAGGTTATTTCATGGAAACCTATAATTACAACGATTTCAAGGAAGCAGGAATTGACCAGGTATTCGTACAGGACAACCAGTCTGCCTCCAAAAAAGGCGTACTGCGCGGATTACATTTCCAGAAGCAGTTCCCACAGGACAAGCTGGTTCGTGTGATCAAGGGCGAAGTATATGATGTTGCTGTTGATTTAAGAGAAGGCTCCAGGACTTATGGTAAGTGGTTCGGCGTGCTCCTTTCCGAAGAGAACAAGAAGCAGTTCTTTATTCCAAAGAATTTTGCACATGGTTTCCTGGTATTATCCGATTATGCTGAATTCTGCTATAAGTGCACAGATTTCTATCATCCAAATGATGAGGGTGGGCTTCTCTGGAGCGATCCTGATATCGGTGTAGAATGGCCAATCCCGGAAGGGATGGAGCTTACACTGTCCGATAAGGACACCAAGTGGGGCGGTATCAAAGAGTTCAAGAGATAGGTAGCATTACATGAAGACAAGAAATTCCAAGACAAGAAATCCTAAGACGAGAAATATCATAGTGGTAACGCTGGTGGCTCTGATTATGATGGTGATTCTGGTCGTGCATCACAATCCACTGGCTGATCCTCATGAGGAAAATGTAAAAAAAATCATAGCCTGTGTTGTTATCGTGTCGGCAATGCTGGTATTTTATCGTTTCTATGACAGATTAGTAACATTGCCGGTAGAACTGTGGCAGTCCAGGAAGCTGATCTGGAAGCTGGCTAAGAACGACTTTAAGACCAGATACGCAGGTTCTTATTTTGGACGCATCTGGGCATTTGTACAGCCTGTTGTTACGGTGCTTCTGTACTGGTTCGTATTTGACTACATCATGTCCAGCAAGATTGAACTGATGGCAGGCACTTTGCAGGTGCCCTATGTAATCTGGCTGACTGCAGGACTTGTGCCCTGGTTCTATTTCACAGAAGCGATTAATAACGGAACAACAGCGTTATTGGAATATGCCTATCTGGTGAAAAAGGTAGTATTTAAGATCAGTATCATTCCTATCATTAAGATCATTGGCGCAACATTTACGCACTGCTTCTTTGTATGTTTCATGCTGGTCGTGTATTTTGCGATGGGATACAGCCCTAGCATCTATCTGATTCAGATTATATATTACAGCTTCAGTCTGTTTATGTTCGTATTGGCAGTCAGTTATTCTACCTGTGCGATTGTCATATTCTTCAGGGATCTGACACAGCTTATCAATATTGGATTACAGGTTGGCATGTGGGCAACCCCGATTCTGTGGCAGATTGAATCTGTGCCGGAAATTGTACAGCGGATATTGAAGATCAATCCTCTTTTCTATATTGTGAATGGGTACAGAAGTGCTATGTTTGAACATCAGTGGTTCTGGGAAGATTTCTATTCTACGATGTATTTCTGGATTGTGACAGCCGTATTCTTTGGTATCGGTGCGCTGATATTCAGACGCCTGAAAGTACATTTCGCAGATGTATTATAGTCACCTATTACCATTAATTTAGTGAGGGATAGAATGGAACAGAAACAGGAAGAAATTGCAATAGCAGTTGACCATATCAGTAAAGTATATAAGCTCTATGACAAGCCAATGGACCGAATGGTAGAGGCGCTTGGTTTGACGAAAAAGAAGAAATATCGGGAACATTTTGCTCTTTCCGATGTTTCTTTTCAGGTAAAAAAAGGAGAATGTGTGGGAATTATCGGCACGAATGGTTCCGGCAAATCCACGATTCTAAAGATTATAACAGGTGTATTGAATCCGACAGGAGGTACGCTTACAGTAAACGGCAGAATCCAGGCATTACTGGAGCTTGGAGCCGGATTTAACATGGAATATACCGGTATTGAAAATATCTACCTTAATGGCACTATGAACGGTTTCACAGAACAGGAGATAGAGAGCCGCATGCAGGATATTCTGGATTTTGCAGATATTGGCGATTATGTGAAACAGCCGGTGAAGACCTATTCC
>ENA-OOXC01001874-OOXC01001874.1-human-gut-metagenome-genome-assembly--contig:-NODE-1874-length-11329-cov-2.735143_pt1 | contig 11329 bp, 11 predicted proteins | sample MGYA00241578_ERZ501325 | MGnify/ENA primary metagenome ERZ501325 (study PRJEB25962, sample SAMEA2042737) | human gut metagenome | biome: human gut; feature: human-associated habitat; material: faeces...
TTTATATATTATTCCTCCATCTTTTAATTCATATGCCTCCCCTGTTTTTAAGAAGTTTTCTATGTCTTCTATAACATAAGGTGATGCACAGTCTATTATTCCTACTACGTTTATTCCTTTTCTTTCAGCACATTCTTTTGCTATATTGGCAAAATTTAGACTTCTTGCTGCTGTTATTTTTATTGGTTTTCCGTTTTCTGATCTACCTATGTGTACATGTAAATCTGCAAATATTTCGTACATTTGTTGTTCCTCTTTTCTTTATTACTTTATGTTTGAAAATAGGCGACTTTTGTGTCGCCTAAAAAAATTATCCTCTTTCTCCCATTGATGCTTCCATATCTTTATGAAGTATTGTACTCATGTCTTCTTCTGTAAACAGTGGTACTTTCTCATTTTTTATTAATTTTTGTGTTTGTTTTTCTTGTTGTTTTTCTTGTACTTTGTGGTTAGTTACTCTTTCAAATCTTGCAAGCATATCTGAACCAAGAACTCTACTCATTGAATTTTCTTCACAAATTCTTTTTAGTGCTCCAAATGGTGTTCTTCTAACATCTCCAACTTTTTCTTGTGTTTCTAACATTATACTTCTACCTCCTGCATTTGTTCTACAAATGTCTTAAACTGTTCTAAATATATATTTTCTTTTCCTCTTAAATTGCTTTCTTCTAGTTGAATTAATGCTTTTTCTGGTGAATAACCTGCTCTTTCTGGTCTATCTAAAAGCATTCCTCCAAAATTATCTACTAATTCTAATATATCACTTTCAGGTTCCCTTGGTTCACTTCCACTATATCTATTAACTTCTTCACAGATTTTGCAAAATCTTTTATCAAAACCTAATGTTTCTAAAAATTCTGCTCCATTTTTAGCATAATTGTGCAAGCTTTCTAAGCTTTGTGGTCCATCTATTTTTTTACAATTACACAATAAGCAAGCTGTTAACACAAGATTTCTATCAACATCTAAATTTGAATAATCTATAAACATTCTTGCTATTTCTGTTTTGAATATTACTGTGTTATTAAAGTATATCGTTATTCCTTTTCTTTCTTTTAGCAATCTTTGTAGTCTATTTAATATATCCATTTTATTTACTAAATCTGTTTCTTTTAAAAGATAATCTGCAAATGTTTCCATTTTTTCCCCCTAAAGTTTTCATTATTATTCTCTATAATTATAATTTAAACTTTATTAATTTGCAATAAATTTTACAAATGTAATATAAATGTAATATTTCTTCAAAATCCTACAAAGTTTTTATTGCATTTCTCGCCATTTCATCACATCTATTGTTAAATTCATTATCACTATGACCTTTTACTTTTATAAATTTCACCTTATGTTTTTGAGTCATTTTATATATTTCTTCCCAAATTTCTTTATTTTTGACAGGTTCTTTACTTGAATTTTTCCAGTTATTTTTTTGCCATCCGTAAATCCAACCTTGGTTAAATCCGTTTACTAAATATGCACTATCACTATACAATTCTACTTCACATGGAAATTTTAAAAGTTTTAAAGCTTCTAATGCTGCTGTTAATTCCATAACATTATTTGTTGTGTCTTTTTTTCCTCCTGAAATTTCTTTTTTGGTATCTTTATACATTAAAATTGCACCCCAACCACCTGGTCCAGGATTTCCAGAACAAGCACCATCTGTATATATAATTACTTTTTCCATAAAACCACTTCCTTGTATTTTTTTACTATTTATGATATTATATCAATGTAATAAAAAATAAACAAGAGTTTTTTGAAAGGATGGTAATTTTATGAGTAAAGTTTTAGGAATTGTTGCTGAATACAATCCATTCCACAATGGTCATTTATACCATTTAAATGAATCAAAAAAGTTAACCGGTGCAGATTATACAATTGCTATTATTGGTGGTAATTTTACACAACGTGGTTCTACTTCTTTAATTGATAAATGGTCTAAAGCTAAAATGGCTCTTTTAAATGGTGTTGATTTAGTAATTGAACTTCCTGTTTTATATGCTACATCAAGTGCTGAAAACTTTGCTGATGGAGCTATCAAGATTTTAAACTCTTTAAATATAGTAGATTATATTTCTTTTGGAGCTGAAACATCAAATGTAGATATTTTAGATAAATTTGCTGATGTTTTATATAACGAACCAAAAGAATATCAAAATCTTCTTGCACATGAATTAAAAAAAGGCTTATCTTTTCCTAAAGCTAGAGAAAATGCTTTATTAATGTATATAAATGATATTAGAAATTCAGTTAATGTTTTATCTTCTCCTAATAATATTTTAGGAATTGAATATTTGAAAGCTTTAAAAAAATACAATAGTAATATACAACCTATTGCTATTTCTAGACGAGAAGCAGATTACAATAGTACAAGTTTTTCTAATAATATAGCCAGTGCAACAGCTATAAGGAATTTAGTTAATAATAAAAGTTTTGATATTATTAATAACTTACTTCCTATTTCTTCTTTAGAAATTCTAATGGAAGAAATTAGAAATGGTCATATTGTTATTGGTTTATCTGTTTTTGAAAAAGAAATTATTTATAATTTAAGGAAAATGAGTGTTGATGAAATTAGAAATTTACCTGATGTTTCTGAAGGACTTGAATTTGCTATTAAAAATGCTGCTAATTCTTGTAATAGCATTGTTGAATTTTTAAATATTGTTAAATCTAAAAGATATACTTCAACAAGACTTCAACGTATTCTTTTATATACTTTACTCGGAATTACAAAAAAAGATATGGAGATTTCTAAAAAAACTTTGCCTTATGTTCGTGTCTTAGGTTTTAATGATAATGGTAAAAATTTAATTTCTGAAATTTATAGACGTAATACAAAAATTAATATTATTACTTCTGTTAAGAAGTTTTTAGATAATAATTCTAATAAGAATTTAAGGCGTATACTTGATATTGATATTTTTTCTACTAATGTTTTTACTATTGGATTTGAGTATGATTCTTTGAATAATTTGGATTTTACTAATGGAATTATTAAGATTTAATAAAAAACAGGAAATATCAAATTTCCTGTTTTTTATTATTTTAATTTTTCTATTTTGTCTTTTTTTCTTCAGATTTTCCTTTTTTTCGTAGCATGATTTTATTCCTGTTTCTTTTTAATATCTTTATTTTGTTACCCATTTTACTAAATTTAAATTTTCTGCATCAAGTAACATCTCATGTCTTGGCATAACTCTAAATGTATAACCATAGTTTCCGCCTGTTTTTAATTCTATTTTTGTTGTATATTCATACTTCTTGTTTTCTTCATCTTTTCCTGTTAATTTCATAGGAATAATGCTTACATTTTCAACAATTCCATTGTCTAAGATTTTTCCATAATAACATTCTACTGTTATATTGTCTAAATCTACATTTGGAAGTTCAACTTCGCATTTTACTTCAATATTATTTCCAGCATCTATTGTTATGTTGTCTAGGTTATTTGTTTGAGTTATTTTTATATCTTTCCAATTTATGTATAAGTTCTTTTTCCATAAATTATATTCTGCAACTGTGTCAACATTTTTATAATATTTTTTTGTTAAGTTGCATAATGGCATATATAGATTATTTGTATAATCTACTAACATTCTTGCTGTACTGTATTTTCCACCTGTTGAGATTATTGAGTTTTTCATTATTCTAATCCATTTTGGTGAAATACCTTCTTCGTTTTTATTATAATATGTTGGTATAATTTTGTCTTCTAATGTACGATACATACTTTGACTATCTGCAATATCTTGTTTCTCATATGAGTTATATTCTGCATTTGTTCCAATTGTCCAACCATTTTCTTGATTATAACCTTCAGCCCACCAGCCATCTAGTACACTAAAGTTTATAACTCCATTTACAGATGCTTTTTGTCCACTTGTTCCAGATGCTTCCATTGGTCTTCTTGGATTATTTAGCCATACATCGACACCACTTACTAAATATTGTGACATTGCTATATTGTAATTTTCTAATAAGAAAATTTTTCCTTTAAATTGTGGCATCATTGATATTTCATGTATTCTTTTTATTAAATCTTGTCCTTCTTTATCTGCTGGATGTGCTTTTCCTGCAAATATTAATTGGACTGGTTTTTCTGAGTTATTTAATATTTGTGTTATTCTTTCTAAATCTTTAAATATTAATGTTGCTCTTTTATATGTTGCAAATCTTCTTGCAAATCCTATTGTTAATGCATTTGGATTTAATTTTGATGTTATTTCGTTTATCTCTTCATAGCTATAACCTGATCTTCTTAGTCTTTGTGTTGTGTTATCTTTAACTAATTTTAATAATTTTTCTTTTCTGTCTTGATGTGTTTCCCATAATGTTTTATCTGGAATATTGTTTATTTTTTCCCATACTTTATCTTCATGTATATTATCTTGCCAATATGGCATTAAGTATTTGTTGTATAGTTCTTTTAATTTTGGTGATAACCATGAGCAAGTATGAATTCCGTTTGTTACGTATGTTATAGGTGATTCATTTGCTGCTATATCTGGCCAAACATCTCCAAATAATTCTCTTGATACCGCACCATGTAATTTACTAACTCCGTTTTTCTTTCCTGCAACTTTAAGTGCTAATATTCCCATATTAAATCCTGGTTCTAGTATTTGACTTGGTTTCATTCCTAATCTTAGGAACTCTTCTCTATCTAATCCTAATCTTGGCCAGAAATCTTTGAAATATTTATCTACTAAGTCTAATGGAAAGATATCATTTCCAGCTGGTACTGGTGTATGTGTTGTAAATACTGTTTTTGAACTTGCTATATCTCTTGCAACATCAAATGATACTTGTTTTTCTTTTATTATATTTTTTATTAATTCTAATATTAAGAAGGCTGAATGTCCTTCGTTCATATGGTAAATTGTTGGGTTTAATCCTAATGCTCTTGTTAATAGATTTGTTCCTCCCATTCCAAGAACTATTTCTTGTCTTATTCTCATTTCTTGGTCTCCACCATATAATCTTAATGTGACATCTCTATCTTCTGGATTATTTTTTTCTATGTCTGAATCTAATAAATATAATTTTATTCTTCCAACGTTTATTTGCCATACTTTTAAATATAATCTTCTTTTTGGGAATTTAACATATATTATTAAATCTTCTCCATTTTTATCTTTTACTGGATTTATTGGTAAATTGCTTAATTCTATGTTTATATATTCTGTTTCTTGGTCTCCATACCCATTTATCTTTTGATGAAAATAACCATTTTTATATAGTAATCCAACTGCTACTAATGGTATTCCTAAGTCACTTGCTGATTTTAGATGGTCACCTGATAATATTCCAAGCCCTCCTGAATATATTGGTATTGTTCTGTCTAATCCATATTCAGCTGAAAAATATGCTATTAAATCATTTTTATTTTCTGGATAATTATTTGCAAACCATGTATTTTTGCTATTCATATAATCTTCAAATTGTCTTGCTAATTTGTCATATTCTTTTAGAAATTCTACATTTTTAGAAACAGCTTCTAATCTTTCTTGTGATACTTGTTTCAAAAATTTTACAGGATTTTTTTCGCAAGTTTCCCATAAATCATTGTCTATTGTTTTAAATAGTCTTAAAAATTCTGTGTTCCATGACCACCATAAGTTATTTGAGATTTCTGATAATTTTTCAATCCTTTTTGGTAATTGTGGGTTTACAGTTATTTTGTTAAATACGTACATTTTTATTTTCCTCCTTGGTATTTTATAAATTATTGTTTTTATCTTTCTTGTTGTTCTTTTTCGTGATACATTTGTATTGTATCTTCTATTGTTTTTTCATATGCTTCGTTTCTTTGTTGGTATTGTTTTTTGAAGTTTGCTACTTTTTGTTTTTCAGAATTTTCGTTTTCTTCTAGTCCTTTTGTATGTTGTTTTCTGCCATTTTCCATTTCAAAAATTTCTTTTGTATCTTGTCTTTTTTGTCTTTTATTGCTTTCATCTTCTTTTGTTGAGTCTATGCCTTTTCCAACAACAAAGATTTTTTTGATTTTTTTGATTCTTTCTATTGATTTTATTTTGTTGTTTGTGTTTATTTTTTCAATTTCCATATAGCTTTTCTCCAATTCTTTTATATTATAATAATAAAATAAAAAAAGTACAAGTCTTTTTTTAAAACTTATGCTTTTTTTATTTTTTTAGAACTTATAGCCTATTATATTACATGGAATCAAAACTGTATCGTTTATACCATTGTTAGAACCACTTCCTGTTGTATATGCATTATTAAAATATACTTTATTTTTTTCGCCATTAACTATTCTATACATTAATGGATGTCCTGCCCATCCTGATGCATACCATGATGTCTTTAGTGATGTTGATATTTTATTATCAATTACTAAACTTTCTACTGAAAGAAACTGATTGTCAAAAACAATGTCTGGGTTTTCTTTTGCATAATGTGTTTGAAAAAATATTTTCACATAATCATAATTTTCCAAATCATCACTTAATTCTACGGTTTGTGCAGCAAATTCAGAAGTAATATCATTATTCTTCCATAAAACTTTTCCTTTATTACTACTTTCTTCTCTTACAGCTCCGCCAACTATTTCATTTATTTTATTATCGTAATCTGATAATATTGTATTTTCTTCGTTTTGTGCATTCTCCATCGCATTTTTTGCTTGTTTTGCATTTTCAAATAATCCAGTTTGAGTCAATGCTGTTATTGCTACTCCTGCTAAAATTAATAAAATAATTATTGTAGTCATTGTCCACTAAGCACAATGATTTTTAATAACTAAAAATTATCTTTAGAATTATTTTGTACACCTATAAACAAAAAATACAAATTTTATCCCTATTCTTAAAATTTGTATTCTTATTTTAAAATATGAAGAAAAAATACGATAAAGATATTTTAGTAGTAAAAAAATATATTAAATTAATATATAAATAGATAGATAGTTAGATAGTTAGTTAACTCTTTATTCTATTCTTCTTTTATACATATACTATTTCTTAATTATAAAATTTTTTATTCTTATAATTTATAAATTCCTTTCATATTATTTTTTTACTACATATATTGTAGCAGATAGACCTTTTAGACCAGTATAATTTTTTGTATCTAAACTAAATCCTGTACTAGTAATAGATATTCCAAGATTCGATGAGTATCCATAACCATCGTTTACTCTACCTACATGTTTTTCTGTATTTATAGCTTCCCAAAAATATCCGTTTGACCAATATATATATACAAAACATGGTTCAAAATTACAATTATAATCGAAAAAATCTCCGTGTATAATTAGAAGGAATTGAAATAGTATCTTTTAGTCCATTTCCTATTACAGCTGTTCCTGTAATTAAATTTCCTAAATTATCATAAGCTGTTTTTCCACTTACAATATCACTTGCTGTCGAAGTTGTAGTTTGATTTAAATTTTTATATTTGCTTAATTTAGTATATAATTCATCTAATGCACTTGCTACATTTGTATTATTATATGTTACTTGACTTGCCAGATATTGACCAGTTGCATATACACTTATTCCACTTATTAAAATTGCTCCTATTACTATTCCTATTATTAACTTATAATTCTTCTTTAAAAAATTCATTTAATCCACCTTTTCCTTTCTTTTGTTAATCACAAAAAGACTACTTCTCTACGCATATTTTTGAGTATTACAAAAATACACATAAAGATTTTTTATTTTTTTATATTCAATTAAACTATCGGTGTGTGTGTGTGTGTGTGTACTCCTACAAGACTTTCAGCACTTTTCATAGTTTATTTGCTCATTCTATTCTTTCAAATTTCTTTGACAAATTTATTCTAACAAAAAACTACTTTTTTTACAAGTAGTTTTTATAAATTTATTCATTTTTAGTTTGCTAAATTGAAGTTGTAATTTTTATAAAAAAAGAACTGATTTTTTTAATCAATTCTCAAAAAATTATCATTTTTTATCTATTTTAAAATCATTGATACTCGTCAACCATTGATATTACTATATTTTCCATCTATACTTAGTGGACAACCATTGTAATAACTAACGCTACTAATGTTATTCCTTTATTTAAATTTTCTTTTGTTTTCATATATATTCCTCCTAAAATTTTCTCACTAAAAATATACTAACATTAAATTTTAAAAAGTGCAATACTTTTGTCTGGTATTTTTTAAAACATTTTTGTGAGACAATTATTAATATTATTATATACATAATTTAAATTTTTATTGGAGGAATAACTATGTTTGAAATATCAAAATATAAAAAAAGTAATGTTAAAATTTCTATAAGATTACCTGAAAATATTAATGAAACTTTAAAGAAAATAGCTAAAAAAAGAAAATATGAGTTTTAATAATGTAATTGTAAGTTGTATTCAAAATTCTCTTGATGAAATGGATTTAAAAAAATATAAAGATGTTGAACTTGATGAAAATAAAGAACTTAGAGTTTAAAATAAAAATACCCCAAATTATTAAACATTTTTTGTCTAATAATTTGGGGTTGCTTTAATTAAATTATTTCTGTTTTACTCATCTTTTGAACCATTTATTTTTAATAATTTAAATATTTCTACTATAACTATTGGTGCTAGCACTAAGCATATTAGTTCTATTATATTTTCTTTTGGTAGTACTGGTATACTAAAGATTTCTCTTAATCCTGGTATTAATAAGATTACAAACATTAGTAATGCTGATATTATTATTGCACCTATTAATTTCATATTGTTAAATATTCCTGTTTTGAATATTGATTTTTTGTTGTCTCTTACATTAAATACATGTACTAATTCTGATAATGCAAGTGTTACAAAAGCCATTGTTTGACCTACTTCTATTTTTGATTGGTCTAGTGTTAATGTTCCTATTGGTTCTTTTGTTGTTGCAAGTCCTATCATAAATGCAGCAAGTGTAAGTCCACCAATCATTATTCCTTGATATACTACTCTCCAAGTCATTCCTTTTGTGAATATTCCTTTTCCTGGTTTGATAGGTTTTCTTTGCATTATATCACTATTGGCCGGGTCAAAAGCTAAAGCTAAGGCAGGTAATGAGTCTGTTACTAGGTTTATCCATAATATGTGGATTGGTAATAATATTTCTAATCCGTTTATATCTGTTATTCCAAACCATTTACTAAATAATGGTGTTAATAATGTTGCAAAAAATAGTACAACTACTTCTCCTATATTACTTGATAATAGGAATTGAATTACTTTTAATATGTTATCATATATTTTTCTTCCTTCTTCTACTGCTGATACTACTGTTGCGAAGTTGTCATCTGTTAATATAACATCTGCGGCTTCTTTTGCTACATCTGTTCCAACTATTCCCATTGCACAACCAATGTCTGCTTTTTTTAGTGCTGGACTATCATTAACTCCGTCACCTGTCATTGCAACAACTTCACCATTTTTCTGCCAAGCTTTTACTATTCTTACTTTATGTTCTGGTGATACTCTTGCATAAACAGAGTAGTGTCTTACATTTTTTTCTAGTTCTTCATCTGTCATTTGTTCTAATTCTAAACCTGTGATTGCTTCATCATCATTTTCTAGAATTCCTAATTTTTTTGCTATTGCTGTTGCTGTTATTTTATGGTCACCTGTAATCATTACTGTTTTTATTCCTGCTGTTTTACATTTTTCAACTGCTAGTTTGGCTTCTTCTCTTGGAGGATCTATCATTCCTACCATTCCTATAAAGATTAAGTCATTTTCGATTGTCTTCATTTCTTCTTTTGTTGGTATATGGTCTATTTCTTTATATGCACATCCTAATACTCTTAAAGCATTTTGTGCCATTTTTTCGTTTTCTTGTCTTATTTTATTAATATAACTTTCTAATTCTTCTGATATTTGCCCACCTATTTCATATGAGTTACATCTTTTTAGTATTTCATCAATTCCGCCTTTTGTATATACAACATATTTATCTCCAACTTTATTTACTGTTGTCATTAATTTTCTATCTGAATCAAATGGAATTTCTTCTACACGTTCCATTCTGTCATATATGCTTGGATCAAAATTTAATTTAAATCCCATATCTACTAAGGCTGTTTCTGTTGGGTCTCCTGTAAGTGTTCCATCTGATGATATTTTTGTGTCATTACATAACATATTAGCATATACTAATTTTGTTAATTCTTCATCTATTTCATCATCTGAAATATTGCTTGCTTCTCTTGTTGCATCATTCCAAAATATTTTTTCTACTGTCATTTTATTTTGAGTTAATGTTCCTGTTTTGTCTGAACAGATTACTGTTGCACTTCCTAGAGTTTCTACTGCTGGCAGTCTTTTTACAATAGCATTTTTCTTAACCATTTTTTGAACACCTATTGCTAATACTATTGTTGATACTGCTACTAGTCCTTCTGGTATTGCTGCAACTGCTAAACTTACAGCTGTCATAAACATACTTATTATTTCTTTTCCTTGTACTATTCCTAATATAAATATTACTGCACAAATAACTAGTGCTGCTATTCCTAAGGTTTTACCTAATTTATCTAATTTTTGTTGAAGTGGTGTTTCTTGTTTTTCTGTTGAGTTTATCATTCCTGCAATTTTACCAACTTCTGTTGTCATTCCTGTTTCAACAACTATTCCTTTTCCTCTACCATATGTTACTAAACTTGATGAAAATAACATATTTTTTCTATCGCCAATTCCAATTTCTTGTTCTTCTATGATTTCTGATGTTTTTTCAACTGGAACTGATTCTCCTGTTAATGAACTCTCTTGTGTTTTTAAGTTTACTGCTTCTATTATTCTTAAATCTGCTGGTATATAGTCTCCTGTATCTAATACTACTATGTCGCCTGGTACTAGTTCTTTTGATGGTACTACTTCCATATTTTCATTTCTAATTACTTTTGATGCATGGTCACTTAGTTTTTGTAATGCCTCTAAAGATTTTTCTGCTTTACTTTCTTGTGCTACTCCTATTATTGCATTTACTATTACAACTATTAAAATTATTATAGTATCTGTTATTCCTTCTCCTTGTAATACTCCTACTATTCCAGAAACTATTGCCGCTATTATTAATACTATTATTGAAAAATCTTTGAATTGTTCTAAAAATCTTTGGATTATTGATTTTTTTGCTATTTGTTGTAATTCGTTAAAACCATATTTTTCTTGTCTTTCTTCTACTTTTTCTTTGCTCAGTCCTTTTTCTAAGTCTGTTTCTAGTTCTTTTTCTACTTCTTTAAATGTTTTGTTAAACCAATTTCTTTTTTTCATGAAAGTTCCTCCTTTTTTTATTTTTTACCAAATTTTGTGTTTTATTCGCTTTTGCTTAATATTAAAGCGAGAACTTTTAAAAAAA
>ENA-OOXC01001877-OOXC01001877.1-human-gut-metagenome-genome-assembly--contig:-NODE-1877-length-11305-cov-1.756889_pt1 | contig 11305 bp, 7 predicted proteins | sample MGYA00241578_ERZ501325 | MGnify/ENA primary metagenome ERZ501325 (study PRJEB25962, sample SAMEA2042737) | human gut metagenome | biome: human gut; feature: human-associated habitat; material: faeces...
TTTCCTTGCAGGCACGCTACCATTTGGGAGGCATCCATCTGAACAGTCGTAATCCCCAGCCTCCCCAGGACTTCAAAGGAATCATAAGCTGCTCATGCCACACACTGGAAGAAGTCTCCTACTATGGTCCACAGACCGACTATCATTTCCTGAGTCCTATTTTCGACAGCATCTCCAAGCAAGGCTATCGCTCAGGCTTCAATGAAGCCCAGTTGCGACGAGCCTCTGCCGAAGGTATTCTCACCAACAAAACTATCGCTTTGGGTGGCGTATCTGCAAGCAAACTGCCTCTACTGCACGCACTAAGATTTGGAGGTGCAGCCTTTCTAGGAGACATCTGGCACGACTACCACTCGGCAGCCAATTTGTCTACCTTGCTCCATCATTTTAAAGAACTACTAAATACATGTAAGGAACTTGATAAATCAAATCGAATAACAATCAAAACTAAGACATAACGTAATCCTACAGATTATTAATCGTATTTTGATTATACTCCTGACAGAATTTCTCTCTCAATGCCCTAGGAGGCATTCCCAAATGTTTTTTTACATACCGACCAAAAAAAGATATATTTGGAAAATCTAGTTCATTCACAATCTCCTTAATCGTCTTCGAAGAATATTTCAAGAGGTATTCAACATCCTTCAAGACATATTGGTCTATCAGACTCGAAGCAGTCTGCATACTAGCAGCCTTACAAATGGAAGACAGATATTTAGGTGTGACATTCAGGCGATCTGCATAGTAAGAAACCTCCCTGTTCTTTGGATAGGACGTTTCCAACAAATCGATAAACTTCTTGAAAAGACATTCACCAGAAGTATAAGACCGTGAAGGCAGTTGTATCACCCTGCTCAGATGGTTCTGCATGTCATAAAAAAAAGCCAACATCAGTAAATTGATAACTTTTTCCTGAACTACCGACGGCAAATGAACTTTGGAGCACAGCAAATCATAATATTGCTTCCAGACAATCACTTCATTCGGAGACAAAGTAAATAACGGATTTTTCTCAAACAACAGCTTAATATCCCATATATTGTCAGCCATCGGAAGCAGTTTATGAATATACTCTCTCGACATTCCAATGCACTGACATTGAAAATCCACACTTGACAGGGTACCCTCTATTATGTTATTGGGAGGACAGATAAAAATATCATTTTTGTAAGCTACATAAGTTGTCCCGTTTATGTTTACCTGAGCTTTTCCCTCCAGCACAAGAGCTATGACATAAATTTCTGTCTGAACCATACTGCTTACATCAATATCCTTCAAATTACTGATAAATGCTAATTTACCATCATTGTATATGGTAAGCTCCTGGAACTCATTTGCATTTAAGTTTACTTTCTTGATATTCTCTACTTTCTGCATAATTACATAAATTTTTCGTTTGCAAAGAAACTGGATTATATTGAACAAATTACCGTCTATAATAGCCTAAAAGTGATCTATATGTCTTATTTTTCAACAGACTTCTCAAATAGGACATTTTTGGAGATATGAAAATAATCACATTTCAGATTAAACGCTATTCCTTTGCCCCCCAAAAAATAAAACAATAACCCCAATAAAATGAAAAAGAACTATTTGACAACAACATTATGGATGGCCATTCTATTGACTGGATGCCAAAGAAATGACAATCAAGCTACAGAAAAACAACCGATCAAGGTAAAAGTGATAACAGTATCGGCAAGTACCGACGGACAAGGAAAAAGCTACTCTGGCACTGTAGAGGAAGGCAATGGAACTTATCTTAGTTTTCCTGTCATGGGAACTGTAAAAACGCTGCACTTTCATTTGGGGCAGCACATCTCAAAAGGACAATTGCTTGCTACACTTGATTCGACCTCTATGCAAAGCAGTTATAATGCCGCTAGAGCTTCATTAGTGCAAGCAGAAGATGCCCATCAAAGAATGAAAGAATTGCACGACAAGGGAAGTTTGCCCGAAATACAGTGGATAGAAGTACAAAGCAAATTACAACAAGCACAAGCTTTAGAAGAAATTGCAAACAAAAACCTAAAAGATTGCAAGCTTCTTGCTCCATTTGAAGGAGTAATAGCTGAAAAATCAATAGAAGTTGGTCAGAATGTTACTCCAGGCATCCCTGTAGCCAAACTAGTTACAGCACATCACCTGAAAATAAAAATAGCAGTACCTGAAACAGAAATAACAGATGTACGCCTCTCTCAAAGAGTAGATATAAAGGTACCTGCTCTCGGAGGAAAGTTACTGACAGGAACAATAGAAGAAAAAGGAATAATAGCACATCCGCTGTCACGTTCATATGAAGTAAAAATACATATAGACAACGATACTAAAGATCTGATGCCTGGTATGATAACAGAAGTTGTCCTGAGAAAGGATACGGAAAAAGATGCCTGTTATATTATTCCAGCGAATATTGTTCAACTCGACGAAAAGAACAACAATTTTGTTTGGATAGAGAAGGATGGTAAAGCAAGCAAACAAATCATAAAGTGCGGCGAATTCACCCCCAAAGGAGTAACTGTAGTATCCGGTTTACAAAACGGAACGCAAGTAATCGTGGAAGGACAACAAAAAGTGTGTGAAGGAACAAGCTTGACGATAATATAAAGGACATACGACAATGGATAAAAACAATAAAAAGCGTAACGCTGTGGAATGGGCCATGCACTACCGGCAGATTATCATTCTGGTAGTATGTTGCCTTGTCGCTTTCGGCATTTACAGTTTGCCGGAAATGCGAAAAAACGAATTTCCCGACTTCACAATCCGTCAGGGTGTCGTCGTTGCAGTAGCCCCCGGATATACAGCTGAAGACATGATGGAAAAAGTGACCAAACCTTTGGAAGAATATATCTTCACTTACAAAGAAGTACGAAAGGAGAAAACTTTCTCCAAAAGCAAAGATGGCATTGTCTATATACAGGTTCAACTGAATGATGAACTGAACAATAAGGACGAATTCTGGAGTAAATTCAAACATGGAATATCTGTGTTTAAAGCCCAGCTTCCTTCAGGAGTATTGGCGCTGCAAGTAATGGATGATTTCGGAGATACATCTGCCCTACTCATCACAATGGAAAGCGAAAACAAGACTTATCGCGAACTGGATACATACATGGAACAGTTGCAGAACCGCCTGAGACGCATTTCCAGCGTAGGACGCATGAGCGTAAGCGGACTCCAGAAAGAACAAATCTCCATCTATATCGACAACGACCGTCTCTCACAATACGGACTCAATGAACAGACTTTGGCCCTATCGTTAATGCAAAAAGGATTCGTCACTTCAGGTGGTCGTATCAAAACCGGTAACTATGTACAGCCAGTCTACGTCAGCCGGTCATTAAACACTGTTTTCGATGTACAACAACAGATAGTATACACTGATCCGCAAGGGAATAATATACGCCTGAAAGACATTGCACGTGTAGTGAAAGAATACCCCGAAACAGACAGCTACATCACCAACAACGGACATAAATGTTTGCTTCTTTCAGTTGAAATGAAGAAAGGACAAAACATCGTAAAAATGGGAGAAGCAGTCAATGAAACCATCAGCACATTTCAACAAGAACTGCCAGAAGATGTAACCATTTTCCGCATCACCGACCAAAGCCAAGTAGTAGACAATAGTGTAAAAAACTTTCTGCGCGAACTAGTCATAGCTATTGTAGCAGTTATTGCTGTAGTAATGCTCCTGCTTCCAATCAGAGTAGCACTGGTCGCTGCTTCGACTATCCCAATCACCATTTTCATTTCTTTAGGTCTATTCCATGCATTCAACATTGAGTTGAATACGGTGACACTAGCTGCATTGATTGTAACTCTTGGAATGATTGTAGACAACTCAATCGTTATTATAGACAGCTATTTGGAAAAATTAGGAGAAGGAACCTCACGCTGGCATGCTTCTATTATAAGCACCACACACTTTTTCAAATCTATTTTTTCGGCCACGTTGGCTATCAGTATCACCTTCTTTCCGTTTCTGATGACCACAACAGGAATGATTAATGATTTTCTGCAAAGCTTCCCATGGGCTATAACCATCGTCTTGGGCGTATCCTTGCTGGTAGCTACACTGCTTGTACCATTCCTGCAATTCTTCTTTATCCGTAAACCCATGGAGAAAAAAGAGCAAAAATCATTTTCATTTCTCGACTTATTACAACATTACTACAACCGATTATTTGATTGTTGTTTTTCGCATCCTAAAATAACTGTCGGCATTGGTTTGTGTTCAGTAATAGCAGGTATATTACTGATGGCTAAACTTCCCCAGCAACTGATGCCGTATGCCGATCGCAACCAATTTGCCGTAGAAATATACCTTCCGACTGGTACAGACGTAAAACAAACAGCAGAAATTGCCGACAGCTTAGAACATATCCTCCGTCAAGATAACCGTGTAGTAAGTGTAGCATCGTTTAAAGGTTGCGCTTCACCACGTTTTCAGACCACTTATGCGCCGCAGATAGCAGGTACAAACTTTGCCCAGTTCATTGTCAACACAACTGGCGTGGAAGAAACGGTAACACTATTGAACGAATATGCTCCCCGATATACAGATTATTTCCCAAATGCTCGTATCCGCTTCAAACAATTAAGTTACAATGAAGCTGTTTATCCTATCGAAATACGCTTGAGCGGAGACGACCGTGAAGCAATAAAAAAAGATGCAGATAGTATTAAAACGATATTACAAGGAATACCCGGACTTATTCTAGTTCAGACTGACCAAAATGAACCATTGGCAGCTTCAGATATCATATTACGTGAAGATGAAGCCAGCCGTTTGGGAATCAGCAACCTGAATATCGAAACAACGTTAGCCATGCGTTACGGTTCAGGAATACCTCTGACCGATATGTGGGAAGGAGACTATGCAATCCCCGTTGTATTGAAAAGTGAAAAATCAGACAGTGCCTCACTGACAGATTTACAAAATGAATTGATTCCCGTAGCAGGAGGTGCATCTTATGTACCTCTTAGGCAAATAGCCGATGTAATCCCAGCATGGAAGGAAAGTCAAATCATTCGTCGCAATGGAATCTGTACACTCACCATAATGGCAGAAGTTGAACGTGGCAGAAACACCATGGAAGCAATGAGCCTTGTACAGCAGAAAATGAGTAGTTTCCATTTCTCTCCAGGAGTAAGTATGAACTATGGAGGTGATTACGAAGACAGTGCAGAAAAAATGCCCCCGGTAATGGCAGGCCTAATGGTTGCGGCAGTCGTCATTTTCTTTATCCTAGTCATCCATTTCCACAAAGTGAATATTGCAACTCTTATCTTTTCCAACATGACCCTCTGCCTGTTTGGGACAGCTGTTGGTATCTTGATTCAAGGAGTAGATTTCAGCATAACTTGCGTACTCGGTATTGTCAGTCTGATGGGAATTATAGTCCGTAACGGAATCATCATGATAGATTATGCCGAAGAATTGCGTGTAACTGAAGGGATGTCAGCTTCGGATGCAATCTATCATTCAGCCCGCCGCCGTATGAGACCTATTTTCCTGACTTCAGCAGCGGCCTCCATGGGAGTAATACCAATGATATTAGGGAAAAGCGGGCTATGGATGCCAATGGGAACGGTCATCTGTTACGGGACACTCATCACGATGGTATTCCTGCTCACCGTACTTCCATGCGCTTACTTACTAATATTCAGAGGTAGCTCCCGAAAACGACTGCAAGCAGCAAGTCTTGAAAAACAATAAAAACAATAAAAACAATATCCACAATTATTAATAACACGTATATGAACTTTACAAAACATATTTTTCTATTTTTAATTGGCTGTGCAGGTATAATGCCTGCACTTGCCCAGCAAACATATACATTGGACGAATGTATTCGCGAGGCTCTTTCAAACAATGTTCGTATCAAAAATGCCAATAACGACCTTTCAGCCTCACAGCATGTACGCCAAAAAGCCTTTACCCAATACTTTCCTACGTTTAGCGCTTCGGGAGGCGGATTTATGTCAGACAAGGGATTACTTGAAATGAAAATGATGCCTGGAGAAAAAATCTCTATGCTGAAAAACGGCGTAATAGGCGGTGTCACTGCCACAATGCCTCTCTTCACAGGTGGACAAATTATTAACGCCAACAAATTGTCAAACATAAATGTAGAAGTCAGCCGCCTGCAACGTAACCAGTCTGAAAATGAAGTACGACTGACAACCGAACAATATTTCTGGCAAATTGTCATGCTAAAAGAAAAATTGAAAACTCTTTCTGTTGTAGAAGAGCAATTACATAGCATCCACAAAGATGTGGATGCTTCCGTACAATCTGGAATCACCAACAGAATAGCCTTTCCGTATCACTCAGCATGCTGGCACAATATATCGGACATCCGGCTGACAGTATTGATGTAGCTCAAGTAGTAAGTGATTCACTGCCCGAACATCCTGAAATTTACTACAGACAACCTGAATCGTCACTTCCCCTAACCAATGAATACAATTTGTTACAACAAAACGTAAAAGCTACTCGATTGCAATACAAAATGACTGTTGGAAAAAATCTGCCAACAATTGCGATCGGTGGCGGATATATATACGACAATCTGATGGACAAGGATCATTCGTATTGGATGGGATTTGCGACCGTCAGCGTGCCCCTTTCTGGATGGTGGGGAGGCTCACATGACATAAAGAAACAGAAATTACAAATTCGCAATGCCGAAAACCAGTTTACAGACCAAAGCCAAATGTTGATCATCCGCATGAACAACTGCTGGAACAATCTGACCGAAGCCTACAAACAAGTAAAGATAGCAATCGAATCCATCGGACAAGCTTCAGAAAACCTTCGTCTCCAGAACGATTACTACCGGGCCGGAACATGTACCATGAGTGACTTGCTCGAAGCACAAACTTTATATCAACAGAGCCGTGACAGGTACATGGAATCCTATGCACAATACGAAATCAGGAAGCGGGAATACTTACAAGCTACAGGCAGATAACAATAAGTACATACACTGTGCCTGTAAACATCTACTTCAGCAGCGTAAAGTGCCTCTTTAGCTTGCTAAAGTGCCACTTTACGCAACACATTATTAACCTCTACGGAAACAAGCGAAAAAGATGAAGAATTTCTTCCAAAAGGTATAATGAAACGCCCCTGTTATCAGATTAATTTTATATCTTTACAACCCCGAAAATACCTTAAACCAATTAGCATAAAAACAGGATTCGGGAAAAAGAATATAAACTTAAATGATATATACCATGGAAGAAACAAACCTATTAGCCCCTTTGCTACTGACAATTGCCGGTCTTATGGTAGGAGCTATCTTTAAATCGCTGTTCCAACGGACGCGTATCCCTTACACAGTCGGACTGTTTGCCATCGGACTGATTGCAGGTATTCTAAACAGAGCCGGAGTTTTTCAAAATCCTTCTCAACTCAGCCAAGCATTAGACAGTGTAGCCAATATCAACCCAGATCTTATCCTATATATCTTCCTGCCCATACTGATTTTCGATGCAGCCTATGAGTTGAATCTGCATATCTTTAAAAAAACGTTGGCAAACGCCACTTTGTTGGCTGTTCCCGGCCTGATCATCTGCATGTTACTGACAGCCGTCCTATTAATGGCACTAAGTCTATTTGTTCCAGGATATGAACAATGGACCTGGACTGCCGCCTTAATGTTTGGTGCCCTCATCAGTGCTACCGATCCCGTCGCTGTTGTAGCTTTACTGCACGAACTGAAAACAAGTAAACGTTTTTCTACTCTGGTTGACGCAGAATCACTGCTTAATGATGGTACCGGTATCGTCTGTTTTATGCTGTTCTTTGGCATCACCACTTCAGGTATGAGTAACGACATGACTCCAGTTATGGAATTCTTCCAAGTTGTAGCAGGAGGAGCTATTTTAGGTTTCCTAGCAGCACGCCTTGTCATCTGGTTCATAACTCGCATCAATTCAGAAGAGATGATACAAAACAGTGTTATCATTCTTTCGGCTTATTTAGTATTTATTCTCTCACAATTTTATCTGGGTATTTCAGGCGTCATTGCCTTAGTTGCTTTCGGACTAACCATTTCCTATGTAGGAAAGCCTCGACTTAAACCACAGGTAAACGTTTTTATGGGCCGTTTTTGGGAATTACTTACTTACATTGCCAACACGCTCATTTTTATTATTGTAGGTGTTGTAATCGCTGAGAAAGTCGATTTCTCATGGGCACATTTCGGTATTCTGTTACTCGTCTATGCTTTCCTGAATCTCTTCCGCTATACAACGATCATGATACTCTACCCTATCATGAAACGGTTAGGATACGGATTGAATAAAAAAGAATCCATCATTCTGACCTGGGGCGGACTACGTGGTGCATTGGGAATGACCCTAGCATTAATGGTTTCCTATACTCCAGCTATTCCAGAAGAAATACGTAGCCAAGTGCTATTCTTCACCGCAGGCATCGTAACCCTCACCCTGTGTGTCAATGCTACCACCATGCGCTGGCTACTGAATAAACTGGGACTGATATATACTCCAACGGCACGCACCATGATGGAAAACAAAATACAGAACCATCTGCACGAGAATTCCGAAAAATATTTTGAACGTCTACAAACACGTGATGCCCTCAATGGTGCGAACTGGAAAAAAGTAACCCGATACATAGCCAATCGCCCCGATGAACAACAGAATATGCCAATAGATAACGACGTGATGAACGAAATCAGACTACGCGTGTTGGATAAGGAAAAAATGCTCACACGTCAAATTTACGACGAAGGCATTATTGCAAAAACTTCTTTCATGTTACTCAGCAACTCGCTGGACGAACTTTACGACCATGACGGGAACAGCCCGTTAGACAACCGGAAGTCTATCTTCAATTTCTGTAATCGTACTTTTATCCTTGACAACATGCAGAAGATACCAGGTATAGGCTCTTGGATAAGCTTTTATTTCAAAGAACGCATTGGAGTGGTCTACGACCTAGGACGAGGTTTTATCATCTTGCAAAAGGAAGATCTCAAGCTATTGGATGATCTAGAAACCTCTAACATGCTAAATGTCGAACAAGCCCCTGTTCTAAAACCATTAAGAGAAGAAATCTTACATAATATCAACGCGATGGATAGCGTACTGGGCAAACTTTCGAGTAACTTCCCGAAAGCCTACAAACATGCTTTGACGCAGAAAGCCATACGCATGTTGCTCTGTAACGAACGGCGTACCATCCGGCAAATGCAGAATGACGGTATCCTATCGGACAAAGACGCTGAACGTTTGTATGAAAGTGTAGACGAACGCAGCGACCAGCTCAATTCACTTAGCCACACCATTCCTGCTTCTCTTTTAAGATGGCTGAAGATCAGGAAAAGGAAAGAATAAACTTAGCCCTAGAACCTATCTCTCAATAAAACAGACTGCACCGAGAAAAGTACAAAAAAGTGAAAACCTTGTTTACGCTTTTGTACTTCTCTCGGTTTACACTATCTTTGCGACCAATACAAAATGGAAACTTATGAAACGAATAAATCTTTTCCACCTGATAACCTCATACCTGATGTTGTTGGTCGCTACAACTTCATGTTGGCAAGATCGCAGCGGTGAATATTACGCTTTGGTGGGATCTAAAAACTGGATTTATACTACCATGCAGGAATATTACTTATACTATCAGGACCTGCCGGAAGAAAGCGAACTAGATTTTTTCCAGAAGCCGGCTGAGTTTCTGAGTAGTGTAGTATCAGAGAAAGACGGAAAGAACGGCGTAACCTATTCACATATCGACTCAATAAAGACCGCCGATACCCGTTCGTTGAGCGAATCACCGACCTTCGGTTTCGAAGCTGTTATGCTCCAAACGCAACAAGGTTCCTATGCCATGCAAGTACTTTATACTCAGCCTCAATCACCTGCTGAAGAAGCTGGATTAAAGCGTGGCGATCTTATCATCGGAGCCGACAATACGGAAATCAGTTCAGGCGACTACTCCAAATATGTCACCAACCCAACGACTGCACATTCTTTCATACTGGGAAATTATAATGCCGATACAGGCCAGATAGACACGACAGGCACTGTAGAAATGCCTGCCCCGCGTATTATTGAAATACAAAATCTGCTCAAGACAACACTTCTTGATACAGGAACACGCAAAGCTGCCTACATCCTGTACAACGAATTCGGACAAAATGATATCGCGCAATGGCAGGCACTATACGGCCAACTGGCCGCCACCCAGCCCAACGACATTATTTTGGATCTGCGCTACAATCCGGGCGGATACGTATCCACAGCACAAGCTGTCGGTACCTTGCTGGCACCTCAGAATGCCCTCGGACAAACGATGCTCACCATGACAGGCAATGATAAACTGGGCAAAGCCGAAACCTATACATTCGATGCCAACCTGTTGCCCAGTGGAAGTGCACTGAGTTACCAGAATCTCTATGTTATTACTTCCAACAATACAGCCTCGGCTTCGGAAATTATCATCAACTGCCTGCGCCCCTACATGACCGGCAATCTTTATCAAGTAGGCCAAGCAACTTTTGGCAAGAACGTAGCACAGGCACTCTACACCAACGACCAATATCCCCAACTCGAACTGTGGCTGACAACCTACTACCTGAGTAATTCAAAAGGCTACAAAGACTACGATGCAGAAGGATTGCCTGCCGACTATACTCAATCAGAATCGTACGGAGGAAGTTTAGGTGAGTTGGGCACAGAAACGGATCCACTGATACAACCCATCCTGATCCGCATGGCAACAGGCAGTTTCCCCAGCACCGAAACGACTACCCGCACCTTGGCATCACCCCGTATGCTCATCGTGAAGAATTCCGTTGCAGACAAGGTAAAGACCGCACGCATCACCTCGCCTTACAAAGCACTTCCAAACGATTTGACAGAAAACTGAAACAAAGTTATCGAGTTTTCGAAACTTAAACCAAATAAATGTGTACCTTTGCAGCCCGAAAACCAGAGAAAAAAAAGATGAATCATAAGTTATGCTGCATCGGGTATATCACCCGCGACAAAATTGTAACCCCAGACAACACAGTCTATATGCCTGGAGGCACGGCCTTCTATTTCGCAAAAGCGGTCAGTCGTCTCCAAGCCGATGATTTCCTGCTAGTCAGTGCGCTGGCCGAAGAGGACAAGGCGGCGGCAGAAGAAATCATCCGCGAGGGCATCGAAGTGAAGCTGGTACCCACCACACACTCACACAGCTTCGAAAACATCTACGGAGACAATCCCAACGAACGCCGACAACGCGTCACCGCACAAGCCGACCCCTTCCGCG
>ENA-OOXC01001879-OOXC01001879.1-human-gut-metagenome-genome-assembly--contig:-NODE-1879-length-11277-cov-4.729193_pt1 | contig 11277 bp, 10 predicted proteins | sample MGYA00241578_ERZ501325 | MGnify/ENA primary metagenome ERZ501325 (study PRJEB25962, sample SAMEA2042737) | human gut metagenome | biome: human gut; feature: human-associated habitat; material: faeces...
TTGATGATTTGCTGTTCTTTAATTTTTTATCAATCTTATTGCACTCTTTTCGCAAACCATCCAAGGGATCCTGTTTTTATAGCATACCGGATACAATTCTATTAATTCTTTCAGACTTATTTTCGTGATGTCCATATTCATCAAATATACTTGTAACATTCATAACCGACATAAGATGCTCATGAACCATATGTGCCTTTACGGGTGCCTGTTCAAGCAGATTTCCGTGATTTACCCCCTCCTGTTCACCATTAAGAAGATAAACAGCTGCATTTCTGTTTTTTACATTATTATTAACTACGTAGTCTGCAAACCCCGGATACCAGAACGAACCGCAGACTGAAAATATAGTAGAAAATGTTTCATCAAAATACAGGCTATATATAGCAGCAAGACCACCCAGTGAATACCCTCCATATGCCATTGATTCTGCATACACATTATAATGCTTGCGGATGTATGAAACTATTTCCCCAACAAGCTGGTTATGATATTCCCTGCACTCACCACCAAAGTCTTCAGCCCCCTCTCTTATAGCTTTATATGGCCATGGTGTATATGCAACCAGCCTGTTTTTTGGGATAAGTCCAACGTATATCTGATTATCAGGCTGTTCAATATTATTTACTATCTCTCCATCATTTATAAATATCACTTTATATTTTCTGCCGCATAAATAATTATCCGGGAGCCGCACAATCATTTTAATACCTGATATTTCAATATGTTCTATCATATTTAATTCACTTCTCTTATTCACATATTATTTAACACTATCTGCAATCTTTGATAATGCATCGAATACAGCTGGTCCATAATCCATAAATTCATCATATCCTATTGTAACTATTTTCTTATTCTTTATAGCTGCAACATCAGATACTGCATCAGATGAAAGCAATTTATTAACTGCATCTGCATCATTCTTTGCATTGCGGTCACTTGTTACATATATTATAAGCTCAGGATTCATTGTTACAAGTGTCTCTAATGAGAGACCCGATGTACCTGTTGATACATTTGTATATCCTAACTTATTCAACATATTCTCCTGTAAAGATGATTTATATGTGCCAAATGTATTTCCATCAAATGCGCACATTACAAGTGCATTTTTCTTGTCTGTTCCTGTATTTTCTACTGATGTCAGGACTGAATCATATTTCTTCTGAAGTTCATCTGCATATGAGTCTGCCTTGTCCTGAACATTAAATATAACACCAAGATTCCTAACATCCTGTATAACGCTTTCAATCTTAGTTTCTCCTTTGGTTACACTTGCAGCCTGTGCATAAACTTCAACACCATTCGCATTCCATTGCGTATATTCACCCAGAGATTTATCAGAAAACATAGCCGCTCTTCCCACAATTATATCCGGCAGCGCAGATAAGACTATTTCTTTAGATATAGTTTTCTTATCACCCAGCTTATTTATATTTGCAACACTGTCCTTATATATTGAGGTAACTGCATTGTCTGGATTCATCATTCCAACTATTTTATCACCCAGCCCCAGTTCAATAAGTGTTTCTGTTGCTGACAAATTATTCGTTACAATTCTTTCTGGTGCTTTCTCAAATGTCTGCTTAACTTCATTACCAGATGCATCATATGTTGTTATTGTTACAGGATACTGCGTCTGCTTCGATTCAACCTGTAACTGTGAACTGCTGTTACAATCATTGGAACCTGTATTCCCACAACCGGTAAATAATGCTGCTGATGTAACTGTTATTGCTAAAACTGTTATTAGTGATTTGAATTTTCTCATTGCTTCAAGTCTCCTTTATTATACATTTATATTTTATATCATGTGTATTGAATTAATATCTGATTGTTGCCACGATTGATAACTTCACATTCTACATCATATATTTCTCTCATATTATCTTTTGTAATAACCTCTTCCGGTTTGCCTTTATATCTAATTCTCCCATCCTTTATAAGATATATATAATCTGAAAATCTACATGCAAGCTGTATATCATGCAAAACTGCCAGAACATTTACATTTAAATTTTTTACAATTTTTAATATTTCAAGCTGATATTTAATATCCAGATGATTAGTCGGTTCATCAAGCAGCAAAAGCGTAGGCTGCTGTGTAATCGCCCTTGCCAGCACCACTCTTTGTTTTTCACCGCCTGACAATGACAAATATGAACGATTTCTTTTTTCATACATACCAACGCTTTTTAATGCATTATATGCAATCTCATAATCTTCTTTTTTCTCCTGCTCCATCATCTTTAGATGAGGGGTACGGCCAAGCATAACAACATCAAGCACAGAACAGTCAAAATTAAGATTATTGAACTGTGCAACAACTGCCATATTCTGTGCACTTTTTCTTATGCTTATATTATCCAGAAGTTTTCCATCCAGATATATCGTTCCAAGATCTGGTTTTGTTATTCTATAAACCGTCTTTAAAAATGTGGTTTTACCACAACCATTTGGTCCTAGTATTGTATGAAACTCATTATTACTAACACCAAGCGATATACCATTTAATATTCTGCTGCCCTCTATACTGTACTGTATATTATCACATCTAAGTTCCATAACTACTCCCTGCCATAATTCTTCTTAGTTACAATGTATATAAAAAATGGGGCACCAACCAGAGCTGTAAATATTCCTATAGGAAGCTCTGCATTCTTAACCAGTATTCTTGCAAGAACATCAGCCCATATAAGAAATATTGCTCCAAGAAGTATCACCACTGGCACTAATCTCTTATGATTCGTTCCAACAAATGCCCTTGATATATGTGGTATTATAAGTCCTACAAAACCAATTATTCCACAGCTTGAAACAAGCACACCTGTTACTACTGCTATTAATGTCATATAAACTTTCCTGTACAGGCTTAAATTTATTCCAAGTGTAACTGCTGTTTCATCACCTAACATCATCGTATTAAGTATACGATACTGCGTACAGAAAAATAATGTAACAGCTATTACAACAACTGTTGGAAGTATAATGCTTTTCCAGCCTGCATTAGCAAGTGAACCCATTGTCCAGAACTTGATTGTCATTATGCTGTCAGCATTGGCTCCAACTGAGATAATAAAATTAGAAAATGCTGTAAACAATGCATTAACAACAGTTCCTGCAAGAATAAGCCTTGTCGTAGTCATTTTTCCATGTCCGGAAGCAATTCCAAGAACCATAACTGTTGCTATAACTGCTCCCACAAATGCACCACCGGAAACAAACGCTCCCAGTCCCATAACTATAAGCAGAGTTGCACCAAATGTAGCACCAAATGTAGCACCTGATGACACACCAAGAATATATGGCTCAGATATTGGATTATTAACCGTTGCCTGCATCACACATCCACATAATGCAAGTCCGGCACCGGCCAACAAGCCAAGAAGAACTCTTGGCAATCTCATATTCCAGACTATTGCAATCATTGCTTTGCTGGACGAATTGTATATTTCATCATTGTGTATAAGCTTTCCAAAAATAATATGTGTCTGATACTTTTATATTCACCTGTCCAAGTGATACCGCCGTAACAACTGTAATCACAAGTGCTGCCATCAGGAAAATTATTACAACCACATATAATGTTTTAGATTTGGAGATATCATTTACTTTTTCCAACCTCTTGTCCTCCAAGACTAATTATGGTTACCTTTAACTAACTTTAATAGATTAAAACATACCTTTCTAATTTTGTCAATGAAAATTTTTTCTAATAATTCTAATCTAATAATTCCAATATAAAATTTTTTCTAATAATTCCAATAAATAAAATAAGAGCAGGTACTAAAAGGTTTTCGTTCCCTTAGTACTTGCTCTGTTTCTTGTATTAAAGTTATTATATATAGTTGTATGTTGGTAATTTACAGGTATTTTGTAAGCTGTAACCTATAAACAATGTAAAATGGAATTTATATATCTCCTTTTAGGCGCACTAGAGATTTTTTTGTTTCAAATCCATCTGGATATCTCATCTTTAATTTATCGATATTTGCTTTAAAAATATCTTCAAGAGATATGAATTCATGTCCTTGAGCCATCCATTTCTGAGCAACTTTTGTTGCGAAGAGGCGAAGAAAAATTTGTGTAGGAAATTGTCGATTTCTTTACATTGATAAAGTTCAATTTATCTCTCGATTCATAATTTTCTCTTCAAGTAAATTACCCACATGCTGTGTTTCAAAAAACATTTCTTTATTTATAACAACAATTATAATTGCCGCAATAACAACAAAAATAGTTTGTATACATTTTGTTTCAGGAGTCATGTTTATCTTTTCCTGCATAATATTTATAAACAAATGAAAAATAATTGTTGCAAGCATACTTCTGTTATTCTTTACATATACCCATGTCTGAAGGAAATCAAGTGGTATCACGCTAAGAAGAAAGTTAATCACATACATGATTCCCATCTCTTTAAGTCCATACTGGTACGTTCCAGGTATCCAGAATAATGGCACATGCCACAAAGACCAGATACATCCAAAGATGATAGACTCCTTAAACCAGCTGTTGTATGCACCAACAGCATCCTCTCCATAACCTCTCCAACCTAACTCCTCTATGCAGGATGCCAACAAAATTGTAAGAAATGCAGACGTACCACCTATAGAAAATGAAAAGTCTTCTGTAAATGAAAACTGATTTATACTGCCGCCAAATAATACTGATGTACCGATTGAAGCCGTCACTATCACAGCAAATATCAGCACTGCAATTAATATATATTTAGGTTTTATTCTATAAAACCCAATCAGCTTCTTCTTAAAGTCATTAATGAGTGCTTTATTCTTAGATGTAAATACAGTTACTACGGCAACTACGGCAGGTGAAACCAAGCCAAGAAACATTCCAAGATAAAGCCCTGTCCCTTCATTAAGTAAAATTGCAAATAGCCACCAGAACCAAGTGCAGGCAAATGTAATCAAATAGAATCTGACCGGTCGATATATATACTTTTCCATGACTACACCTCAGCCTCTACAATCACAAGCTCACTCTTTATACCATTGAGCTCGATGTAATTGTCTGCTTCGGCATCTGAAAAGTCATCAACCTTTTTGCCCTGTCTCTCATAATAAATATGAGTTGCTATTCCCTTTTTTGTGCTTCTAAATCTATAATCTGCAGGAATTGTAAGTCTTGATGTTGCTGACAACTGATTAATCTCAATCGCACCCTCATGTGATAAAACACTGATCTGCATATCAAGATTTGAATCTATCTCAATTTCACTTTTATTTCCCTGAAGGGTAACTTCGCTAATTTTGCCATTTACCTCAATATGTTCATTTTCTATGTCAGTAATATTCAGTGTCCTTGCATTAACTGATAACTCGATTTTTCCAATATATTTTACTGGAATAAAAATAGTAATGACCAAACTCTCCTTTGCATCTGCTTCACTGGCTTCATTAAATCTGTTAAGATCAATATCGATTCGGTTTTTTATATCATCAATCTTAACTTTATAATCTGCCAGAAGATTCTTATAGACATTTGAAAACATTGCGACTTCAATTTTTTCTCCATGATATGCCTTTAAATCTACAGCATATGCTCCACCAAGCTTGATATCAAAATTCTTCTTACCATCAATATCGTATTCAGTACGACTTTCATAGATGTAATCAGACTGCTTTTTCTCTGATTTCTCATTCGAAAGTAATTCATCTACTGATATCTGGAAGAGATCTGCTATTGCCATCAGATTTGCAATATCCGGTGTTCCGGTTCCTGCTCGTGTCAACTCCAGACCAAAAAAAAATTGATTTTTTTGTACCCTCAAATATCACTTCCCATTATACCTGCTATTGCAGTATATTGAAAGCAATATTTATACTTGCAGAAGAAAGGAGTGCCACATTTTCTCGGCACTCCAAACTCTGTAACCATCCATCTTACTTGAAAAATAGATCATCTGCATTCCATACAATCTCTATATTGTCCTCTCCATTGATAATCACTTTTTTGATTACCTTCTGGATTTTCTCTCTGTCAAAAGATTCCATATTGATGATACTTTCTAACTGTGTCTCAAACTTACTAGAAGAATTATCTTCTGGCGGTATTTCTGTTTTAAGCTGTTCGATTTCCTGATGCAATTCATCAATCTGTTCCACCATCGCCTTTGAACGCTTGACATACTCTTCTCTTGTGAGCTTGTCATCCTTATAATCAGAATACAACATCATCTTTTTACTGCTGAGGCTCTTCACCTTCTTTTCAAGTGTTGCAATCTTTTCTTCCGGAGATACTTCTTTCGATTTACCAGCTTTCTTTATTCCTTTCTCATCCAGATAAACTGTTGCATACATATTTACAGTTTTCATGATTGCATCTTCAACCTTGGCAATTTCCACCCTGTTGCTTTTGCATGGAGAATTTTCCTCAATTCTGGACGAGTAACAAAGAAGAATGTCACCTTTTACCCTTTTGCTGGGTGCTAAAGCTCTGCCACACACACCACAATAATAAAATGGATTATAGTTTCTCTTACAACGCTTTGAACGAACACATTTTTTTGAATTAGCGTGTGCCATATCAAATAATTCCTGAGTAATAATGGGTTCATGGCAATTTTCTATCACCATCCATTCGTCTTTAGGAACATAGCTTGAAGTGTTATTGCTACCTATCCTCTTCTTAGTTTTATTCCATATCAGTTTTCCAAGATAAACTTCATCGTTTAATATATCCCGGATAGAAGAAGTACTCCACAGACTTTTTACTTCAACTGCATGGAAAAAGTTTCTGCTTCCTTTTCTCTTTTTGTATGCGGATGGTGTATCAATACCCTGAGCATTCAGATAATTTGCCACTTCCGTTTTGCTTTTGCCCTGTGCGGTCAGTTCAAATATCAGCTTAACCACTTCTGCTGCTTCCGGATCGACAATAATCTTATGCTTATCATTTGGGTCTTTGACATACCCATACCTTAACTGACCACTGATGTTCTCACCTTTCAGTATCCTCGTGTGCATTGCAGAGCTGACTTTATTGGACAAGTCCCTGCTATAAAGCATATAGATTAAATTCTTAAACGCAACATTCATACCGCCCGTGGAACCATCATAATTATCGCTGTCATAATTGTCATTAACTGCAATAACCCGTACCTGATAAAGTGGAAATATCTGCTCCAGAAGACTACCGACTTCAATATAATCCCTTCCGAGTCTGGATAAATCCTTTACAACAATGCAGGATATTTTATCAGCCCGGACATCCTCCATAAGCTTCATATAATCCGGTCTTTCAAATTTTGTTCCGGTAAATCCATCATCACAGTATTCCTGTACCTTCGTATCCTTAAGCTCCGAATGATTGCCAATAAATGCTTCTAACAATTCCCTCTGACTGGATACACTGTTACTCTCCTCCTTCTGATTTAATGATACATCCTCATCTTCCATAGAAAGGCGAATATACATAGCAGTTATCTTACTCATACAAATCACCTTCTCTCTTATTCTTTACCTGTAACAGTTCTTCCAGACAATCATCATAAACCAGATTTACGGAAATTCTGCCATCTTCAAACACCTGTACCTTGTCAACAAATGCATCTGCCAGCTCTTTGTTAAGCTTTCTGCATTTCAGATATTTATTGATAAGGTTTTCCCAGTCTTCATCAATCTTATAATTCTTTGAATACAGGTTCTGAGATACTAAAAGATTATCAATCTCCTTCTTCAAAGCTTCGCTTTTTAAAAGATACTGCTGTTTTAATGTCAGATATTCGCTCTCATTAATCAAATGTTCTGAATAATCTCCATATAACTCAGAGAAATTGCGGTTTACCTTCTCCAGTTCCCTGCGCTGTCTGGTAATGGCTTTTTCATACACATCGTATTTTTTCAGTCCGTTGCTTCTTGCATTTAATTCCCTTATTACTCTTAATGCGTCAATACAGCAACGCATATGATTTGAAATCTGAGCAAAGACAGCTTTGTTGATATCCTCCTGATCAATTTTGTGTCTTGAACATGCCGGATTAATACCATCTGAAAAAGTTCCACAAAAATATACATACGATTTTGTTGTTCTTGGAGAAAGTCTCATTCCCTTGCCACAGTCTCCGCATACAATTTTTCCCTTTAGTAAATTCTTTTCATTAGGTGGGTGTTTTGTAAACTCTTTTGCAAAATAAGCATCCGAGATTTCCTTTACTCTTTCCTGTGCCTTTTCAAATGTCTCTTTGTCAACAAGTGGCTCATGCGTATTTTCAACAATGACCCATTCACTTGGATCTGTTGCATGGAGTGGAATATTATTGTATTTCTCAATTACTACTTTCCCATGCACCGCCGAACCAATATAAGCCTGATTTGTCAGTATTGACTTGACTGTTGTTTTGGTCCATACACCATTGGTTCTTACATTCTGCTGATAACCAAGAGATTTTAAATACATCAATGGTGACATTATTCCCTGCTCATTCAGATATTTTGCAATTGGTGTGTAACCTTTGCCCTCTAAAAACAATTTATAAATAAGCCTGACATTTCCAGCAGTTGCTTCATCCACAACAATTCTGTTCTTCTCCGTCTTGGATTTCAGATATCCATATGGAGCAAAACCGCACATATATTCATCCGTAGTCCATTTTCTACGATGTGCAGTTGAAACTTTCTTGGAAATATCCTTTGCATAAAACTCATTTACGATATTTTTCAAAGGCATCATAAGATCTGTGCCCGGTCTGAACGAGTCAAAATCATCCGTAACAGCAATGAATCTTACATTGAGAAAAGGAAACACTCTTTCAATGTAGTTCCCCATCTCCACATAATTTCTTCCAAGTCTCGATAAATCCTTAACAATAATACAGTTAATTCTTCCTGTTTTTGCATCCTCAAGCATTCGCTTAAAATCCGGTCTTTCAAAATTAGTACCGGTAAAGGAAGCATCATAATATTCCTCTTCAATTACAATATCTTCGTGATCTTTGACATAATTCTTCATAAGTTCCATCTGTGTTTCGATTGTCCCTCTCTCAATGTTCTCTTCCTTTTCATGGGACAGTCTTGCATATAATCCAGCCTTAAAAAGAACCTTCTTCTCTTTATCCGGTAAGGCTGTGTTTTCCTGTAGCATCACATTTTTTCTGCTTTTTCTTGCCATATTACACAGCCTCCCTTCTGCTGATATTTAATTGTCCACCCGGTTCTTTATCTACTTGATAACCCAGTTTTTCGACTGATTCTAATAACTTCTTATAACAATCATCAAAGTCAAATACGATTTCAATCTCTTTATTCTCTGAAACCCTTACCTCAGAAATCAGTTTCACAACCACATCCCTGGTCAGTTCCTTAATATCCTTGTATTCGGTAAAATAATTCATCCAGAGATGCTTATCATCCTTCTCCTCAAGAATTAAAGCAATGTCTCTCTCAATCTGGCGAATTATTTCTTCTCCCTCTTTTGCTTTTTTCAGATATGCCTCATGAAGTTCAAGATATTCTTCTTTAGTAAGAATTCCGTCCTTCATATCTTCATACAGTGAAGTTTTCAGTCTTTTACACTTCTCAACTACCTCAAGTTTTTTCTGTTTTCTTGCTTCAAGACTTTTTACATCAAGCTGCTGGAAAGGAATTGTTCCAATATAATCAAGTATTTCTTCCAGATTCATTACGTTTTTGATATGAAGCTTTAACATTTCAAGCACCGTATCCTCTAATAACGATACTGATATTGAGTGCTGTGAACACTGCTTTGTCAATTTATGATTAGAGCAGATATAGTAAGCGTATTTCTTATCACCTGCTGTTGTAATTTTTCTTGTCATTGGTGAACCACAGTCTGCACATACTGCAATACCTGAAAGATTATAGACCATATCTGAATCCGGAGATATTCTCGTATCCATTCCCAACAACCTTTGAACAATCTCAAAATCCCTGTCACTAATAATCGGCTCATGATTTTTTTCGATTCTTATCCAGTCAGATTCCGGCTTAACAACCTCCTGCTTCACTTTATGATTTGGTGTCGTTCTTTTGCCTTGAACAAGATTTCCAATGTAAATCTCATTTTCAAGAATCCTGCGGACCGTGACTGAACTCCATACCGATTTTTCATTCTGTAAAAATCCGGTCTGATAACCGCTCCCTGTGCTCTGCTTATATTCCATAGGTGCAAGCACACCCTCATTATTCAACTGTGTTGCTATTGCATCCTGACTCATTCCGTGAAGCTTTAGCCGAAAAATTTCCTTCACAATACCGGCTGCATAAATATCAATAACCAGCTTATGTTTATCATCATCCGATTTTTCATACCCATAGGGAACAAATGCACCGATATACTCACCATTTTTTCTCTTTACATCCAAATGGCTTCGTATCTTTATACTGATATCCCTGCAATATGCATCATTGATCAGGTTTTTAAACGGAATAATAATCTCATCACCCTGTGACTTTCCAGTCACACTGTCATAGTTATCATTGATTGCAATAAACCTTACACCAAGAGCCGGAAATAATCTTTCGATGTATCGACCTGAATCAATATACTCACGTCCAAAACGTGAAAGATCCTTTACCACCACACAATCAATTACTCCTCGCTTAATATCTTCCATCATCGTCTGAAAAGACGGACGGTCAAAATTGGAGCCGGAATAACCATCATCCACATATTCTTTAACTATTCTAATGTCTTTTTTGTCTGCAAGGAAATTTCGGATGAAATCCTTTTGATTTGAAATACTATTACTCTCAGCTTTTGCGCTGGTAGAAACATCGCCATCCTCCTTAGATAATCTAACGTAGATGGCTGCATGATAGATTTTTGAGATTTGTTTACTCATATCGCAACACTCCTTTAAATATTCTACGTCAGATGTACCCAACTAAAATATCAAAGGAAGTTATGCCATATTCATTTAGTCCTTGAACATATCATAGCACAACTCCCTTTCATTTTCCATATGATTCTGAAAAAAGATTCTAAACTGTAAGCAGCATATTCTTGAAAGCTTCTTCTATGGAAACTCCATTATTGGCAAAGCTTACTTTAACTTTCATCTTCCCCACTCTCATCATATAGGGATTTCCAACTTTTCTTATAAACTTCTGCTGTCTCTTTTCAATCGTATCATTCAGATCAGCATGATAAGATGCCATATCGGGCATTTCATTAATCTTGACATCACTAAAATCAGTATCAAGCAATGCTCTGTATTCTTCTGCTGTCATAAAATCTATCCCCCTTTCAGTAAAAATGCCACCCATAAAATACAGGTGGCTATGTAACCCGGAG
>ENA-OOXC01001883-OOXC01001883.1-human-gut-metagenome-genome-assembly--contig:-NODE-1883-length-11264-cov-1.489250_pt1 | contig 11264 bp, 8 predicted proteins | sample MGYA00241578_ERZ501325 | MGnify/ENA primary metagenome ERZ501325 (study PRJEB25962, sample SAMEA2042737) | human gut metagenome | biome: human gut; feature: human-associated habitat; material: faeces...
ACTGGTCTGCAGCAACAGGTTTGGTGTTGATGTCTCTGTCCTGAACCAGCATACCGCCGTTCATGCTGACATACTGTTTGCGGACAGTGTTGTCCTTAGACATATCCACCTTCAAAACGCGGAGATTCTTCTTCGTGCAGAGAAGTTCGAGAGCGTCCGGAGCGAATGAAGGAGCCATAACGATTTCCAGGAAAATAGGCTTCAGCATCTCAGCAGTCTCGAGGTCGATTTCCCTGTTGGCAGCCACGATACCTCCGAAGATACTGGTCTTGTCAGCCTCATAAGCCTTCTTCCAAGCCTCAGCGATAGTCTTGCCGGTAGCACTTCCGCATGGATTCATATGCTTTACACCTACGCAGAATGGTTCATCGAACTCACGGGCGATGTTCAATGTAGCATTGGCATCCTGGATATTATTGTAAGACAACTCTTTACCATTAAGCTGTTCAGCGCTGGCAAGTGAGAATGACTCAGGTGTCGTGCTTGCAAAGAACTTGGCCTCCTGGTGAGGGTGCCTGGTTTTGTCGAGCTGGCATAGAACGCTGCTTTCTGGTGAGGGTTTTCGCCGTAACGGAGTTCCTGTTTCAAATCATACTCGAGGAACAGTTTCTCAGGAAGACCTGCCTGTGCACGCATATAAGTAGAAATAGCCATATCATACTCTGCAGTATGGGTATAAGCCTTCGCAGAAAGTTTCAGACGAGTCTCACGGGTAGTGTTTCCGCCGGCCTTAATCTCAGAGATAATAGTCTCATAATCAGCAGGGTTACAAACGACAGTAACTGACTCCCAGTTCTTCGCCGCACTGCGCAACATAGAAGGACCTCCGATGTCGATATGCTCCACTGCATCCTCCATGGTCACATTCGGCTTCGCGATAGTCTCGCGGAAAGGATAAAGGTTCACGCAGACCAGGTCGATTGTGTCAATGCCGTTGTCTTTCAGTTCTTTCATGTGCTCAGGAACATCGCGACGAGCGAGAAGAGCTCCATGGATTTTCGGATGAAGTGTCTTCACACGTCCATCACAGATTTCCGGAAAACCGGTAACGTCACTTACACTTGTAACAGGAACCCCTGACTCTTTCAGGAGTTTCATTGTGCCGCTCGTAGAAAGGATTTCCCATCCGAGAGCGACCAGACCCTTGGCGAATTCTACCACGCCGGTCTTATCACTGACACTGATTAATGCTTTCATTTAAATAATATGTTATACCTATAAATAATTCACGCCGCAAAGGGCATCTGAATCATGCCCGCCACCCGGGGCGTCAGGCACATAAAATGCTACAGCAGAGCGATATCCACGCCCGGAGTATCGGTCACGCGACCGATGACTGTAGCCTTGTCACCATGAGCTGCGAGAATGTCGATAGCCTTCTGAGCCTCAGACTCATCCATAGCGAGAACCATTCCGACACCCATGTTGTAAATATTGAACATTTCACGATGCTCGATATTGCCATGCTTCTCCAGGAAACGGAAAATCGGAAGAATCTCCCAAGTTCCCTCATCCACATGAATACCCTGACCCTCCTGAAGGATGCGGGGGATATTCTCATCGAAGCCACCGCCGGTAATATGCGCAACTCCGTGTACGTCACAGTTTCTGATGACGTCGAGCACCTGTTTCACATAAATTCTGGTAGGGGTCAATGCTACCTCTCCGAGAGGTTTGTCACCGAGTTCCGGATAAACCTTGTGCAAATCGAGAGCAGCATCGGAGAAAATCTTACGGACCAGGCTGAAGCCATTTGAATGAACACCGGAAGAAGCGATTCCCACGAGAACATCTCCCACCTTTACCTTGGTTCCGTCGATAAGTTTGGACTTTTCCACAACTCCGGTAGTGTAACCTGCGATGTCATATTCTCCGTCGCTATACATACCCGGCATCTCAGCAGTCTCACCACCGATGAGAGCACATCCAGCCTGACGGCATCCCTCTGCAACACCGGAAACGATAGCCTCGATCTTGGCAGGAATGTTCTTTCCTACAGCCACATAGTCCAAGAAGAAGAGAGGCTCCGCACCCTGCGCGAGAACATCATTGACACACATGGCGACAGCATCGATACCGATTGTGTCATGCTTGTCCATCGCGAATGCGAGTTTGAGTTTGGTTCCGACACCGTCGGTTCCGCTCACGAGAATCGGCTCCTTGATATTCAGAGCCGAGAGGTCAAACATTCCTCCGAATGACCCTATGTTACCCATCACGCCCAGACGTGATGTCGAAGCCACATGTTTCTTGATACGCCTTACAACATCGTATCCGGCTTCAAGGCTTACGCCCGCTTTTTCGTAATCTACTGCCATAGATATATATATATGATTATATGTTAAAACTTACCATCTTTATTCGCTTCCTCGTAGCTTGCGTAAAGTGCTGTAGGATAATCCCCTGTGAAGCAGGCAAGACAAAGGTCGCTTCTCTTTCCGGCCTCGTAGAGCGCTGACTCCTTCAGGAATTCCAGAGTATCAGCCTCGATCGCCTGACGCGCCTCGTCCAAAGTCCTGCGTGAACACAGAAGTTCATCATAAGTGGAAATGTCCACACCGTAGAAGCACGGGAACTTGATCATAGGGCTGGCGATACGCACATGTACCTGAGTAGCACCGGCTTCACGAAGCATTCTGACGATTCTGCGGGACGTGGTACCACGCACGATAGAGTCGTCTATCAGGACTACCCTCTTTCCGTTCACGATACTGCGCACAGGGGAAAGTTTCATCTTCACACCCTTGTCACGCAACTCCTGAGACGGCTGGATGAACGTTCTTCCTATATATTTGTTCTTGATGAGTCCCATCTCGTAAGGCAATCCGCTCGCCTCAGCATAACCCATTGCCGCACTGAGACTTGAATCCGGAACACCCACTACGATATCAGCCTCTGCAGGAGAATCCCTGAACAAAAGTTTTCCTGTCTCCTTGCGGAAAGAATGCACGTTCATGCTCTCTATATCACTATCCGGACGAGAGAAGTAGATATACTCCATAGCGCACATCGCATGACGCTGATATTCAGAATATTTGTTGCTTCTGATACCGTGATGGTCTATAGTGATCACCTCACCCGGCTCCACGTCACGTATAAACTCCGCGCCTATGGTACTGAACGCGCAAGTCTCACTGCTGACGACATAACCGTCACCGATTTTACCGAGAGACAAAGGCCTCAGACCATATTTGTCACGACACGCATAGATTCTGTTCTGAGTCATGATGATGAAAGCGAACGCGCCTTCTATCATGTTAAGCGCCTCCATCAACGGATAGATACGCGGTTTCTTGCGCTCATGCGGGTCCTTCTTAATAAGATGCGCCAGGACCTCACTGTCTGAAGTGGACTGGAAAAGGCTCCCATGATCCTCCAGATAACGTCTGAGCAAATCGGAATTCACGATATTTCCATTGTGGGCCAATGCGAAGTCACCGGAATTATGTCTGAAAAGGAACGGCTGTACATTCTCGATGCCGCCTCCGCCGCTGGTAGAATAACGCACATGACCGATAGCCATGTCACCGCGGAGCGTGGAAAGATTATCATTGTTGAAAACCTCAGTAACCAGGCCGAGGCCCTTCACACGGCGAAGCTGTCCTTCCTCATTGACAGAAACGATTCCGCAACCTTCCTGTCCTCTGTGCTGTAGCGCGTGAAGACCGTAATACGTAACCTCCGCCGCATGAGGCACACCCCACACGCCGAATACGCCGCACTCCTCGTGAAGCCCCCTGAAGGCCTCGCCCTCCAGACCCATGCCGCTCATTATCTTATCTCTGATTTCCATATTTGTCAATGCTATTTTACAGCTTCCTTAAGTCTTTCGTATACAGTCCTATAAGCCTGTCCGACCTTACCGTTGTCATGACGGAAACGGTCCTTGTCCAGTTTCATTCCGGTCTCGATATCCCAGAAACGGGCACTGTCCGGTGTAATGTCATCTGAAAGGATAATCTGTCCGACCGGCAATCTGCCGAATTCTATCTTGAAGTCGACCAATGTTATCCCGATTCCGCGGAAAAGCGGGGTCAAGACGGCATTGACCTTCTCCGCAAGACTATAGATTACAGCGAGTTCCTCCTTGGTGACGAGCCCTAGCGCGATGGCGTGATAATCGTTTATCAGCGGGTCGCCGAGGTCCTCAGTCTTGTAGCAGAGGTCGACGATAGGCTCTTTCAGCACTATCCCCTCATCCATACCCAAGCGCTTGGCCATGGAGCCGGCTACGACGTTGCGTACGATGACTTCCATCTGAATGGAATCCACTCTTCGGCAGAGCTGCTCCGTATCTGACAGTCTTTCAATGAAATGCATCGGAACACCGGCATTTTTCAAGACAGTGAACACCATACTGGAAACGGCGTTGCAATACAAGCCCTTGTCCTTTATGAGCGCTCTTTTGATTTTATAGTAAGCGGTGATGGCATCGGTATATTGGATGATAACCTTGTCAGGCTCATCTGTGGCATACACCTTCTTGGATACACCATCATGTATGATTTCTATTTTCTTCATGGACATTATTCTCCCCTGAAATATTTTACCGCGTTATCGAAGAGCGGCTGCTCCAGGTTTGCGGCAATGTTCTTGAACAGGTTGTTCTCGTAACGCTCTGAGTGACCCATCTTTCCGAGTATCTGTCCGTTCTTGCTGATGATACCCTCGATAGCGTAATATGAACCGTTAGGATTATATGGAGAGTGCATGGTCACACACTCATCGATAGGCTCGGCATATCTGAACGCCACCTGTCCGTTATCGAAGAGCTCTTTCGCAAGTTCTTCATTTACAACGAACTTACCCTCGCCGTGGCTGACTGGGATACCATAAGTGTCACCGATGGTCATGCCTGCTAGCCAAGGAGAGTTCACACTGGCCACACGGGTAAACGCTATCTGAGAGATATGTCTGTTGATATCGTTTCGGAACAATGTCGGTGAATCCTTGGTCACGCATCCGAGATGTCCGTAAGGAAGGAGACCGGATTTCACGAGGGCCTGGAATCCGTTGCAGATTCCGAGGATAAGTCCGCCGCGTGCGATCAATGCCTCGATGGCTGCTGCAATCTTCTCATTGTTAAGCACATTGGCGATGAACTTACCGCTTCCGTCCGGTTCGTCACCGGCAGAGAATCCACCGCAAAGCATCAGTATCTGACACTCGTCGATGTTACGTTTCATCTCTTCGATAGAGTCGTTCACATCCTGCTCCGTGAGGTTGCGGAATACACCGAACTTCACCTTGGCTCCGGCTTTGCGGAATGCCTTGGCAGAATCGTAATCGCAGTTCGTTCCAGGGAATACCGGAAGGAATGCCAACGGTTCAGCTATCTTTTCACCCTTGTATTTGAGGTCTGCTTTCTTGGCTTTGAACGGCTTCACACCTTCAGTTCCCTTAGGATCCAGACGCTTCATGTCAGGAGTGCTGGTCGCAGGATAAACCTTTTCATAACGGTCGAACGCGCTGGAACCCAAGGCATCCATAGAAACATTCTTGCCGTTTACCCTGATGTTGCCGTCCACACCAGAGGTCACTGTTCCGAGGAACTGCGCATTTTCGAAACTGAGGTCAGCCTCTGTCTCGAGAATGATGGAACCGTAGTTATAGTCGAACAACTCGTTTTCAGGGACATTTACATCCACACCGAAAGAGTTGCCGAATGACATTTTGCAAAGTCCTTCTGCCACGCCACCGAAACCGACAGCCCATGCAGAAACGGCGTTGCCGCTTGCAATCTGCTCCTCAACGAACGCCCAGTTCTTCTTAAGCTGCTCAACATCAGGCATATAGTTCTTAAGAGGAGTATGTTTTACGAGCCAGAGCCTGTTTCCCTCCCACTTGAGTTCAGGAGAGATGACATTATTAGCATTGACAGTAGTGATACCGAATGAGATCAATGTCGGAGGGACATTGATATGCTCGAAAGTACCGCTCATGGAATCCTTTCCGCCGATAGACGGAAGACCGAGGGCCATCTGCATCTTCAACGAACCGAGAAGGGCGCTCATCGGCTTGCCCCAGACCTTCGGATCATGTGTCATTCTCTCGAAGTATTCCTGGCATGAGAATCTCATTTTCTCATAACGTCCGCCGGCAGCGACTACCTTAGCACAAGCCTCGATCATAGAATATGCAGCTCCGTGATAAGGGCTCCACTTGGAAATCACAGGGTTGAATCCGAATGCCATCATGCTGGCAGTTTCTGTACAGACACCTGTGTTTCTGTAAGCTGAAGTTCACCACCATAAGGCATGAGCACTGTAGAGCGGCCGATGGTAGAGTCGAACATCTCGATCAGGCCCTTCTGGCTAACCACGTTGGCGTCGCTGAGGTTATTCAGGAGTTTTTCTTTCAATGTCTCTCCTTTCACCTCTCTTGTGAACGGATTCTTCTCCTCCACAGCAGCGATCTGAGCCTTCGCATAATGTTTGGCTCCGGCACTGTCAATGAATTTGCGCTGAAGATCTGCCACGACTTTATCTCCGTAGAACATCCTCATGCGTTCTGTATCGGTAACATCAGCCACATGAGTAACTTCCACGTTCTCGCTGTGGCAGTATTCCATAAACTTGGCCTCGTCCTTAGCCTCTACGACTACAGACATTCTTTCCTGAGACTCACTGATAGCCAACTCAGTAGCATTCAATCCGTTATATTTTACAGGGACTCTGTCGAGATAGATGTCGAGTCCGTCTGTAAGCTCTCCGATAGCCACGCTGACTCCACCTGCTCCGAAGTCGTTGGATTTCTTGATAAGTTCAGTCACTTCAGGACGGCGGAAAAGTCTCTGGAGCTTTCTCTCCTCAGGAGCATTGCCCTTCTGAACCTCACTTCCGCAAGTTTCGAGAGACTCCTCTGTATGTTCCTTGGATGAACCGGTCGCACCACCGATACCGTCACGTCCGGTACGGCCTCCGAGAAGAAGGACCACATCTCCAGGTTTTGGAGATTCACGGCGCACATGGTCAGCTTTCACTGCACCTACCACTGCACCTACCTCAAGACGCTTGGCAGTATAGCCTTCATCGTAAATCTCTCTAACATGAGTAGTTGCAAGACCGATCTGGTTTCCGTAGCTGGAATATCCATGCGCAGCTTTCTTGGTGATGACACGCTGCGGAAGTTTTCCCGGAAGTGTCTCGGCCACTGGTTTCCAGATATCGCCGGCACCGGTAACACGCATAGCCTGATATACATAAGAACGGCCTGAAAGAGGGTCACGGATAGCACCTCCGAGACAAGTGGCAGCTCCGCCGAACGGCTCGATTTCAGTAGGATGGTTATGTGTCTCATTCTTGAACATGAGCAGCCATCTTTCGAGTTTGCCGTCCACGTCCACATCTATATATATACTGCAGGCGTTGTTCTCCTCGCTGACCTCCATGTCGTCGAGAAGGCCCGCCTTGCGGAGATAACGTCCTCCGATGGTAGCCATATCCATGAGGTTCAACCCCTTATGCTCACGGCCAAGTTCCTTTCTCATCTTGAGATACAGATTCAATGTACCGTCGATGTCTTCTTTCATGAAGGACTCCTCCACTCCGATTTCCTCCAACTCTGTAGTGAAAGTGGTGTGGCGGCAGTGGTCGCTCCAGTATGTGTCGAGAATACGAAGTTCAGTTTCGTTAGGGTCACGTCCTTCCTCTGTGAAATATTTCACGACCTCACGAAGGTCATCGGCATTCATAGCCAGACCCATCTTGCGGCAGAATGGCTCCAAATCCGCTTCGGTCATCTTCGTAAACCCGTCGAGTACAGGTACAGGCTTAACAGCAGCTGCCTCAGAATCAGTCAATTTGCTCAAGTCCTTTTCACGTGACTCCACAGCATTGATAAAATAATGCTTGATCTTGGCGATAGTCTCGTCCTCGACATCCGCAGGCAAGATGATAAGCTTGGAACTCTTGATGCGGACATCAGCCTTAGGATCGATCAGGTGAACGCAGTCCACAGCAGAAGCTGCGCGCTGGTCGAACTGCCCCGGAAGGTACTCCACGGCGATGTATTTGGTTCCCGTCAGGTCACATTCGTCTGACACCTTGTCTGTTACGATTTCTCCGAAGACGCTGTAACGGCTCTTTTCGAGAAGTTCCGGCGTAAAACCGAAGAGGTCATAGACATTAAGAAGTCTGAGAGACTGAAGATCGAGCTGAAGGTTTTCATTCAGTTCTGACCTGAGGCTGGATGCCTCCACCTGAAATTCAGGATATTTTTCAACAAAGATACGGTAGTTGTGTGCCATCTTTATATTTGTTTGTGTTGCTATCATTTACTTGTCTTTCCGTACACGAAGTGATTGGCCCAGAAATGGTTATATTCCTGTTCCGACATCGGCACGAACGTTATGTGAGCCATTTTCCTCTTGGGACGGGACTCGGTTTTGCCGTAAATATGGACGAAAACACCCTCGCCCGCCTGACCGGAATACGCATTTTCGATCTTCGCGATATCCGATACCGGCGCCGCCTCCGGATTCCGCCTGTGCTCTTCGAGCGCATGATCGACGATCCTCCAGGTCGCCTCCAGGTCCTGACCGAGAATGTTTTTCATCAATGCCGGTGCTTTGAGTTCAGGTCGGGTCAATGTCTCCCCGAGGAGGAAGTGACAGAGTTCAGAGTACTGCGATGCGTTACATCCTTCTATAGTATAATGTCCGCTGTTGTGCGGCCTCGGTGCCATTTCATTGAATACAAACTCATTACCTTTAATAAAGAGTTCTATGGCAAGTATTCCTTTATAATCACATCCCTCCATGAAGTGTTCACAGGCGCTGATTATGCGCTGACAGAGTTCTGTAGGGACTTTTCCATTTTCCACGTAAAGTGTTTCGGCAGGGACTATGCACAAATCGAGGATTCCTCCTTTGTGGACATTACGTCCTACAGGGAAATGTATGGTCTGTTTGCCGTCGCGTACCATTATTACGCTACATTCGTAGTCGAACGGTACGAAAGCTTCGAGGATGCAAGGAACTTTCAGCATCTCCGCAGCTTTTTCGATATCGGCTTCATTTCTTATGACTGCCTGTCCATGTCCGTCATATCCGAATCTTCTGGTCTTCAGGACACATGGCACACCTATTATTTTAACGGCATCTTTCAGCTCCGCGTAACGCTCGGCGTCTGTCATCGGACGCGTACAAACATCGTCACATCCGCATTGACCCGAAACAGCAGGAACCTCGGCACAATCCTCGTCAGAGGAGCAGGCCGGTAGCGGGATATAGTCCGGGACCGGGAGGCCGTGGCGCTTGGCGTTGTTCTTCTCGCGAAGGCGGTCCTGGGAGTCAAACAGCGGCGCAATTCCTTGAGGGATAGAGTATTTGCCTTCAAGATGGCGAAGAATATCTCCCGGAACATTTTCGAATTCGTAAGTGAGGACATCCGTCATGTCGCCGAGTTGTTCGAGCGCCTGGAGGTCATCGTATTCAGCCACGATGTGGCCGTCGCATTCCGCGAAAGCAGGGGCATCCTGAGCGGGGTCGAGAGCATAAACGAGAGCACCTTGGCGGTGAGCCTCCTCCGCGATCATAAGACCGAGCTGCCCACCTCCGATTATGCCAATTCTTTTAGCCATTTGTTAAGATTATTTGGGGATTCCTAAATTTCAGCTTTTAAAACAGAATCCGTTTGGTCTTGTCGGAATTTTTCCAGTCTGCGTGCGATGTCCTCGCTCTGAAGCGCAAGTATGGATGCTGCGATAAGGGCAGCGTTCTTGGCTCCGTTTATAGCGACCGTGGCTACAGGGACTCCGCCAGGCATCTGGACTATGGAAAGGAGAGAATCAAGTCCGTTCAGTGCGCGTGATTTTACAGGGACTCCGATTACAGGGAGTGTGGTCATAGCTGCGACCATGCCCGGAAGATGGGCGGCTCCGCCTGCACCGGCGATGATGACGCTGATACCGCGTTCTTTTGCAGTCTTCGCATATTCGTACATCAGGTCAGGTGTCCTGTGTGCGCTTACGACCTTTTTCTCGAAAGGAATTTCGAGGGACTTGAGCATTTCTTCGGCTCCAGACATGACTTCATAGTCGCTGGTGGAACCCATGATTATTCCTACTTTCATATAGAGTTGTTTCGTATCTGCAAAAGCAGCTACAAATATACTCGTTTATTTTCACTTTTCATATAAATTTGCGATATTTGCGGCCATTCGTTGTTACCGAAGAAAAGATATTAATATTTTTATAGCTATGAAATCAAGCAAAATTATGGCAGCGGCACTCGCAGTAGTGCTCGCAGCTTCTTGCTCTTCAAATGGTGGTTCAAATGCTGCCGTTAACGGAGCTGATTCTACTGCAGTAAAGACAGTGAATCCTAATTCTCTCAAACCAAGCAGAGCTCAGATCGACTCCGCAAGTTACCTCATGGGTATCAACTTCGGTTCATTCATCAAGGGTTACAACTTCAGCAAAGACGGAAAGGATCTTAACTACAAGCTTATCCAGAAAGGTATCATCGATTTCTTGAATGCTGAAGGCAACTACAGCGATCCTGATTATGCAAAGCAGTTCAAGATCAGCCCTGAGTCCATGAATGAGGTATTCAACAGCTATCTCGCAAAGAGACGTGACTACACCATGGCTTTGAACAAAGAGAAAGAGACCAAGTTCCTCGCTGAGAACCAGAAGAAAGACAGCGTACAGGTTTCAGCAAGCGGTCTTCAGTATATTATCCGCGCAGCCGGCAACGATGTCAAGCCTAGCGCAGAGGATACAGTATTCGTACATTATAAGGGTACTCTTCTCGACGGTACTACTTTCGATGAGTCTCCTGCAAATGACGAGGGCATCAGAATGCTTCTCAACCATGTGATCGCAGGATGGACAGAGGGTCTCCAGCTCATCGGCGAGGGTGGTAAGATCAGACTCTTCGTTCCTTCTGCGCTCGGTTACGGCGAGAACGGAAACCGTGGCATCGAGCCTAACAGCACTCTTATCTTCGATGTTGAACTCGTGAAGGTCAACAAGGTAGCTGCTACTACTGAAGAGGAGAGCAAATAATTTTCCTGAAGATGGAAATCGAAGGAAGACTCATACAGAAACTCGGGATTCAGTCCGGCAAATCTGCCCGTGGTGATTGGGCCAAACAGGAGTTCGTCATCGAGTATCAGGACGGCAATTTCCCGACCAAGGCTTGTTTCAGCGTTTGGGGTGCCGACAAGGTTAAGGATTTGGAGCATTTCCAGATCAATGACCAGATAAAGGTGTCTTTCAACGTGTCAAGCCGCGAATATAACGGCAAGTGGTATACTGAC
>ENA-OOXC01001886-OOXC01001886.1-human-gut-metagenome-genome-assembly--contig:-NODE-1886-length-11250-cov-2.379366_pt1 | contig 11250 bp, 8 predicted proteins | sample MGYA00241578_ERZ501325 | MGnify/ENA primary metagenome ERZ501325 (study PRJEB25962, sample SAMEA2042737) | human gut metagenome | biome: human gut; feature: human-associated habitat; material: faeces...
CTGCATCCTTCATTCCATATACCTTAGCGGCATTGTTTTCCCAGTCATCTATCTGACGCATAATAAACCATATATAACCTGTTGCCGCCTCATACATGTTACCACTATTCATTCCTGATACCTGTATATTCACATTGGCATCCATAGTGTATGCATTACGCCATAAAAGATTCCATTCTCCTACACCCGGTCCATTCAGTCTTGGTGCCGTATGCCCTGCACATGATATCATTCCATATCTTGCATTATTGTATATTCTTTCCAGAAGCTCTAAAACTATGTTTTTTTCTGATTTCTGCCTTTTTAAAAGTGCTTCATTACTAACAATAGTACTATTCTGTCGTCCTAAATCCAAAGAAACCCTACTATATTTTTCTTCACTCGATAATTCATGTTTCTTTAACATATCCTGATATAAAAATTCATTATCTTTTTCTGATTCAGAGCCACTTTGATGTACATATTTACTGAATACATTATCTATTCTGCTTATGCATTTTCTTACAATACCATATTCTTCTATATCAGTCCCAGCTTTCAACTCTTCGCAGGTATGTGTCCAGTCAAGATAAGTCACAAGAACAAGCTTGTCCGTATCTGTCACCTTTAACACAGGAGCACCATCGTCAATACATGAATAGGCCATATCACTCTTCATTCTGTCAAATGTCTGTATACGTCCACCATTAGTATATACTCTGGTAACTCCGGCAAAGCCTCCATTTTCAAGCTCGCTTCCCTTAAAAGATGGATAATGTGCAATAAAGCCTATCATATCCTCTTTAACGAATCTTAAATATTTCATTCTTCTTTCAGACGTTGCAGCATTGTTTTTCCCAGTTCCGAACTTATGTATTGATTCAAAATCTTCTATAAAAAGCTTAATTCCGAAATCCTTTATTCCACTGATAACTGTAACAATAACATCATCATCGTAAGGCACAAAGGTCTTTCTTTCTATATCTATGCCATCAGCTTTAAACTTAGTAACTATTACCGCCTTTTTCAGATCTGTATATCTTTCATAATCTGTTACTTCTATATCCTCAAAAAGCGTTTTTCTTTCATCGTTATGGGCTACCTTAAGCATTTCTATTCTTAACTGCTGACCAGGATGATGACAATACATATTAGTACGTTTTCTATTATGTATATTCCATGTATCATCCATATTCAAAACAGCCTGCCTTGCCTCTTCAAGCTGTGATGTAACCTCTCCTGGTACATATCTTGGTTCGTCCGATGGCATGACAAATTCCACATTCTGATATATAAGATTATCATTTAATGGTGCACATGATTCTATAACACCTATATGTCCATTTCCTGCTATCATGCTGTCATGCCAGGCAACATCATATAAATCATATTCTCTATATGGGATAATTTCTGTGTAACCTTCTGAATATGATATATCCTCTTTCATACACATTCCTTCCTGTCTACTATTATATCTTTATACATTCTTTATATCAAGCACTGTTTTGTCCCCATGATATCATTCTCTATCATATTACAGATTATAATTCTCATCCGGATTAATATCCAGCCAAACTCCCGATTCAAACACACCATCACCATCTTCTGCAAACAATGAAAACAGTGTTCCCGTAAATGTCATAGTTCTTGTTCCCTCTGTACTTAAGCCGGCATTCAGACCTGAACCTATCTGCTTATAAGCTATTTTGGCATTAACATCTGTTGTATCAGACAGTGCATATGAAAATGTATATTTTTCCCTGTCGGTATCAATTTTTATAAGAAGATTCATATTTTCTTCTTCCTTGCTTAAAGGAATACGTGAAAGCTCCACTCCCATATCGTGGATATGCTTATAAAAACCAATATACTTTTCACCATGTTCACATCCAGCATATATTTCATAATGGTAATCATTATTATAATATGCTGCTATTCCTGCTCTTGCTGCATTAGATTTTTCTATATTAACAACAGCTTTTAATGTTGTTGTAAACTCTGGTTGTTTGAATGATAATATTGTTGGTGATTTTCCTGGTTCATTAAGTGAAATATCTGTTCCCTTGAGTGTAAGTCTTGTGTTAACACTATCATAAATATAATGTGACATATCCGGATTTCTTGTAAACTGTAATCTCTTATCCAGCTTAGCATCAGAAAAATCTATATGTACACTATGGTCTGAATATAACATAGGCTTTCCACTTTTACTGTCTATGTGTATATTCTTTTTACTTTCCTCATCTTCAAGTCCTGGAAGAGGTGCATCCATAACAAGCTCTATTGTCCCATTTCCGTTGTATCCAACAACCGGCCATCCATCCTTCCATGTTACGGGTGCAAGAAATGTCTCTCTACCAAGATTATGAAGCAATGCATGACTGAATCTTCTTATTCCAAGGAATACAAGCCACCAGCTGCCATTAGCATCTTCTATTAAGTCAGCATGTCCTGTTGCCTGGATTTCTGACTTCTTATACTCTTTATGTGATATTATCGGATTGTGTGGACAAGGTGTATATGGTCCCCATACCGAAGCAGACCGCTGTATAGTCTCTCGATGTGCATATTCTGTTCCACCCTCTGCTATCATAAGATAATACATTCCATCTTTTTTATATATATGTGGTCCTTCTGCACACTGTCCTCCACAGCCCTCACTAATAAGATGTTTATCTGATAATATCTCACCTGTCATTGGATTGATTTCAAAGGCTACTATTCCACGCACACCATCAAGTATTCCTGTTGAACAGTAATAACATTTATCATCTTCATCCCAGAATAATGAAGGATCGATGCCTCCTTGATCTATCCACGCCGGATCTGACCATTCTCCATCTATATTATCTGTATGCACAACAAAATTCCCTTTGTCTGTTACATTAGTTGTAATCATATAAAACATACCCTTATGATAACGGATTGTTGGTGCATATATACCACCTGAGTTACGGCAGCCCTCTAGTTCAAGCTGTGAACGTCTGTTAAGGCAATATCCCTTTAATTCCCAATTAACAAGATTCTTACTATGATATACTGGTACACCTGGAAAGAATTCAAATGTAGAATTAACAAGATAGAAATCGTCTCCAACACGACATATACTAGGATCAGGATTATATCCTGGGATAACTGGATTCTTAAAAAGCATACTATACCTCCCACTTTTATATACTATATTTATATGATGCAAGGTTAAAAAAGCCCTTTATGCTTGCAAATAAGACTCTTGACCATAACATCTTTATATAAATTTATAGTAATTATGATTGAGAATAAAAACAAGGGGAAAAAATATCAGAAATTGGAGATTTTACAGAAATTAGTGTTTAACACACATTCGATTGGTGAACGTACGACATAATATAAGTGAAAATCGGTCCTGTACATACATCGTGAGATGCACTTGAAGTTCAATTGTGATAGTTCTTAGACTTTTCCTTAACTACCCAGCTATCCACAGACACGGATGTCTGTGGAAGTGAGATATGGGACACGGATGTCCCGTATCGAACGGTAGCGGAAACTACCATTACGTATATGAAAAGTCTTAGAAATATCCAATTGAAACTTCTGGCATCGATGATGTATGTGCAGCACCGATTTTCACTTATATTATGTCGTCAGTTCGCCAACCGAATGTTTGCTAAACAACAATTTAATTATTACACTATTTAACCATCCAGCTGATCCACGACACGATATCATCAATCACCCCAATGGCTCCTTTGATGGCATACCTGCCTTTCTTGGATATTTTTTCCCAGTACTCTTAATCTTTTTAATATATACAAGAGATCTTTCAATATCCGTTTCTGGAAGTGTGAATTTATCAACCTTTTCTATAACTCCACCAAGAATACTTACTGCCTTCTTTGACTTTTCAACCTCAGCATCAACATCTCCTGACTTATATGCAACAAAATATCCACCAATCTTCACAAAAGGCAGATTATACTCTGATAAAACTGCAAGATCAGCCACTGCCCTTGATACACTAACATCAAACTGTTCACGCAGCTTAGGATTTCTCCCACCATCCTCTGCCCTTCCGTGTATGGTAGTAACACCTTTTAAAGACAACTGACTTATAACCTCATCAAGAAACTTTATCCTTTTATTTAATGAGTCAAACAAAACAACATCAGTATCAGGATATGCAATCTTTAGTGGAAGTCCTGGAAATCCGGCACCTGTCCCCACATCTATAAGACGCAGCCTTGAGTTATCCCCAGTTATTGGAAGCTTAAGCACAAGGCTGTCAAGATAATGCTTTAACATAACCTCTTCATAATCAGTTATACCTGTAAGATTCATAAAACTATTCCACTCTACAAGCAGCTCATAATACTTATCAAGCTGTTCAAGCTGTATATCATTAAGACTAACCCCTATACTGTCAAGATTCCTTTTAAACACTGTACTTGGCATATTCTCTCCTATTCCTCAATCACATGCTTACTTTTTATTTATCAGTTACACGCACACTCTTATTATTTACATTTACACGAATTTTCAATTGCAAGCCTGATTTTTTATTCATCTATAACCTGCTTATTTCTTCTATAGCTTTCAAGATATACAAGAAGTACCGAAATATCAGCTGGCGATACACCAGATATTCTTGATGCCTGTCCTATCGAACGTGGATTGAACTTATCAAGCTTCTGCATAGCCTCTTTTCTAAGCCCATTTATCTCATAATAATCCAGTCCTTCAGGAATAATCTTGTTTTCAAGCTTCTTAAAATGCTCCACCTGTCTTAACTGACGGCTTATATACCCCTCATACTTAAGGTTAATATTTACCTGCTGTCTAACATCCCATGGAAGCTCTGGTCTGTGCTTATCAATAGGTGCAAGTAGCTCATATGAAAGCTCTGGCCTTTTTATAAGCTCTGCTAATGTCACACCAGTTAAAAGCTCTGTACTTCCATTTTCTAAAAGAAGCTTCTGAACCTGTTCGTTAGTTCCTATATTAACACCTTTAACACGCTCTATTTCTTCATCTATGAGCTTTATTTTATTCTGAAGTCTTTCATATCTTTCATCAGAGATAAGACCTATGTCGTGACCATACTTTGTAAGTCTTATATCTGCATTATCCTGTCTTAATATAAGCCTGTATTCAGCTCTTGAAGTCATCATTCTATATGGTTCAAATGATTCCTTTGTAACAAGATCATCTATAAGAACACCTATATAGCTTTCTGAACGGTCTAATATGAGAGGTTCTTTTCCCTTAACATACTGTGCAGCATTAATACCTGCTATTATACCCTGTGCAGCCGCCTCTTCATATCCTGAGCTTCCATTAAACTGTCCACCAGCAAAAAGTCCCTTTATCTTCTTGAATTCTAGTGATGATTTAAGCTGTATCGCATTGATACAGTCATATTCGATAGCGTATGCATTTCTTACTATCCTTACATGTTCAAGACCTGGAACTGTCTTATACATTGCATACTGTACATCCTCAGGCATAGAACTGCTCATACCACCAAGATACATCTCGTTTGTATACAGTCCCTCTGGCTCTATGAATACCTGGTGTCTGTCTTTATCAGCGAATCTTACCACCTTATCCTCTATTGAAGGGCAATATCTTGGTCCTGTTCCCTGTATATCACCTGAATACAATGGTGAACGGTCTATATTATCTTTTATAATCTTATGTGTCTCTTCGTTGGTATATGTAAGCCAGCAACTCACCTGATCCTTCTGTACTGTAGCCGGATCTGTTTCAAACGAGAAAGGAACAACCGTCTTATCACCAAACTGCTCTGTCATTTTACTAAAATCTATAGAACGTTTATCCACTCTGGCAGGAGTACCCGTCTTGAATCTCCTCACTTCTATTCCGTTATTTATAAGTGATTCTGTAAGATGGTTGGCTGCCTGAAGTCCGTTAGGACCTGTATGATAGCTTACATCTCCATATATACATCTTGCCTTTAGATATACACCTGTGCATAAAATGACTGATTTTGCCTCATATACAGCGCCAGATACCGTTTTTACGCCTCCGATCACACCATCATTTACTATTATCTCTGATACCTCTGCCTGTCTTATATGAAGATGCTCGGTATTTTCAAGAACCTGCCTCATTCTTCTTGAATAATCTGACTTGTCTGCCTGTGCTCTTAAAGAATGTACTGCAGGACCTTTAGATGCATTAAGCATCTTAGACTGTATAAATGTAGCATCTATATTCTTACCCATCTCACCACCAAGAGCATCTATCTCTCTTACAAGATGTCCTTTAGAACTTCCTCCTATATTAGGATTGCAAGGCATCATTGCTATACTCTCTACACTTACTGTAAATATAATAGTTTCTAGTCCAAGTCTTGCACTTGCAAGTGCTGCCTCGCAGCCTGCATGTCCGGCACCAACTACTACTACATCATATGTTTCCTTAATATTAGGCATGATTACTTCCTTCCTGTCTTTTCATTTAAATGTAATAAGCTATTTTCCCATACAGAACTTCTCAAATATCCTGTCGGCAAGGTCATCTTCTACTTCCTCACCTATGATAAGTCCAAGCTTTTCATACGCATTCATAAGATCAATCGTAAGAAAATCTTCACTCATATTACTGTCTATTCCTTCTTTAACAAGCTTAAGACTTTCAAGCGCCTCTCTTAAAAGATTCTTATGTCTTAAGTTAGTTATATATATTTCTTCATTTGTTGATATGTTACCATTAAAGAACATATCCTTTATCTCACTTTCAAGCTTATCTATACCTGTTTCTTCCTTTGCTGATACAGATATTACGTTACATGACAAATGCTTTAGTACATCTTCTTTAGTAACAACCTGTTCCATGTCAGACTTATTAAGAAGTACAAGCACTTTTTTATTCATAATAAGATCCATAATTTCGTAGTCATTATTATCAAGTGGTCTTGATGAATCTATGACATATATTATAAGATCTGCATCTTTTGCATACTGTTTTGCTTTATTAACACCTATGTTTTCCACATAGTCATCTGTCTTTCTTATACCTGCTGTATCTATAAGATTAAGCGTAACTCCTGACAGGTTTATCTGCTCCTCAAGAACATCCCTTGTAGTGCCCTCAATGTCAGTAACTATCGCCCTTTCCTCCCTGGCAAGTGCATTGAGAAGACTTGACTTTCCAGCATTGGTTTTACCAAGTATTACTGTCCTTATTCCATCTCTCATAATACGTCCGTTATCAGCTGTTTTCAACAACTTATCAACACTTTCCACACAGTTATCCACATCTGTGCACATTTTATCAACATTATCGTTAATATCATAATGCTCTGGATCATCAAGTGCCGACTCTATAAATGCTACATTATCCAGTATGATTTCTCTTATTTTTTTAATTTTTTCAGATAGTTTTCCACCAAGCTGATTTACTGATGACTTAAGTGCATAATCATTTCTTGCATTTATAATATCTATAACCGCTTCTGCCTGAGAAAGATCTATTCTTCCATTAAGAAATGCCCTCTTTGTGAATTCTCCTGGCTCTGCCGGCTTGGCGCCATTCTTAAGTACTGTATCTAACACTCTTCTTGTCACAAGAATACCACCATGACAGTTTATTTCTATAACATCTTCTCTTGTATACGTGTCAGGAGCCCTCATAACAGATACTAAAACTTCATCTATCACCTCATCACCATCTTTTATAACACCATAATGTATTGTGTGGCTTCTGGCATCCTTTAATTTCTTCTTATTCTTAGCTTCAAAGATTTTATCTGCTATCTCAACAGCATCCACTCCACTCAGCCTTACTATACTTATTCCACCACTTGACATAGTGCTTGTTGATATCGCTGCTATTGTATGCTCCATATATACACTCCTGTTCTATATAATTAACGCCTTTATCATAAACATAATTATCACTGTCATTCTGCCCATTTTACAGTTGCTGATTAAGCAATATATTACCAGAAAGGGCTGCTGTTGTAATAATACCACAGCAGCCCTTAACAAGCAAAATATCATAACACTTTTCCGATTTTAAAATCTGATACTCATATAATGTTCATCTTACTTATTATCATTATAATTCTTTCTTGAATATCTGTTATTGCCGCTCTTTTCTCTGTCAAGATAAACAACAACATGTCTGAAAGGCTCTTCACCCTCACTCTTTGTTGAAACGAACTTGTCATTCTGTAATGCAGAATGGATAATTCTTCTCTCGTAAGGATTCATAGGTTCAAGTGCAACTGAACGTCTGCTTCTCTTAACCTTATAAGCAATATTTTTTGCAAGTGATTCAAGAGTATCTTTTCTTCTCTGTCTGTAATTCTCAGTATCAACCTTGATTCTTACATACTTTTCCTTACCCTTATTTACTACAAGGCTTGTAAGATACTGTATTGAATCAAGAGTCTGTCCTCTCTTACCTATAAGAAGTCCCATATTATCACCAAGAAGCTCTACATTAACACACTCATCCTCTGTGTCAAATGTAATCTTAACTTCTACAGAAATCTCCATAGCTTCAAACATATCATTGAGGAAGTTATTAATTCTTGACTCTATCTCTTCGTTAGATAATACAGCCTTAGGTTCTGCCTTAACAGCTGTTTCTTCTTTGTCAGCTTCCACAGTATTCTCTGTTGCTAAAGCTTTATGTTCTGCTGTGTTATCTTTAACTTCAACAGCCTTTTCTGCTTTAACAGATTCCTTCTTAGAAGCCTCTTTCTTAACCTCTATCGTCTCGTTAATAACTTTCTTTTCATTCTTTTCAAATTCTTTAAATTCTTCATCTACAGAATCAACACCAGACTTAACTCTTGCCTTAATCTTTGCTGGCTTTGAATTAAATATTCCGAACAAGCCATTGCTTCCTTTATCGATTACTTCATATTCTATCTTGTCGCTGGATGTTTCAAGCTTAAGACAAGCATTTGTTATAGCTTCATCTACTGACTTTCCTGTAACTTCAATATATTCCATGTTTTTACCCTCACTTACATTAAAATCCTGTTAGTTCTTTCTGGTACCATTCTTACTGCTCTTCTCGTTATATTTAGCGACCATACCTGCCTTTTCAGCAAGACTTCCTGGCTTGGCCGTCTTATAATACTGTGCAGATTCTTTTATTTCTTTTACCTTTTTTTCATTCTCTGCTTTTATCTGTTCTAATGACTTAACAGCTTTTTCCCTGTTAACATTCTTAGTTGATACTGTAGCATTCTTAGCTATTGTTTCTGGTGGAAGTCCCTTCTTTGCGCGCTTCTTGTTGCGCTTTTCAACATTCTTCTTAACTATCGTTTCAGCACCTAACTTGTCATAGTATCTGTTTATAAATACTGTGATAATAGTCTGGATTACAGAAGTTGCTATCCAGTAAAGACCAAGACCTGCAGGAACAGATATTGCTATAAATGCTGACATTAATGGGAATATATAAGTAGTCATTCTCATAGATGCAGCCATTGGGTTATCATCATCTACTGGTGTATTTCCCTGTGCAACCTTAACACTTATAAACTGTGATAAACCTGAAAGTACAGGTATAAGGAATGCAAGTGTAAGCCCAAAACCTGGTTCCTGTGACATATTAATACCTAAAAATGTATTCATCTGTTCAAGGCTTGCATGGCTGTTAGCAATAATATCGCTGAAGGCTGGAAATGCATCTCTTAACGCATCCCAGTTTTCTGTACTAAACTTGTTAATTTCTGTGATTGCTGTGTTAACATTTGACCAGTCTATATTCTCACCAAACTGCTTCATGGTATCTGTATAACCACTCGCAGACATTATACCACCATTATCAGTAAGAAATGCTGTAAAAAGATTCTTTAACTGTGTGATATAAAGTGGTATGAATCTGAACACCTGGTAAAGTGCAAGCAGAATAGGCATCTGTATAAGCATCTGTACACATCCACCCATCTGGGAAACACCGTACTTTTCATATACAGCCTTAGTTTCCTCCTGCATCTTCATCATTGCATTCTGGTCATTTTTCTTGTCTTTATACTTTTCATTGATAGCCTTTATTTCCGGACTCATTACCGAATTAAGCTTGGCTAACTTCTGCTGCTTTATGCTTAAAGGAAGCATGCACAGCTTAACTATAATTGTAAATAGAATAATTGCAATAGCAACATTTCCGATGTGTAAGAAGCTTAATGCTTCAAACAAAAGATTAAAAATATAACCTAACACCTGTGCTATTGGCATGATAATTGCATTAAACAAATCAAACCTCCTGGTTATTAATGTAATCTTTTTCTTTTATACTTTCCAATAGGAACTGGGTCAAAGCCTCCTCTATGGAATGGATTACATCTTAGTATTCTTTTAAATGCCAACCATCCACCTAATACAACTCCATACATATCTATCGCTTCTATTGCATATTGTGAGCAGCTTGGAACATAATTACAATAGCTTCTTCCTTTATAAGGAGATAATGCTACCTTATAAAAACGTATCAGCTTTATAACTATTTTTTTACCTGTGTTGCTATATTTTTTCATATTTTTCCTCATTAACATACATATTAATATGCATTTTCATCAAGAATTCAGCATAAATCATTTCTAATATGCACTTTCAATTTACATAAAATAACAATAACAATAGCAATAACAATCAATTGCAATAACAATCAATTGCATTGAAGCAATCCTTACCAATCTGTAAGCAGCAAAATAATCTTTTGATACTTACGTGATAATTACGCAATATATATCTTATGGAGCTTTAATAAATGAATCATTGAATTACTGGTTTCTTCATAACCCTTATCTCTAAGACCAGCCTTGACAACAACAACAACGTCTATGCCATCGGGTATATGACTTGTATTAAGACGGAATGCCTCCCTTACAAGTCTTGCCAGTCTGTGCCGGACAATACTATTCCCGACCTTCTTGCTCACAGATACACCGAGTCTTTTTGTATCCGTTCCGTTCTTAGCTATATACATTATAAGTTCTCTATTTGCATAAGATTTCCTTTTCGTATATACCCTTTTAAAATCTTCATTACTTTTTAATGTTTCAAAATCCTTGTACTTCATAATAATAATCCACCATATATTTTTTATTTATGGCAGCACATAATATGATATAAACTGCCATGTTAAATAATCTTCAATCATACTAAATGATACTATAAAAAAAACAGATGAATACTGATGTACCCATCTGCTGTAAAACCAATTAAGCTGAAAGTCTCTTTCTTCCTTTTGCTCTTCTTGCTGCTAAAACTTTTCTTCCACCTGGAGTACTCATTCTTGATC
>ENA-OOXC01001889-OOXC01001889.1-human-gut-metagenome-genome-assembly--contig:-NODE-1889-length-11247-cov-1.723731_pt1 | contig 11247 bp, 7 predicted proteins | sample MGYA00241578_ERZ501325 | MGnify/ENA primary metagenome ERZ501325 (study PRJEB25962, sample SAMEA2042737) | human gut metagenome | biome: human gut; feature: human-associated habitat; material: faeces...
CGTAATCTTTTATCGGCTGTGAGAAAGAAATGGCAAAATACGTATAGTTCGTCCGGGCCCATCCGTTGGTTATCCGATAACCGGTCAGCAACGTATCATTTTCCACCCTCAGATGACTCCAAAGTACCTTTCCATCATAATTATAAATGCCGTGATCCAAATCGAGAACAATACGCCCGTCAGAAGAAGGGTAAGTATATTTATGAATACCGACACGAGGAGTAGCTGTAAGCTGAGCCTTTATCTTATAATCTTCCAGCTCTACTTCATAATATCCAGCCGATGCGTGCTCAGTGGAGTGATTATAACGCGAACGGTATCCTTCATCCGGATAAGAAGCACGTCCCGGATTCAGTTTCAGCTCTCCCACCGTCGGCATAATCAACATATCCCCCAAGTCGGAATGCCCCGTACCACTTAAATGTGTATGACTAAACCCTACAATAGTAGGATCTGAATATTGATAACCGGCACAATACTTATATACGTCCTTCTGGTATTCTCCATTTACATTATGAGGAATGGTATCAGTATCCGGACTAAGCTGTATCAAGCCAAAAGGTACACAAGCGCCAGGGAAAGTATGTCCCATCCCATTGGTCCCAATAATTGGATTTACATAATCTACTGCCTTTTGTTGAGCAAATACCGGAGAAGAGAGCAGTCCGGCAAGCAAGCAAAAATATATTTTCCGAAACATACTAAAAATAAGGTTTAAACTCCTTCTCATGTCATCACATAGCACTACAACCAGACTATAATCACGACATAATCAGATAATTATCAATATATTAAAAACACCTATCAAAAAAACTCATATACAATGCGAACTTAAACAATGTGCCTTCCCTATAACTCAGGCCTTTGCTACAAAATCCTCTTTACTCTATTCATGTTTTAACCATTCTGATGGACATTCAGTTTTTTCTCCTTCCTCATCAATGAGATACAACGTCAACACACCGCCGAAATAATCAAAATAAGAAAGTTCCAGTTTATGTTTACCTGCAGCAAGTGCCACCTGCGCGCTACGTTCTGCAGGAGAATGTAACCCATCATTCTCAATCAACACCTGATCATCCAATTTCAAGATACTACCATCATCCGAAAGCAGTGAGAATGTATAAACACCGTCTGACGGAACCTCCAGATAACCATTATATACCATAGCCAAATTACCGGCTTTTCCTTCCGGATAAGCAATGCGTTCACTCACATAAGTCTTAATCAGCCTAGAAGAAGCTATGTCGGCACATTTATTACCAGAAAAATCATACAAAGCCACATTCAAACCAGGTTTTAAATTCTCTGTAACCTTCAACGCCGGACGAACCGCTTCTTTCACAAAACTGGCTGTATATAATTTATCGTATGTACCATCCGGACGGAAAGCCCTGAATTTGAATTCAGTATCCTTTGTTACGGTAACAGGAGTGGTATACAATGCTGATTCACTGGAAGGATCAGTTCCATCCATTGTATAGCGAATCTCCACCTGCGGCATGATACAATCGACTTTAAACTCTCCTTTATCGACAAATACATTACGATCATAAAAACCTGTCAGATCAGGAATCCGATAATTCACACTCAGCTTGTCAAGGCGTTTCAGCTGATTCATTACTCGCTGTTCGAAAGTTTTATAATCATTCAATCTGGATTTCTCACACCAGGCAATCTCACTCACCGCCATCATACGTGGAAAAACCATATACTCCATCCGTTCCATGGTCGGAATCCATTCTGTCCAGACATTACACTGTACTCCCCACACGAGTGATTTCTGTGTATCCGACAGTCCAGAAGGCACCACATCCATGTCATATATTTTCTTCAAGAAATCAGATTTTTGCTCATAATCAAAATACAAATGAGAATTCGGGCAGATTATCGTTTTCATACCAGCAGCTGTAGCTTTATGAACCGCATCCGTGCACCAGCTTCTCCACCAGGAAATCACACTTTTATCTGACAAACCGTCTTCTACCACTTCATCCCAGCCAACGAGCCGTTTCCCGTTTTGCAAGAAAAAGGCTTCCATCTCCCTGACAAACCATGCCTGTAAAGCTTCAGGGGTAGCCAGTCCCTCAGATTTCATTCTTTTCTGGCAATCTTTGCATTTATTCCAGTTGGTTTTATCTACCTCGTCTCCCCCCAAATGCACGTATTCATAAGGAAACATTTGAAAAACTTCACGCCAGATATTTTTGCAAAATTCCAGTGTAGAATCCTTTCCCACACATATCGGTGAAGAGAATACTTGCCCCCAGCCAATAAGTCCGTCGCAAGCAATATCAGGGTATTGCTGTATAGCAGCTAAGAAATGTCCCGGCATATCAATTTCTGGAATTACGTCAATTCCTCTTTCCGCCGCATAATTTACCACTTCCTTGATTTCATCTTGAGTATAGAAACCTCCATAAATAGTATCACCTTCAATGACAGATGTTTTGTCTGTCGGTATAGCATAATCCGGATTACGCATCGATTTCTCTAATTGCATGCATGTACGGTCCTGGTCATTATATTTTCTCCAGGCTCCTTTTTCTGTCAATAGAGGATATTTTTTGATTTCAATTCTCCATCCCTGATCATCCGTCAGATGCCAATGAAATTTATTAAACTTATAAAGGGACATCAGATCCAGCAGTTTCATTACTTCTTTCTTAGAATAAAAATGCCGGGAAACATCTAAATGCATCCCTCTCCACTGATAGTGAGGATAGTCAGTTATTTCTACATTAGGAATAGACAAACCCGACTCTGCTTCTATCGGCAAAAGCTGACGTATGGTAGAAATACCAGCCACAATACCCGAATAATCTGAGGCCTCAAGAAGAAGTCTATCATTATTTACAGAAAGATGATACCCACCCTCTTTCATTCCTTCAACCATTCGCAATACAATGGAAGCTGATAGCTCTTCATGACTCTCCACCAAATCCATTTCCAAAGAATTTTGCAAAAGCGTATGAGCTGGAGCTAAATTCTTATCATTAATATATAATGACATTCCAGATTTAAAAGTGAACAGTCCATCGCTCTTTATTATTTCTACCGGAGAAGGGATTATATCTTTCTCTGTAGATAAATTCTTTTGAGCACACGATATCAAAGCAGATACACTAATTGCTAATAAAAAAGACTGAAGAGATATTTTCATATTATTAAATTTTGGGTTGCTTACGCTAAGTGTCAGAATCCATCATGCATGATTCTTTCTTATGATGCAAAGAAACGAAAAACAAGCCCGTTCAATGTCCCGCTTACTGCCAAAAAAGAGAGAAGTTTTAAAATGTCATAAAAATATCATGACAACCAACTTGTCCTCTTTTACACTGCTGATAATCACTTAAATAGAAAAATAATGTCTCAAAAGAGCACATTACAATACTCTTTTGAGACAGATATAAAATCAAAGAAATGACAGAATTATTTCTATTTTCTATCATTTGTCTCGTCACCCAATGAAGGTGTATTCCTAAAATCTTTTGGAGTACAACCAAATTTCTTGATAAATTCTTTGTAAAAATAAGAGCGACTATTAATTCCAATCATAGAAATAATTTCCAATATAGATAAACTGGTATTCTTTAATAAGTCAGCAGCCTTTTCAAGTCGACACAATTTTATGAATTCATTAGGAGAGATATCGGCTGTCATTTCATTAAACTTACGATAGAATTGACGAGTACTCAAATTCAATTCAGACGCAATAAATGGAATTCCTAATTCTTCATTATCCAAATTATTTTCCACTATCGCTACAAATTTCTCCAACACATCCATCTGTTCCACACTATGTATCGTAAACCGTACACCATAATACATCACCTCCTGAGACGTCTCTTCGATATCCACTTTAGAATCATCTATATGACCCTTTCCCACAAAAACATCAACCGGATTAAAAGAAGGGAAAAAATGTAATATAGTCCCGACAAGAAGAAATAGTAAAATAACTAGTCCTATATATAACAAAGGAGATTTATACCAGGGCGTAGTAATATAAATAGGAATCATCAATATCTTCTCATTATTTTCATTTATATCCCTCTTATAACGCACCTTAAACATATATTTACCAGGAGGAACACTCGAATAGGTTACATCATTTGTCTTACTAAATATCGACCAATCCGCGTCATATCCTTCCAACATATAGGAATATTCAATATTCTCTCCCCCCACAAAATCAGGTACAATAAAATTAAATCTGAAAAATACCTTTTCACCATCTATTTCCCATCCATTCCGACCATCTTCCTCATAATTTGGTGAGAAAGCTCTTTTATTCTCTATCCAAAAATCGCGTAGCACAATATTTTGAAATGGACTATAAACAGCCGTAGAATTATCAGACAGATACAACAATCCGTTTACCCCACCAAAGAAAAGTCGTCCGCTATAAGGACATTTATAATATGCACCATCACTAAACTCTTCAATATGTATGCCATTCCCGTAAAAGGTATGAATTCTTCCATTCATAGGATTGTATTTATTCAATCCTTTGTTACTACTCATCCAAAGAAAACCATTCTTATCAGGTAAGATTCCATGAATCATATCATTCGAAAGGCCATGTTCTTGTCCGATATAGCTTATTGCCCGTACACTGTCTTCCTCATATTTCATAGAAACAACTCCTGTAGAAGTACCTATATAGAACTTATTCTCATCATATTGACAGAAGGACAAGACATCATCTACCGGACGATTTAACTTCTGTTGAAATGAAATAAGCTTATACGTGTTATCTTTTATATTATATCTGACAAGCCCTTTGCCTCTATCACCTAACCACAATACAGAATCACCCTGATTAGCCATGGAAAAGAAGACAAGATACACATCATTGTTATCCTTAGAAATTATTTTTTCTTCTTGGTCGGTTATTAAAATCCGATTTCCTTTAAAATCCACTTTCAGGCGGACAAGTCCAAGCATATTGACCGAAACCCATAACGTAGAAGCATCTTCCTCATATACACCTTTTATTTCTACAGTATTACCTTTCGTATCGAAACCTTCCACCTCAATCATTCTTGATTGCTCAAATGAATAGAAATAAAGTAAGTTCGCATTGGTTCCCCCAATCCACATTCCATCATGAAACTGACTTTCATGAATCGAAAATACACGATTATCATTTTCCCATGGCAGATAATCAGACAAGGCCTGACGGGAGCTACCAGAATACAATTCCACCGCCTCCTTTCTACCCCAATTTTTTTCATATTCAGGTATATGTATCAATCCATCCCCTTTTGTGCCAAACCACAATCCTCCATAGCGGTCAGTAGCAATACTTCTCACCTGTCGCTTTAATAAAGGAGACAGGCGGGTCAACTCCAAAGTCTGAGCTATTGAGTTATTTTTTGTCAACATCAAGACACCCTGCCCGTCGGTACCTACCCAGACTATGTCATTATACCGGTCTTTAGTCATCGAAAAAATCCTAACACTACGGTCTATCACCTCTTCCCTATATTCCTTTGACGAATTCAAGGATACAAGCCCGTTCAGATGAAAAGCAATAATGACATCGTCTTGAAGAGAAGTTATATTTTCAATTTTTCCATACTGCTTCATTAAATCGGATATATTCCTGATATATACCTTGGTCTTTGCCGCGACATCATAAAGATAAAGGTTATTCTCTGCATCAATAAAACTAAATGAATCGTTTTGTACGAAATAGCGATTTACAGAAACATTGTGCAACTTAATCAGTTCTTTTTCCAATTCTATCTTTATTGACTTTTGAACTGAGAAAGAAGGAATCTTAAAGCATACCACATCTGGAGAGCCTGCATACAATAACCATATCTCACCTGAATCTGTAACCAGTGCCTGCGTACACTTTTCAGCATCAGGTATGATATTTCCCAAAGAAACAAACCTCTTTAAAGTTGTATTAAAATACAATAATTCGGATCCGTTTACAACCCAAGAATCACCTTTTGCATTAGAATACACTACATAATTTTCCGAATCAGTATATATTTCTTCTATTTCCCTTTTTACCAAGGAAAAACGAGCTACTCCCAAGAACGTTTTCACCCATAGGCACTGATTATCAGCCTGACAAATTTTGTGGATAATATTGCTTTTAAAAGTAAAATCCTCATTATAAGGGCTTTTCGAGCGAAACACACTCATGGTCTTACTATCATAACAATTCAAGCCATCGTATGTTCCGAACCACATAAGCCCATCAGAGTCTTGAAAAATAGTCAATACGGCACTATTAGAAAGTCCATTTGTTGAAGTTATATTGTTTATCAAGTATTTATCATTGACACTAGCCTTGATATGTACAATTGTAAACAGAAAAAATAAAAATATGAATAGTTTCAGCTTCATCGGGAAAATAGCATACATTAATCTTAAATATATACAATATTATACTATTTGGACGAAAAAACAAAGAAATAAACAAAAAAATCGAACAAAGACTCTCCTATCACTTTATAATCAGCAACACTATCAGCCTGTCCTATTATATTATTTAGCCATCGTTCTATTAAAAATAAAAACATGCTTTCCTAGACTTACCCTTTACTATCTTAAAACAAATAATTACTTTTGCCACAAATCTTTGATAGTTTGCAGAAAGCCCCCTTTCCAAAGACTAAAAGATAATAAATATGTCAAAAACCTTATTTCTATCATACAAGAATCATGAAATCATTTATACTCGTGCTATTAACAGAATGCCTATCCATTTTATTCGCCCATGCACAAGTAATGGACAGCATTCCCTTTGAATTAGGAAAAGATAATCGTGTATACATACATTGCCGTGTAAATGATAGTGACACACTACGCTTTTTATTCGATACGGGAGCAACGGACATGGTGCTCAATCCCAATTCCCCCCGAAGTAATTTCTCAATCAGCTGGAATGAACAAATCATTAACCAAGGAGCTACTGGAAGTAATTCTGTACTTTCCAGTTCTTCAAACACCTTTACCATAGGAAAAACCTCCATCAAAGCACTTCGTTTCTTACGTATTTCCTACCCTGCCGATTCATGGGACGGAGTTGTAGGGTTAAGTTTCATATCCCGTTATCCCATACGTATTGATTATTCAACCCGTCAAATTTATCTATACGAGAAAGAATCATTCACTCCTCCCAGTCCTTCCATCCGGTTGAAGGTAGAATATGAACTAGGAGTCCCTGTCGTTCCATTACAAGTGCGCATCAACGGGAAAGACTACCAAGTACGGGCAGAAATCGACATGGGATCAGACCGCGTATTTGATTTAAATACCCCCTTCGTCCGCCAACACGACCTAGAAAAGTCACAAACCCCGTTTGCCATTTCAGAAATTACCAGTTCGGATGCTAATCAAGGAAAATTATACAATGTATATTTCGATGAGGTAAAACTTGGCAATCTCTCTCTCCCATGTATTCCAGGAGCCTTTTCAACTCTTACAACTGGGGTACAAGCCAGTGACAAAATGGATGGGGTTCTTGGAAACAATTTTTTGCAACGCTTCCATCTCACATTAAATCTGCAAGAAGGATATATTTACTTACAGCCCAATAATCTTTTATACAAACCGTTCTATGATTTCTTAATCTATTAATGTTTTTATTCCTGTAAACAGCAATTACTCGTAAAAAGAAAAACAGCCGTGAATTAAAACGGAAAGACAAAACAACATTCTATATCCTCCTTATCAGAGCCCTATGTTTCCGATAGCAGAACTCTACGTTTTCCATGACGGAAACATAGGTTTTTGCCATGGAAAACATCAACTATAAAGAAAGCCTTACTACTTAATTCAAAGGGATTTTATAAAAGCTTGTTTCTATGGTAAAACACCCAAGACAAGCATACAATTCCAAAGACAGCGTAGGTGCAGCACCCACATAACCGTCACTACCGAAGAAAAAGACTGAGAGCAACATTTTATAAAGCAGCAGATAAAGAGTTTTTTTGTACCTTTGCAAAACCAACTTTCTTCACATGAAAAAATTATCTATTTTATTCACATTGATGGCCTGCTGCCTGATGGCATGCAGCGGCGGTCAGAAAAAGACAACCGATATGGAAACAGGAAACGAAACACTTGTACGTCTGGAAACGACCATGGGAAACATCACGGTCAAACTGTATAATGAAACTCCCAAGCATAGGGACAATTTTATCAAACTGGCTAAAGAAGGTACTTATGACAGTACACTCTTCCACCGCGTAATCAAGAATTTCATGATTCAGGCAGGCGACCCGCAGAGCAAGACTGCTACCGATACCACTACATTGGGTAACGGAGATGTAGGTTACACACTGCCGGCTGAATTCAACCCGAAATTCTTCCACAAGAAAGGTGCGCTGGCTGCTGCCCGCTTGGGTGACGAAGTAAACCCGAACAAGGAATCTTCAGGCTGTCAGTTCTACATTGTAACTGGACGCAAATTCTCTGAAGCACAGATGATCAGCATGGAGAACCAGTTGAATGAGGCACGTTTGGAAACAGTGTTCAACGAACTGGCCCGCAAGCACATGAAAGAAATCTACAAGATGCGCAAAGCCGGCGACAACGACGGTCTGCTGGAATTGCAGGACAGCCTGGAAGCACAGGCACGTGGCATCGTAGCCAAGGAACCGGCTCTGAAATTCAGCCGTGAACAGATTGCAGCTTATACTACCGTAGGAGGTGCACCTCATCTGGACGGAGCGTATACTGTATTTGGAGAGGTGACAGAAGGTATGGACGTCATCGACAAGATTCAGGCTGTAAAGACCAACCGTGCCGACCGTCCGGAAACAGACGTACGCATTTTGAAAGCAACCGTGATTGAATAATCTGATTTCCGCATGATTCAAGTAAACCGTTATACACTGGCTAACGGGCTGCGGATTGTACACAATGAGGACGACTCCACACAAATGGTCGCCCTCAACTTGTTGTACGACGTGGGAGCCCGCGATGAAGACCCGTCGCACACGGGATTTGCCCATCTGTTCGAGCACCTGATGTTCGGAGGCTCCCTTCATATCCCCGATTATGATACTCCTGTGCAGAATGCCGGAGGGGAAAACAATGCTGGTATTCAACCCGCGTTCCGCTGCAGCGAAGACCAACTCTGTTGCAGTTGCCTTGCTCTTGGCGTAATCTCCGTCCACAAGCCCCGGAGAGAATTCGCAATCCTCCGTAATGATGCAGCCCTTCGGCTTTTCCGGTATGGCATGGACGGAACTGACATAGACCATTTTGCCCACATTACGCTCCATACATTGCCGGAGAACGCTCCATGTCCCACCTACATTGACCTGATAGAGCTTCGAACCGGGTCTGGACGCGACAGAGACGATACCGGCGCAGTGAATCACACAGGTACGGCTGTCCGCATCCGCGAAGAAGTCTGTCAGCGAGTTTTTCACACACACATTACCGATGACGGTATGGACTTCTTTGGGGAGCAAATTGATATAGGGGTCATCATGCAGCACAAGCGCATACACTCGTGTGCCGCGGCGTACCAGCGCTTCTACAACAGCTCTGCCAAGGAAGCCGGTGGCACCTGTAACAAGATATTTATCATACATTAAAAAAACCTCCTCAAATAATCATACAAGTGTTGATTATCTTTCACAAGCACAGTATACTTGAGGGGAAAGGCAGAAACAATCAGCACTTGCCATACGACCGAAAGAAAAGCAACACTTTCTGTCAAAGCGTTGCTTTTCTTTGTAAACTTTTTTTGGAGGGGCTCAATATGGAGAAGATGGATGCAAGGAAACGCTATACGCAAATGGTGCTCAAGCAGTCTTTTCTGAAACTGCTGAAGGAAAAACCTGTAAACAGAATTACGGTGAAGGAGGTTTGTGCGCTGGCGCAGCTTAACCGTGCCACCTTCTATGCCCATTACAGCGATTGCTTTGCCCTGATGGAGAGCATTGAGAATGAACTCATCGACGCATTTGAGAAATCCCTTCGCTATGTCAATTCGTTTGATGTGACGGCGCTGATCGAAGCCATCTACGATATGGTCGATCAGAATCAAACGGCGTGCCGCGTCCTGATTTTGGGGAATACAAACTCAACGGTCCTCATGCGGATGATTGCCCTGGCCAAGGCGGACAGCATTGCTTACTGGCGGAAAGAACTGCCCGGAGCCAGTGAGACAGAGCTGGAAATGATGTATACCCATCTGTCAAACGGTTTGATGCATGTCGTCGTGGAGGGCTATGACAAGTACAGCAAGGATGAGATAATCCGCTTTGTCAGCCGCGTGGTGAAAGCCAGTCTTTCGCTGTTCCGATCTCCCCAAAGACCTCTTGCTTAACATAGACCTTATGCTTGCGTGGTATAATAAGCTTTGCAAAACGGTCGATGGTCAAAGGAAAGAATGGAGACAATCAGTCATATTTTATGAAAAAATGAGCATAAGAAAACCCCGGAAAATGCGGATTTTCCGGGGTTTTTGAGCTTTTGAACTGTGAATTTGCGTCCGATCAGCGCTTGGAGAACTGAGGTGCGCGACGGGCGGCCTTCAGACCGTACTGCGCGAGTTTTTGAGCTGTTTTCCCTTGATACTCCGGGCTTTTCCGGCTTTCTGCCTCTCAGTTATCCGGTGTGCGGACCATAAAAAACGGCCTTTTTTCATTCAGCAATAGCCTGCTGAAACGCACCATTTACTACCCCAAACAGCTCCTCTGGTTTATTGTACTTCACTTTTGCATAGATGTCCATAGTTGTTTTGCTGTTTTCGTGTCCGGCAAGGTATTGGACGGTCTTTGGATCAACACCAGCATAGAGAAGATTGGTAATGTAAGTGTGCCGCAGCTGATGCGGGGTTACATCAAAGTCCAGCGTATATCTGATTTTGGGTTGATTTTTCTGGGTCATGCCCAGCGTTAGGGTAACCGTGTATTTGATGCTCTGCCCATTCACATACTTATAATAGTTCCGGGGCTTAGTGGAGCGGACAACGACATACTGCCACACTCTTTGAAACTGCGAAGCAGCCAGCGGCTCCCCTTTGCTGTCAGCAATCACATAATCTGATATGGAATTTTCTTTCGTTTCTCTCAGACAATCCACCAAACACTTCGGTATCGGAATATCCCTTTTTGCCGCCGAAGTCTTTAGCACCGTAGAAATCACGGGTCTGTTATGCTCTGTACGCCATGCCCGCCTCACCGATAGATAAGGTGTATCCTCGTCCAGAAATACACAATCCCATTGCAGTGCAAGAATTTCTTCCCGGCGCAGACCGGA
>ENA-OOXC01001898-OOXC01001898.1-human-gut-metagenome-genome-assembly--contig:-NODE-1898-length-11204-cov-1.468114_pt1 | contig 11204 bp, 2 predicted proteins | sample MGYA00241578_ERZ501325 | MGnify/ENA primary metagenome ERZ501325 (study PRJEB25962, sample SAMEA2042737) | human gut metagenome | biome: human gut; feature: human-associated habitat; material: faeces...
AGACCAGCCATGCCAAAAGCACTCTCATCCACCACGAACTCCGGAGTCTTATTATCCTTCAACCTTGCGAACCAGATACCATTATCAACATTTTGAACACTTGGAGCCGAGATCTCCTCCTCCGTAGAGTTCTTGATCACGGCAGAGGCTAATGGCATTCCTAATGCCTTCCACTCAATACCGGAGAGATCCGGAGAGAAACGAAGAGACTTAGTGGTCACGCTTCCTGTTTGATCCGCAAGATTTGACTTTATTTGCGCGCCTTCTCTCATGGTAACGGTATCTAAAGACATTGGAACAGACAACGTCAAAGTCGCGCCATCCAAGACGGTGACCTTTTGATTTGGATGCGGAGTGGCCCAGACCGTATCTTCCGAAATCGTTACCATCTTATAGATTAAGGTACCCAAAGCGACATCCGAATAATAGGGGAAATAATCTACAGATCCGTTCGGTGCCCTGCTTTTATCAATCAAGGCAGAAAAATCCGGATTATCACTTCCCCAATAATTATTCGGCGCAACAACCGTTCCCTCTAAATTATTGGGACGAATGGAATATACATATGTCTGGTCGCCCGGGTACATCTTATTATATTGGAATGTTACACCATCCTCAACTTTCACGACACAATTATGAAACTCATTTGATTCAACGACATTCGAGCCGTCATTCTTCGCTACCGAAATATCACTATCCGTAAAAACATTATTCTTGACCGTAGCGTTAAGTCGTCCCGCTGAGATCAACAAATTCTTATCATATACATTAAAAGTACTGTTATGAACCAACAAGGTCGCATCTTTAAGAGTACTACCCGGTTCCGAATATAAACCTGTTTGGAGTAGCTTATCCTCAAAAATACAACTATCAATCTCCACCGTACCTCCACCGACAAACAATGCTGTTGGACGATTCGAGCCATCCGTTGAACTCTTGAAAGAAAGATTCATCAAAGTCACCTTATCCGCAGAGATACAAGCTATGGAAGAACCCGTATACTTCTTCGTTCCTTTAATAATCGTTTTTCCATAAACTCCCTTTATCCGGACATCAGCGGTAGTGACATTGAAACCCGCATGTTCTCCCGCCGGAACAGAAATCGTCTCTCCCGCTACCGCATTATCAATCTTATTCTGAATATCTGGCTCTCCATAACAAATAAGACCCGAGGCCGGATCATAAACAGTTCCATTGATCGTCAGCTTGTCGTATTTTTTCGCCTCCTTTTCGCGATGTGAATAGACCCAGTTCTCTCCTTCCTTGCCATTCAATGTAGAATTGTTGATCGTTATCGTATTATCCGCAAATTCCGACTTATCATCCGTTCCACTCCAACCTAGCCGAATAACTCCGGCATGTAAATATCCGTTACTTCCATCCGGGAGATTATTCGTTCCTTCCAAAGAAGACAACGTACAACCTGTAAATGTGATCGTATTTCCATACGAACGTATATCCGTAGCCGTAGCTTGGGTAGCATTTATCAAAGGATCTAATCCATCTACCGCTCGCAACTCGCAATTCGTGAAATCAGCTGTAACTCCGTTGTATTTTTCCTGAAGAATAACAGCTCCATAACTATTGCTTTTCCCATTCAGAAGAGTCCTACTGATGAATGTCGCATCTTTCGCCGTTATCCGGGTATTCGTATTAGCTAATGTACCATCACTTGGACTCATACTTCCGGCTGATGTCATGATCGCCCCCCATGCGGTAAAGGTTCCTCCCGTAATATCTAAGACTTGCTCTTTATTCCGTAAGCCTATTCCATAATAATTGACATCGATATCCGTATTCGTCAAGCTTAACTCCGCTCCCACTGATTCCATACGGACACCTACGGCAGCGGTTTGAGCGGTAACCGCACCACCATCTAACTTACAATTGGTTAACTTTACGATATCCTTGCCCGTTCCAATCATACCAATAAGCCCATGCGCAGAGGAATTATCAGTTCCTTTTAAGGTCATATCGCTTACGGTCAATGCAACTGAGCCTCCTGATGGTGAATTAACGGAAATATGCCCATTTACAATTGTCTGACTTTGCCCAGCTCCTTGAAGCGTGATTGATTTATCCAGAGGCAGCGTCATTGGTAAAGTATATTCTCCTTCCGGAAAAATCACTTTATCCTCCTCTTCTAAAATCATATTCGTCAATAATACGTCTAAATTGGATGCCGCATTGTTCAAAGTCCCGTTCTTATGAATCGAAACAATGCAAGGCTTCTCGTTTTCAGTCTTAAACTCAACATTTTCAACCCCTAAAACCTCCAAATTTGTTCCTGCATCATCAAAAAATAATGTAGGAGCATATTTGTCATTCTTGGATTGGATTAAAGCCTTAGAGCCATCGGTGGATGTAAACGTCCAAGTACCGGAAGTATTCTTACGGACATCAGCCACACACATATAGGTGATGGGGCTATCTATCGGTGCTTTATTCTCTGAAACGATAGAACTTTTAGAGTCCATCGTCATAGTCAAATTTTGACAATTATCCAAAACGACAGTTCCAAATCCATCACTTGGCCCATTTTGGTAAGAACGTCCATACAAATGAGTATTAGAGATCGCTACATTATGCGGGTAGGCTTCATTTACTAAATCACCTCTTAGAAAAAGTGCGGCCCAAGCAGTTACACTGGAATTGTCGATAGTTATATTTACGGCATTTGTGTACCCCGCTTGGTTGATGGCAAATATTGCATAATAATTCACATCTACTACAGAATTCCTTATATTATAAGTTACCGGATTAGTATTATCAGTTCCTCCCACCCATGAGCAAATGCCGATCACGTAAGGATATAAACCTTTAGCTGAAGGCCCCTCCATCTTACTTCCTATAAAATTGAGTGTATGGCCTCCACCATCACGAAATGCAAGTCCTCTTTCAAAACCCTCAGACATATACATACGGGAGTTGATAAAGTTTACGGTGTTCTCATCTACAGTTAATTGAGACACTATACCGAAACAAGCCCCGGAACCACTATCACCCGTTCCCCGCCCCTCTATCGTTATCTTACTCTCACTGAAAGACACTGTCGTTTTAGAGGATTTAATATCGACAACTCCTCGTCCAGTCGATGTTTTTGCTGTTAGATGTACCTTTTGGAAAGACACATTCCCTCCGTTTGTTAGCTCAATATCTACCGGAGACTTAATTGTAACTGTTGAGGTATCACCTTCACCAATGATAGCCAATGATGATTTGGTGATAGAATAAGGAGCTGCATTAGCCGAGTATTCCCCTTCAGGTAACAATATGATCACACTATCTAATGAAGATAATGCCGCATCAGACAATGCTGCTTCCAAGTTTGCCTTGTAAATGGGTGAACCAGCAGATGATCCATCACCCCCTGTTCCTACAGCCACTTTGTAGTATGTAGGGATCATTTGTCCCCACCCCACACTTGCACCCACCATAAAGACGGCGAACAAAAAAAGTAGTCTTCTTTTCATACGATTAATTTTTATAAGTTAGTAATATTCAATTATTTAAAACATTTACCCTATATTCATAAACTCTGTAGCTTCCAGCACATCAGTCTTCTCATAATCATCATTTACAAGCAGTTATGCGAAATCATCGGTTATAAAACGACTAGTCTAAACGATCATTTTATTCTGGCGTTTTATTGAATTCAACGCATAAGCGTCCATATTTACGTTTATGCGTTGATAATCAATTTTTAAAAGTTTCTCTGGATTTTGTTTTATTCAAAAATATAGCCTATCTTTAACGCCTAGAATAAACGATCGTTTAGACTAGGCGTTTTTATCTATTACAGAATACTTATAGATCAAATATTTTTACGTAAACAAAATTTTCTACCATAAAAACTTTATATCATCACAAGCTATAAGATTCTCTTCTTAAAGCATGTGGAATAGCATAACTAACCAAATATCAGACTGCAACTATACATAATTGAGATAAAAGGAATTCTACAATATTGATTTTATGAAAACATCTACAATATCTACCACTACGCCATGTATGCTTTATAAATCAAAGCATTACATATAGGTTGTAGATAGCCTGACATCTACAATTATCATTCAACATCTACCACTTATACTTGACATTGATACTTTTTCTTTGCATTGGATAAGAAAACGTGTTATTTTTGAAAGACATTTCCCTTAGGGGAACAAAGAGTTTCTCCTAGGGAAAACTAAAGTTTCGTAAGCACAAAACAAAAGTTTTCCGCTATGAAAACTTTTGTTTTATGCCTAAAAAACTATAAATACCTATTATTCAATACATTAAATCAGTACACAAGGTATACAAATAACCAAGCAGGCAACCTTGTTGGCATACCCTCGCAGAACGAGTAATGTGGTTAGCGAATAGTGAACGGCTGCATTTAGTGGTTGAAAAGCAGTAAATAGTGGTAGATGCAAGCTGATAGTGGTAGATGTTTATTATCTACCACCATTCAACAAATTTCTTATAATTAGATACTTATATAGATAATGGCAGATATGGTAGATGATTTAGTTTTTTCATTTCATACTCAAGGTACCACTCCAGAAAAATATCAGTACAATGCATTAAGAACCCAAAAGAACGGCTAATAAAAATCAAGGTAAGCTGTCGCTATTATGAAAAGGGAAGCTATAAACATAATTTACGTACGTGTACTATAAAATAATACGCAAGAAAAAACCACAGTTCCGTAGGAACTAAATCCTTACTATCTCTCTCTTTCGATATGGCAAAGATGGGAAGTAATAAGAATCAAATGGTTACAAAAATGACATTTCTTGTTAGATAAATGACATAACAGATCCGCAATCAATCCTAAACCACTCTCCTCTAATATCCTATACATAAATTACCCATTGAGTTCCTACGGTACTTAATAACTTTATAACATATAGCCTATGGAGTATATCTAATAATGTATTAGTTAATCTGAATCTATCAGACTTATCGTATGTAGTTAACATTATCTATTCAATTATGAACAAATGAAAAGTATGAAAAGTAAAATGAGAACTTGGAATGTGGCGATGGGATCATTGTCTTTGCTCTTCCTCTGCGTATCGCCGGCATTGGCTATCGCTACAAATCCATCACAAGAGAACCCGTATACGGAGCAGAATGATGATTCCGTAACTCAACAGAGAACAAGAAAAGTGACAGGTGTCGTGCTTGACGCCAACGGAGAGTCTATCATCGGGGCGAACGTAGTGGTGAAAGGTACCAATAATGGGACAATCACGGATCTAGATGGTAAATTCTCGATCGAATTATCGGATGGTGAAACCCTGCAAGTATCTTTTATCGGCTATAACAGCAAGGACGTTATGGTTGGCGCAGGAGAGAATCATATCAAGGTACAGCTACGGGAAGACACGCAGAAGCTCGATGAAGTGGTAGTAGTCGGGTACGGAACACAGATCAAGAGGGCGGTAACCGGCTCCGTGCAATCCATCAAGTCGGAAGAGATGGCGGATATGCCCGTAGCCCAGATCTCGCAAAAGATGCAAGGCAAGTTCGCCGGTGTCCAAATCAATCAAGTATCCGGTAAACCCGGACAAGGAATGACCATGCGAATCAGGGGACAAGCGTCACTGTCCGGAGGAACCACGCCCCTTTATGTAGTGGATGGAATGCCTATCGTGGGCGATATCAGCACGATCAATCCAGACGAGATAGAAAGTATCAGTGTGCTAAAAGACGCTTCTGCCACATCACTTTACGGTTCCCGGGCTGCCAATGGAGTCGTATTGATACAGACAAAGACTGCCCAATCAGGGAAAAAACTAAGCGTCGACGTATATGGAGGCATACAATACGTACCCGAGAAAGGGAGGCCGGATATGATGGATGCCTCCGAATACGCACGGTTCAGGAAAGAGATCGCTGAAGAGAACGGATTGGCGGTCGATCCCGCTTACCAGCATCCCGAAGCGCTGGGTAAAGGCACGGATTGGTATGACGTATTATTCCGTCCCGCCGCTATCCAGAATTACAGTTTGTCGTACAGCAACGGAGACGGGAAGTTTAAATCATCCACCGTAGCCAGCTATTTCAACCAAGACGGAGTGTTGACAAACTCTAATTACCAACGGTTCTCCGCACGAGCCAATACGGAATACGTATTCTCGAAGATCGTCAAGGTAGGCGTGAACCTAGCGCCTAGCTTCTCCATCAATAATAGCCCGCAATCGGACGGTAACTGGACGGAAGATAAAGGTTCCATCCTGCAAGGAGCTATGTTGACAACACCTCTCGCACCCTATAAGAATGAGGATGGCAGTATTCCGCTTGTGGCCAGTGGGCCGGGATTGTTCGATAACCCGAACTGGTATAATGTGGTTCGCCTCAACAAGAACAAGACCCAGAACACCCATCTGATCGCAAACGCCTTCTTGGAGGTAGAGCCGGTCAAAGATTTAAAAGTAAAGACCAGCATCAACGCGGACTTGACACAGAATAAATGGAACTCGTTCAAGCCCTCCACCTCCGGAGAGATCTATAAGGCTCCCTATCAGATCCCCGAGGCGAAGGAATCCAATAATCTATTCTACACTTGGCTGTGGGAGAATACCGCCACCTACAGCAAGCAGATAAAAGATCATTCCTTTGATCTCCTGTTCGGCATATCCGCACAAAAATACCATAGCGAATATACGATGGTGACCGGAACGAACTTTCCCGACGATAAAATATCGACATTCAATGCCGCCCCTACCATCACGGCGGATGGAAACATAAACGAATGGTCCCTTTTATCCTATATCGGCCGTATAAACTATAATTACAAAGGAAAGTACCTTTTAAGCGCAGCGATGCGTAGGGATGGTTCCTCCCGTTTCGGTAAGAACAATCGTTGGGGTAATTTTCCATCCGTATCGGCGGGCTGGATACTCTCGGACGAGGAGTTCATGAAACCATTGGAGAAAACGATCTCTTTCCTCAAGGCCCGTATCAGTTACGGTATCGTGGGAAACGACCAGATCGGTAACTATACGCATTTGGCGACGATCACCACCACGAACAGCAACTTCAATAACGCCTTGGCCAGCGGCAGAAGCATCTCGGGAATGGGAAACCCGAATCTGGGCTGGGAAAGGAATAAGCAAGTCGATGTCGGTCTGGATGTCGGTTTCTTCAATAATCGCTTATCCATCATATACGATTACTATAGCAAGCGAACGGACGCCCTGCTGTTCTCGCTAGAGGTACCGATCTCTGCCGGCTTCTACAACATCCAGTCGAACGCAGGCAAACTGAAGTTCTGGGGACATGAATTAAGCGTATCCTCCAAGAACCTGACAGGCAAATTACAATGGACTACCGACCTGAACATATCTTACAATGACAATAAATGCTTGCAACTGGGTGTAGATGACGCCCCGATCATCGGTAACAACATCACGCAAGTCGGGGAACGGATCGGACAGTTTTACGGCTTAGTATGGGAAGGGGTCTACAAGAACAAGGAAGAATTCGACAAATACCCGAAGCACGCACAAGCCGATGTCGGAACCATTCGCTTCAAGGATGTGAACGGGGATGGCAAAGTTACCCAAGGGGATGACCGCGATATCATCGGCAATCCAGTCCCTTTATGGATAGTAGGCATGACAAACTCGTTCACCTACAAGAATTTCGATTTGTCAATTGTCGTATCCGGCGGTTTTGGTTTTGAGTTAGCCAATATGGTAGATCAGTTCGCTGGAAATCTGGATGGTGTGTTCAACGTGTATAAAGCGGTAGACAATCGCTGGAAATCACCGGAGAATCCGGGTAACGGCCGTTATGGAACGACCAAGATGGGTACCACGGCACCAGAACGTGACTGGTTCAGTTCCCGTTTCCTTTATAACGGAAACTACTTGACAATCAAGAATATCACCTTAGGCTACCAAGTTCCGTTAAGAAACCGGGATATCATTAAAGGATTACGAGCTTACGTCAGTTTCCAGAACGTATATACGTTCACTAGCTACATCGGCGCTAATCCCGAGGGGAATATCAGCAATACGGGAACAACGGCGAATAGCTTGCAACAAGGATTCGATTATACCACCTATCCCGTTCCACGGACCATTACGCTGGGTTTAAATGTTAACTTCTAACTATCTAATTATACGAAATATATGAAAACGATATTCAATATAGCCATAAGCATCGCTTTAGGATGTAGTTGTGCCTCCTGTAGTGATTTCTTGAATCTTACGCCGTATAGCGAGATCACCGCCGAGAACTTCTACCAGAACGAGGAGGATTTCAGGCAAGCCGTAAATGGAGCTTACGAACCTTTACGGAACATGTACAACACGGAAGAGTGGAATCTGGGAGAGGCCAAATCGGATAATACGACGTATATCATCCATATCGCCAAATCATCCTTAGACGGAGAAGATCCGGATCAGTTCCTTGAGACATCCACCAATGGTAATGTCGGTACGAAGTATAATAACTGCTACGTAATCATCGGACGATGTAACCGGATTATCTCAGAAATAGACCAAGCGGATTTTGACGCAGAAGCAAAAAGCAACCTCAAAGGACAAGCTTTGTTCCTTCGGGCATTCTGCTATTTCAACCTAGTACAATACTTTGGCGGCGTACCTCTGCATACGACACCCTCTACCGTGTATGAGGAGGCATTTAAACCCCGTGCGAGCGTAGACGAAGTATATGAGCAAATCATGAAAGACGCACAAGAAGCCAGTGATCTCCTACCTGTAAAATCAAGGCAAGAGGTAGGAAGAGTTTCCAAAGGCTCCGCACAGACCTTATTGGGAAACGTATACATGGTACTAAAACGATGGGCGGAAGCAGAACAAACGCTGAAAGAGGTGGTATCCTCAGGCGAGTATGAGTTATTAGCGGATTACGGCTCCATCTATTCCATCTCGAACAAGAACCATAAGGAATCTATCTTCGAGATCCAATACATGCAAGACGCCTCATTAGGACAACAAAGTGATTTCATATACAGATTCTTGCCCTATATGACGAATCCGTCTGCCATCACGGGAACAACCCCTAATCCTTGTCCTTCCAACGTAGACCATGGTGGGTTTAACACCCCTACGATCGATCTAATCAACGCATACGAAAAGGGAGACAAACGGTTGGACGCATCCATCGGTATGGTGGAAGGTAAGCTCACCGATAGCTACGCCCTCGACGCTACCGGCGTGAAAAGTATAGTTGACTATGAGCCAGCTCCGGGAATAACCGCTTATCCTTTTATCAAAAAATATTTTCATGAGCATATAAAGCCCTATTACACGGATGACAACTGGCCGGTCTACAGGTACGCGGAGGTATTGCTCTTTCTGGCGGAAGCTATCAACGAGCAGAATAGGCCGGACGAGGCTATCCATTATCTGAATGACACCTTCGGGCAAGCAAGTATCCGGGGAAGGGCGGGCTCCTGTCAAATCCCAGAATATAGATGCGTTGAGAGAGGCTATCTACCAAGAGAGACGGATCGAGCTGGCATTCGAGAACAAACGCTGGACAGACCTTCTGAGAACGGGACGAGCCGTGGAAGTCATGACACGACATGGACAAAAGATAAAGGCAAATCCCGAATCTTATTATTGGCCCGACGGTGTTCAACCCGTGGCGAACGCTTATCTGTTCAACCCAGATAAATGCTTGTTGCCCATACCTCTGCGAGAAATCGACTTGAACAGCGAGCTTAAACAAAATCCCGGATATTAACGAAGTTATTCTTATATTCGCATCATGAAAAGAGCACATATGAAAATCCTGCTAAGTTTACTATGCTGTGTCGGTGTATTCACCCTATCAGCACAAAGTCGTTATTTCAAAGAAAGCGCTTCATGGCTTCAAAAGAGTGAGGCCTGCAAGCCAGTGTTAACCTATACGGAACATAAGCCGGTCAAACGGGTCACTTCCATCAAAGATGCGTCAGCCTACCAAGGTTGGCGCATGCGGGACGAAGGAAGCACGGATCTGTTATTCAATGAGTCCCTGAAGAAACATCCATCGGTTATAGTTGACTTCGGTGAGCATCTGACGGGGTATTTGGATTTCTCGCTCAAGCTCCTTAGCCAACAGGTTTCGGACGCTCCGGTACGTATCAAATTCACGTTCGCCGAAGTTCCCTCGGAATTGAACACGCCTTTCGACCCTTATCCGGGCGGTCTGTCAAGGGCTTGGCTACAAGATGAGGTGATGACGTTAATGACCGTACCCATCGAGGCCTCCATCCCCAGAAGGGTGTCTTTTCGGTATCTCAAGATAGAGTTGCTAGGCGCTTCCAGTTTCGATTTCGCCTTCGACAAGCTAACGTTCCGTGCGCAGACATCGGCTAAGACGGCTCCATTGCCACTGGCTTCCACGACCGATCCCTTGATCCGTAAAATCAATGAGGTAGGATTGCTTACATTAAAAGAATGTATGCAGACCGTCTATGAGGATGGCCCGAAACGGGATCGCCGGTTATGGATCGGAGACTTGTATCTGGAGGCGCTAGCGAACGCATGGTCGTATAAAAACCACGACTTGACGAAACGTTGCCTCTATTTATTAGCGGCTCTAGCCAATGATGAAGGACTGCTGCACGCCACCGTATTGGAGACACCGACCCCTCATCCGCAAAACGGTACGCATTGCTTGGACTATTCCCTGCTGTATAACGTAGCGTTGCTGGAATACCTGAAAGAGACCGGAGACAAGGAGGTCGCCTTGGACTTATGGCCGGTAGTGGTCCGCCAAATAGAGATGGCCTTGCGTCAATACTCGGACGATTGGATCTACGATATGCAAAAGAAGCCGATTTATTGGTTGGTATTCGACTGGAAAGATAATTATGATCGCCAAGCATCCATGCAGGGACTTACGGCATTCTCATTAGAGAAAAGCTATGAGCTGGCTAAAATGCTGGGAAAAGAGAAGGAGGCTGGAGACTGGCCTCGTATCGCCGGCCAGATAAAGAAAGCCGCCCGGAAAACATTCTATGACCAAAAGAACGGGGTGATCGTAAGCGGCCCTAACCGTCAGGTGTCTTACCTATCACAAGTGTGGATGATCCTATCGGAGACGCTTACCGCCAAGGAAGGAGCAAAAGCGATGGCCACCGTCCTATCGATGCCCGACGCATGCTATCCGGGATGTCCGTACGCTTATCATTATGTAATGGAAGCCTTGTTGAAATGTGGAATGCGGCAAGAGGCCCGTTCGCTCTTAAC
>ENA-OOXC01001909-OOXC01001909.1-human-gut-metagenome-genome-assembly--contig:-NODE-1909-length-11161-cov-1.733027_pt1 | contig 11161 bp, 8 predicted proteins | sample MGYA00241578_ERZ501325 | MGnify/ENA primary metagenome ERZ501325 (study PRJEB25962, sample SAMEA2042737) | human gut metagenome | biome: human gut; feature: human-associated habitat; material: faeces...
AGCCCCGTCTGTCGCTCTTCTAAAAAGCCAGTATATAAGCGGTTTCCGAGGATTCGGAAGCCGCTTATTTTTCGCATTTTCCATCAGTAACAACGTTCCGAAAATCATATTCCATCTTTCCTCTCATTTCTGCGCACACTTTTTGCGCATACCGAGTTTGCGTCAAGTGCACGCAGACACAAATCTCGTTCTTCCCCCACATTGACAACTAACTATAGGAATGCTAGAATAATTTGGCATAAGGCATAATTGAATAAATGCGTAAGGTGTCAGACCATATGCGTCTGGTGAAAAGGGAAGCGGGTGCAAATCCTGCGCGAACTCGTCACCGTGATTCGCAAGCGACGGCTTATTACCACTGGGAGACCGGGAAGGGAGTCGAAGCGTCAGAGCGTTCAGTCGGGAGACCTGCCTTTCGCAGTACAGGAATGAAAATTCATGCCACGAGAAACTGGCAGTACGAAATTTGCAAAATCAGAAACTCTTCTGGTTTTATTTTGTTGCGCTCCGAGATTCGAAGCTATGGCTCCGCTCTATGGAGTTAATTCAGCGATCCAACTTTGCACATTTCGCCTTTCTTCTCTTTTTTCAACGGCATCTGAACGAAAATTTCCCGTATCACTCATTTATCGCCATATCCACACACTGTTGGGACAAAATTTTATTGTCCTCTGATACCGGATTGCCCGACGCCCGTCGTTTCTGCAATCCGAACCCATTCCCAAGGAGGAACTTATGAAAAAGAAACTGATCGTACTGATGTTATCCATGTCGATGACTGCTGCGCTGGTTTCCGGATGTGGCTCTACAGCTGAAACCGCTGTGGAATCCACCGCAACTGAAACTGTGCAGGAAACTGTGACGGAAGCGGAAACCGCTGACGCAGAATCTGACCAGGAAGCCGCAGACAAAGTAGCTGCCCTGATCGACCAGATCTATGTTCAGGAAAGAAACGACAACACCGATGAGCAATGTGCCGAAGCAAAGGCTGCATGGGATGCGCTGACGGATGCTCAGAAAGAACTGGTAGAAGGCGAAAATGCCGATCCCGATTATTTCGGAAGAGATACCGGCGACGCTTCCAAGGATGATCCCTTAAACGCAGATGAGATCAGGGAAAACGAACTGCTTGTTGTAAGCTTTGGTACTTCCTTTAACGACAGCCGTGCAGAGGATATCGGCGGCATCGAAAAAGCACTGCAGAAAGCATATCCCGACTGGTCCGTAAGACGTGCATTTACTGCGCAGATCATCATCAACCATGTGCAGGCACGGGATGGTGAAAAAATCGACAATATGGATCAGGCACTGCAGCGTGCTGTTGATAACGGTGTAAAGAATCTGATCGTACAGCCCACTCATCTGATGCATGGTGCAGAATATGACGAGCTAAGCGAAGCGGTTGTTAACTACAGTGACAAGTTTGAATCCGTATCCATCGCCGAGCCTCTTCTGGGTGAAGTTGGCTCTGCAGACGATTCCGTAAACAGTGATAAAGAAGCAGTTGCAAAGGCAGTTACAGCAGAGGCAGTAAAAACTGCAGGCTACGAAAGCCTTGATGCTGCAAAGGAAGACGGGACTGCTTTCGTATTCATGGGACACGGAACCTCTCATACCGCAAAAATCAGTTACAGCCAGATGCAGAACCAGATGAATGCCCTCGGATATGACAATGTATTCATCGGCACTGTAGAGGGTGAACCTGAAGATACTGCATGCGAAGCAGTGATCGAAAAGATTCAGGAGGCAGGCTACAAGAAAGTAATTCTCCGTCCTCTGATGGTTGTTGCCGGCGACCATGCAAACAACGATATGGCTGGCGACGATGATGACTCCTGGAAGAGCCAGTTCGAAGCCTCCGGCGTATTTGACAGCATTGAAACCCAGATCGCCGGTCTTGGACAGATCCCTGTCATCCAGGATTTATATGTTTCCCACACACACGCTGCTATGGAAGAGCTCGGCACATCGGCTACATCCAGCTCTGACACTACAGATGCTGTCCTGGAAGATGGAACCTATGAAGCAGAGTTCAAAACTGACAGCGGCATGTTCCATGTAAATGAAGCAAACGACGGAAAAGGTGTCCTGACTGTAAAAGATGGACAGATGTCCATTCACATCAGCCTGACCTCCAAAAACATCGTAAACCTGTTTGTCGGCAAGGCTGCTGACGCCAAAAAGGATGGTGCAGAGCTTTTACAGCCCACCACTGATACCGTAACCTACGATGACGGCACAACCGAAGAAGTAAACGGATTCGATGTTCCGGTAAAAGCGCTGGATAAAGACTTCGACCTCGCCCTGATCGGAACCAAGGGAAAATGGTACGATCATACCGTCAGCGTTACCAACCCGGTAAAGGTTGACTAAAACCCAAGCCTGCTCCGACAAAACACACTAAGTTTATACAAGCATTAGAATTCCCGTAAAGTGTGCATTCTAATGTCATGAATCCAAAAAGACCGCAGAACCCGTACAAACAATGTGCACGTTCTGCGGTCTTTTTTGTTTTCTATGAACCCTGTAGAGCGTTTTTTACAGTTCTACACAGCATGCGCCGTCCTTCAGCTCAGCCTCAAAGGTCTTTCCAAGGCAATGAACCTGTACGCGCTGATAATGCTTTTCATAGCCATCATGAACACAGGCTACGGTCAGCTTTCCGTCTTTGAGTTCGCAGTGATACTGATTGTATACACCATTGCGGTATGCGAAGCTTTCGCCGTCGTCCTGGAAATGATCCCAGCTTCCTTCTCCGGGATACACCTCCAGCATCAGCACCTGATTGGTATCCTTCTCGCCCACGTAATTCTGCTCCGGCCATACCGGCAGCACTGCGCCTGCTTTTACATAGAGCGGGCAGGTATCCAGCGGAGCATCCCGCAGGATCCACTGTCCCTGATCGCCGGAAATCTTTTCACCTGTCCAGTAGTCATACCAGGTTCCTGCAGGCAGATAAACCATCTTCTTGCGATCGCCCTGGATTATAACAGGTGCAGCAAGCAGATTCGGGCCTGCCAAAAATTCTGTATTGCACTCCTTTGCTACTTCATCCTTTTCATAATGAAGCACCAGGGAACGCATGATCGGCAGTCCGGTCTTCTCTCCGGTAAAGAACAGGTCATAATAATACGGGATCAGATGATATCGAAGCTGCGCTGCTTTCCGGTAAATATCCACGGTTTCCTGATCGAATCTCCAGGGCTCCTGATACCGTGTTCCGATTGCGGAATGATTTCGGAATAACGGAGAGAAGCATCCAACCTCTACCCAACGGCACATCAGCTCTTTTGTACAATCCGAACCGAAACCGCCCACGTCTGTACCGACAAAGGACATTCCGCTCATACCAAGGTTACACAGCTGCGGGATCGCCATCTGCAGATGCGCCCAAATGCTGTGATTGTCGCCTGTCCATGCTGTGCTGTATTTCTGCGAACCGGCATAGCAGGCTCTCGTGATGACAAACGGACGTCTGCCGTCCCGCTGCTTTAAGCCCTCGTAGGTTGCCTTTGCCATGTTATGGCCATAAACGTTGTGCATTCTCGCGTGGTCGCTCTTTTCGTCCTCATCGGTAAACACAACGTCCTGCGGCAGCTCCCCGCGGAAGCTTGCCGGCTCATTCATATCATTCCACACGCCGCGGACGCCTTTGTCTACAAGGAACTGCTGATTTTCGCCCCACCAGTCACGCACTTCTTTTTTGCCAAAATCCGGATAAACCGCATCTCCCGGCCATACTGCATTGACATAGATCTCACCCTCCGGTGTCGTTGCAAAATAGCCGTTCTCCACACCTTTGTCGTAAACAGAATATCCCTCTTCCAGCTTTACACCGGGATCGATAATCGTCACAATCTTGATACCATCCTTCGCCAGATCAGAAATCATCTTTTCCGGATCCGGATAGCGCTCCTTATCCGGTGTCCAGGTAAATACCTTGTAGTGATCCATATAATCGATATCCAGATGAATGACATCGCAGGGGATTTTGCATTCTCTCATGTGGGAAACAACATCCCGGATTTCTTCCTCAGACATATAGCTCCAGCGGCACTGATGATAGCCAAGGGTCCACTTCTGCGGAACCGGAACCGTACCTGTCAGATAAGTATAATTGCCAAGCACCTCCGGCATACTCTCGCCGGCGATCAGATAATAATCCAGATTGCCGTCTGCAGCGCCATACCAGTAATATTCCTCCGATTCCTTGCCCATATCAAAGCAGGATCTATAGGTGTTATCATAGAACAGGCCAAACACTGCATTTTTATGTAAGGTAATAAAAAACGGAATGGATTTGTAGAGGGACTTGAAATTGTCCATCTGCGGAGCCGGATCATCCGTATTCCACATCACATATTCATAGCCGCGCTTGTCCATAAAGCCGGTCTTATCACCAAGTCCGTAAAAGGCTTCATCACCCTCAAGCTGTTTGACAACCTCTACCGCTTCCGTGCGCTGCTCCTCTACATTGTGTCCCTCTGCTTCTTTTAATGCCTTCAGTTCATCACTCAGACCGGCACAGATCTTTCTGCTGCCCCGGTAGTCCCGGCACAAAACGGTGCCGTCCGCTTTATAAAAATCGACCTTGAAATCATCGTAAATCCGTGCAGTCACTGCATCTGTGGAAATTTCTACGGCGCCGCCTGCTTCTGCCGCCGTAAAATCAACTGCAACAGACTTGTCTCCCTCAATGGCCTTAGAGCGATGCTCTTCACTCACCACTCCCGAAAATACATTGAAAATCTCCGGTGTGAGGATTTCCACGCGTCCTGTTCGTTTCTCAAACTGAAAAACGACACGATTCCCCTGCTTTTCCCAACTGCATAATTTTCCGAATTCCATCAGTCTTTTTCCTCCTTTACAGAGCTGTCTTTTTTCTGCTTGGGTTCTGTTTCTGTCTCTGTTTCTTCTTCCGGATCCTTCGGTTTTTCATCCTCCTGCAGATCTTCCCACATCACTCTTCCGTAGACAATATTCTGCTTGCGGATAGAATCTGCCAGCGCCTTTGTCAGGTCACTCTTTATCAGTCTCCAGCGCCAGTTCGTGCCCAGCGTTGACGGGAAATTGATTCTTGCGCTGTTATCCAGTCCCAGATAGTCCTGAATTGGAATGATACAGGTATCCGCCACAGAAGCGATGGTGGTACGAACCAGCTCGGATGCCAAAACCTGTTTGCTCTCTGTCGGACGGTTTAAGTATGCCCGCACCATCTGAACCTCTTCCGGTTTAATGCTGGACAGCCAGCCCAGGATCGTCTCATTGTCATGGGTGCCAGTATAAGCTACGCAGTTATGCTCATAATTATGCGGCAGATAATCACCCGCGCCGCTGGAATCTCTGGAATCGAATGCAAATTCCAGAACCTTCATATTCGGATAGCCGCTTTCTTTTACCATTCTGCGGACAGTATCCGTCACATAGCCCAAATCCTCTGCGATAATCGGTTTTTCACCGAGACGTGCCTTGATCACCTGAAACAGCTCAATACCAGGACCTTTTTCCCAGTGACCGTTCACCGCGGTTTTGTCCTTTGCAGGGATGGAGAAATATTCATCAAAGCCTCTGAAATGGTCGATTCTGACAACGTCATACAGTCTAAAGCACCAGGAGATTCGTGTTACCCACCAGTCATAGCCGGTATTTCTGTGATGATCCCAGCGATACAGCGGATTGCCCCACAGCTGTCCGTCTGCAGAAAATCCATCGGGAGGACAACCTGCAACTGCGGCGGGTTTTCTCTCCTGATCCAGCTGGAACATCTCAGGATGTGCCCAGACGTCCGCGCTGTCATATGCCACATAGATCGGAATGTCACCAATGATCTTCAGTCCCTTATCATTGGCATATTTTTTAAGTTTCTGCCACTGTGTAAAAAACAGATACTGAAGCCATACATAAAAGCCGATTTCTTTAGAATAGTTGGTCTTGTAATACCACATCGCATTATCCCAGCGATAGCGAATATCCTCTGCCCACTGATCCCAGCTGTTTCCGCCAAAAATATCCTTCACTGCCATGAACAGGCCATAGTCATCCAGCCACCAGGCATTTTCTGTCCAGAATGCTGTAAACTTCGGGTCAGGCTTCTCCAGGCTTCTCTCATATGCCAGCTTTAAGCGCGGCATTCTGTTTTCATACAGTTTTCCATAATCAATATCTCTGGCCGCTTTGCCGCAATCGCAGGCTTCTACCTCTTTTCTGGTCAGAAACCCGGCTTCCACCAGCTCCTCCAGATCAATAAAATACGGGTTGCCCGCATACGTAGAAAAGGACTGATACGGGGAGTCCCCATAGCTTGTCGGTCCCAGCGGCAGGATCTGCCAATACTGCTGTCCTGCCAGCTTCAAAAAATCCACCCATTCATATGCTTCCTTGGAAAAGCAGCCGATCCCGTGCGGAGACGGAAGACTGAATACCGGAAGCAGCACACCGCTTGTTCTCATACCTGTTCCCTCTTATCTTCCTAATATTGTAATAGACACCGGTTCTGCCCATACAGAACCTTCCAACTCTTTCATCTGCTCTAATTGTGTGTCTTCTTTTATTTTAAACCGTGTTCCATCTGTAAGCAACTGCCACTTGCCCTCCAAGGCAAAATAATTTTCAGAAAGCTCCTGTTCCGGATCAGAACCTTTCCCGCCCGGAAGTCGAAATTCCACAGCTTCCTTATTCGCGTTGTAAATAATAAACAGCTCCTGCCAGGGCGCAACGTTGTCTGTGAGGACGCTTTCTGCTGCAGCCTCCGGCTCAGCCCCTGTCCGGATGGTAAAGGCTACGCAGCCTTCCGGTGCGTCCACAAAGGAGATCTGATCCAGCACCTCCAGGCTTCTCTGCCTCCATGCCGGAAAACTCTTTCGCAGCAGGATCAGACCGCGGTAAAACTCCGCCAAATCCCGGTATTCATGCATCCGGGTCCAGTCTAGCTGATTCACCTTCGCCGCGGAGCGATAGCTGTTGTCGTCACCGTATTTCGTACGCGCCGCTTCCTCTCCCGCCTGTAAAAACGTAATCCCCAGGCAGGTAAAATAAATTCCCGCGGCAAGACGGTTCTGCGCCAGAGCTACTTCATTGTATGCGCCAAAATCCGGCTCCATGCTGTCCGTCAGCGTATGCACCAGCTTGTCCCACAGCGTATAATTGTCATGGGCTGAGACATAGGAAACGGACTGCTGTGCAGACGATGGCTGATAACCGCCTGCTCCGTCACAGAAGCCAAGCACACTGGAACGAATCTGAGTCTCCAGTCCCTTTGCTCCGTTGACAAAGCCAGTCTCCTTGACTTCAAAAACACTGCCCTTAATGCTGTCCCGAATATCATCATTGAAAAATCCGATTCGGTCAGACAAAAGGGCTGCGTTGCATTTCAGCGCCTGCTCATAGCCTGGCTGAATCGCAGTCTTGCCTGCCGTCCACGGTTCGCCGTACATCAGAATTTCTTTTCCACCCGGCAGGCGATCCAGTGCCGCACGGATCTCATTCATTGTCTCCGTATCATGCAGTCCCATCAGATCGAACCGGAATCCATCCACATGATATTCCTTTGCCCAGTAGCAAATACAGTCGATCATATATCTGCGATACATCCTTCTCTCACTTGCTGTATCGTTGCCGCATGCGGAGCCGTCTGAAAAGCTGCCGTCTGCCTCCTGTCTGTAAAAATAATAAGGAACAGTTTTCTGGAAAACAGAGTCTATGCTGAATGTATGGTTATACACCACATCCATGATCACCCGGATTCCCGCGCGATGCAATGCCTGGATCATTTCACGGCATTCCCGCACCCGTACTTCTCCATGATACGGATCGGTCGCATAGGAGCCTTCCGGTACAAAATAGTTCATCGGATCGTACCCCCAGTTATACTGGAGCTTCTTTCCGGTTTCATCTACCGAACCATAATCATACATCGGTAATATCTGGACATGAGTGACACCCAGCCATTTCAGCCAGCTCATGCACGTCGGGTTTCCTGTATTTCCATCCAGACAGGTATCCTTTTCTGAGAACGCTTTATATTTCCCTCGATTTTCTTCCGAAACACCGCTTTGGGGATCGTGGGAAAAATCGCCTACATGCACTTCCCAGACAACGGGTGCCGGAGCCTTTGGCAGCTTCTCCTGATCCTTGTCCCAGCCCTCCGGCTCAGCTTTTTTCAGATCGATCACCATACTGCGCTGTCCATTTACTCCGGCGGCCTTTGCGTAAGGATCTGCAGTTTCCTGTGTCTGGCCGTCCACCGTTACCAGCCAGGTATAATAAACACCTGAAAGATCTCCGTTTTTATGCACACGGAAAACGCCTTTTTCTGTGCGTATCGCTTCTGTCCGGTCAAAGGGCTCTGCTGCACCCTCCTCTGCGCTTCCTGCCCGATACAGCAAAAGCTCTGCCCGCTCTGCCGTCGGGGCCCAGAGTGCAAAGTCTGTCCCCTGCGTCTGATAAACCGCCCCAAGGTCATCGCCCCCATATTCATAGGCTTCTTCAAATTCCTGCGAAGAAAACAGCTCTCGCCATTCCCCCGGTGTCCGTTTCTGTGTTACATTTTCCATTTTCCTGCTCCTCCTGATCAAAAGTCATTCTCTAAAAACGCAGATAAAATAACCAGTTTATACTTTTTATTGTAACAAAAGAAATGGAAGAACTGCAACTGCCACGGCATGTTGAAATTCTTCCATTTCATATCAATATTTTACGATTTTTACAAAATCAATCTTTTTCTGTCATTTTTCCGGAAAATCTGCTTTAGATCACCTTCGACAGAAACTCCTGCAGTCTCGCGTTTTTCGGATGATCGAAAAATTCTTCCGGCGTGTTTTCCTCTTTGATCCTGCCTTCATCCACAAACAGCACTCTCGTTCCGACTTCCCGGGCAAAGCCCATCTCGTGGGTAACGACCACCATTGTCATACCCTCGTGGGCCAGATCCCGCATTACACTTAAAACCTCGCCAACCATCTCCGGATCAAGCGCGCTGGTAGGCTCATCAAACAGCATAACATCCGGATGCATGCACAGAGAGCGAACAATGGCGATTCGCTGTTTCTGACCGCCGGACAGCTGTGCCGGATAAGCGTTTGCTTTTTCTGCAAGGCCGACACGTGCCAGCAGCTCCATCGCTTCTTTTTCCGCTTCCGCCTTGGACTTTTTTAACACCTTGATCGGTGCCAACGTCATGTTTTCCAGAATCGTCTTATTTGCGAACAGATTAAAATGCTGGAACACCATTCCGATTTTCTGACGATATTGATTCAAATTGCTTTTCGGATCTGTAATCTCTTTTCCTTCAAATAAAATCTCGCCCGAGGTCGGCATTTCCAGAAGGTTTAAGGAACGCAGAAAGGTCGATTTACCGGAGCCGGAGGGACCTACAATAACGACTACCTCACCCTGGCGGATCGTCGCATCAATATGATCCAGCACCTTCGTCGGTCCAAAGGACTTGCAGAGCTGTTTGATTTCAAACAGAACCTGTTTTTCCTGTCCGTTATCGCTCATTGACACGCATCCTCCTTTCCAGTCTGCTGATCAGAGCTGAAAGTACACTCACACTGACCAGATAAATCAGAGCTGCCGCAAACAACGGCATATAAGGCTCATAGGTCTGACTTCTGACGGTATTCGCACCGTGCGTAACATCCGTCAATGCAATGTAACCGCAGATAGATGTCTCCTTTAACAGGGTAATGAACTCGTTGCCCAGGGCAGGCAGGACATTTTTAAATGCCTGTGGGATAATAATATACCACATCGTCTGCACATAGGTCAGTCCCAGGCTTCTGCCTGCTTCAAACTGCCCCTGATCCACGGACATAATACCGGAACGGATGATCTCCGCTACGTATGCGCCGGAGTTGATTCCGAAGGTCAGAATCGCAACCAGCCGCTTGCTGATGTCCACAGAACCGAAGACAATATAATACATGATCAGCAGCTGAATCATCGCAGGGGTTCCGCGGATAACCGTCAGGTACAGTCTGCAGATCACATTCAGAATTCTAACCGCCAGCGGAGGACGATCCAGCTTATCTGCAGATGACCGCACAACTGCGATCAATACGCCAATGACAACGCCCAGAATGACAGCGAAAAAGGAAACAACATAAGTTGTTCCCAATCCGTTGGTAAAATATTTCCACCGATTATCGGTTATAAAGTTTGCAATAAATTTGAGTTTAAAATCTTCCATATTATAATTGCTTTCCGATTATCTCTTGTAATTACTTTGTTACAATGATCACCTGGCTTGCTGTTGCATAGGTATCTGTGAAGTCTACGCTCAGCTTACGCTCCTCTGTTACCGTCATGCCCGCTGCACCGAAATCAGCCTTGCCGGAAACAACTGCATTGACGATTGCATCAAATTCCATATCCTCGATCTTTAAGTCATAACCAAGCACGTCGCAGACAGCCTGTGCGATATCAGGATCGATGCCGACAACCTTCTGATCCTCATAATACTCATAAGGCTCAAATGTTGCATTGGTTGCCATAACCAGTGTGCCGTTGGAACGGTCTACGCCTTCCGGAGAGGTATAAGGATGCTGTCCTGCCTCATCCCCGATGTAGTTGGAAACGATAGCATCCAGCGTACCGTCTGCCTTTAACTGAGTAAGGGCTTCATTGATCTTTGCGGTCAGCTCGCTGTTGTCTTTGTTGACGCACATTGCATATTCTTCAGAAGAAAGCTCTTCGTCCAGAATCTGTAAATCCTCATTCTTTTCCACAAAAGCCTTTGCGGGATTGTAGTCGATCACTACGCAATCGATCTTGCCCTGCTTTAATGCCTGAATTGCATCTGCGCCCTTGTTGAAACGTTCTACAGTAGAACCGTCGTTCTGTTCATATTCCGTTGCCAGCTGATCACCTGTTGTACCGAGCTGAACACCGATCTTCTTGCCAGCCAGATCAAAAGCAGCGGTATCTGTGCTTTCTGCTTCTGTGGAGGCTGCTTCATCGGTCTCTGCAGCTGCTGTCTCTGCCGCAGTGCTTTCTGCTGCAGTCTCTGTTGCCTGTACTGTTGTCTCTGTGGATGCAGAAGAACCACATGCTGCCAGAGAAGCAACCATGGCTACTGCCAATACGCTTGTCAGTAATTTTTTCATTTTCATTTTTCTCCTCCTCATTTCTGCGCACGTTTTTTGCGCATGCCGAGTTTGTG
>ENA-OOXC01001912-OOXC01001912.1-human-gut-metagenome-genome-assembly--contig:-NODE-1912-length-11156-cov-2.742185_pt1 | contig 11156 bp, 2 predicted proteins | sample MGYA00241578_ERZ501325 | MGnify/ENA primary metagenome ERZ501325 (study PRJEB25962, sample SAMEA2042737) | human gut metagenome | biome: human gut; feature: human-associated habitat; material: faeces...
CGCCGCCGTCTTTCTGACGCACGCGCACATCGACCACGCGGGGCTGCTGCCGCAGCTGTACAGCAGCGTGCTGCAATTGAATGGGGTAAAAATATTCTTAATGACAGCCTGTATCTTGGTATGCGCGATGGTGCTGTACAGGAGCTTGTTGCCGGCGGCACTGATCTGCCGTACCAGTCCGACTATATCAAAGGCTTCCAGCTGCTGCCGGACAAGGCAGAGATTGCCATCCCTATTAAAAGACGTACCTTTGGCGACACTTACCAGACTATCGGCAATGGTCATCTGAAGCTGGAGCATGGTTATAAGGATGGTGCTTACGTTGCGATTCGCGTGCTTATGGGCAGCAACAAGGTGCTGAGCATGGAGATGCTTTTGAGCAGTGACGTGGATATGCACCAGATTCTGGAGCAGAAAACCGCTGAAATCGTTATCGGTGGCGATAATCATGATGCACCTGCTACTAAGCTGAAATTCAATCCTCCCGCCGGTACTAAGCTGAACGTGCATAATGAGCTGCATGGCCTGCAGACCTTGTGTGAACGCAAGAGTACTGCCAAGGGCAATGCGCAGAAGGATGTTATCAACAAGCTGAGCCAGCGCACCAGCAGTATTGCTGCTGCCGGTAATAAGGCAGAATTTGCCAGACCGCTGCTGGAGATGCTGTGCTATACCAATAATGATGAGCTGCGCCTGCGTCTTTTCACCATTGCCCGCAAGCATGTTGCTTATTGGACCGAGCAGCAGCGCCAAAGCCTGGCAAGAGAGTGTTTGAACCAGCTGCAGGGTGTACTGCAGGGCTTCCCGTGCTATGGTCTCAAAATTAATGTCAACATTCAGGCCATCTATACCCTTGGCTGCTGCGGCAGTAAGGAGCAGGTTGCCAAAGTGCAGCCGCTGGCAGCTGAAAACCGTTATTATACAGCAAGCCTGTACGCGTTGGGCAAGAGCCGCGTTGCTGGCAGCTTTGTGCAAGAGGTATTCCAGCGTGATGCCTACTGCGAAAGCAACAAGTGTAACCTGCAGGTTACAGCACATGCCTTGGGCATGGCGCTGCGCCTGGAGGATGGCGGCAGAGCAGCAGGCCTTGATGTGGACCAGGCAGTGAAGGACCTTTGCTTCATTATCAACAACCGCACTGTTCTTGATGTAAACTACAGCAGCGAGATTGTCTGCTGCCTGATTGCCCTGGCCTATGCCTGCGACCAGCGTTTTTGGGGAAATACTGTGTCTGCTGCTTCTATGGAGCTGGCAAGACAGAGTTTGGCAAATCTCAACCGCAACTACAGCACGGAGGTTATGATGCGTCTGGCCAAGGCTGCTGGCGTTGCCTACAAAATGCTTGATGGTGAAAGCCTGTCTGAGGATGAGGAGGAATTCTTGCTGAAGAAGCTGGAAATTTAAAACGGAAATAATAATTAAGTGAAGTTCAAAAGGACTGTCCCTGGCGATGATGTATCGCCTGTGGTGGCGGTCCTTTTTGATTTTATGTGGATGATGCAGATATCATATCTGTTGCGTATTTTTTTACGCGAAAATTACCAAGGATACATTTTTTAAAGTTTACCTATACCCATCTTAACCTTAACCGTTAAAATCTCTTCAACTAAATGTAACGTATTTAAGAGTTAATGAAAATTTTTTACGCCGAATGTAGCGTGTTCGTAGATAAGAGTTTGACTGGGGGGGGACATAGTGCTATAATTGCTATTAATAAGATAGGTAATTTATAAAAGTAAGTGTATTCCTAATCGCCTATATTTTAGAAAAAATATTTATGGATAAAACTTATCTGGAAACAATGAGCCTTATAAAGTGAGTATTTATGAATTACAATATAAATTGATGCATGTTTTTGCTAAAGTTAAAATATTTGCAAAAACATCAAGAAAAATGTTTTCTGAAGCTAAAAAAATGGCAGTTGACGATAATATTAATAAAGAGTAAAATAATCGAGTGAGAAAAAGATACTCGTTGTTCACACTTTCTGTGATGTAAGTGTATAGCAGTTGCGATAATATTATATATTTCAGTCGATAGTGTTTACGTTGACTGATTTCAATCGGGAGTTTTGTGCGAAAAATTATCTGCTGTTTCAGTTTACTGTCTGCAGGTACTGCTACTTCCTTTATCGAGAATATTTCATACTATAGATAAATGCTGTTCGTGAACAATTGAGTATTTATGGCTTATTAATTCAAGCAATGTAGTTTTTGGAGAAAATTAAGAGAATGGAGCTGAATATAATGAACAAAAAGCTGATGGCAGCAGCTGTTATGTGCTCACTGATGAGCACAACGGCATTAGCTGCAAACCCCATACCTACCTTTGATAAGGAGGCTGTAACGACACATCCTTACAACAGAACAGGTCAACAGGAGCAACAGGTGGAAGGCATGCAAGGTGCAGGCGAGCTTTATAAGCCTGGCAATACAGGCACGGAGGCTAATCCGGCGTTTTTTGTTGCCAAGGTTAAACTGACAGGCTTCACGCTGCCTGATAAGAACGGCAAGCTGGCAGCTATCTGCAAAGAGTATGAAGGACGCAGCCTGCAGATGGCAGAGCTGCAGCAGCTCATCAGCAAAATTAATGAATATGCGCGCACCTGCGGCTATACTGTAGCGCAGGCTATTGTGCCGCCGCAGGAGGTAAAGCAGGGCGAGCTGGAAATTGCAGTTTATGTTGCCAAGTACGATGATATTGAGATTATCAGCAATGAATCGGACGTAGCTGACAGAGTACTGGCCGGTTATATTCATAAGAATCTGCAAAGCGGTGCTTATATCATGGATAAGCCGCTGGAAATGACGATGAACAATATCAACGATTTGCCGGGTGTTGTTGCCAGAGCGATTTTAGCACCTGGCAGCAAGCCTGGCACCACGAAGGTAAAGGTGCAGGTGCTGCGTCGTCCCGTCTGGAACAACTACGTATTTACTGATAACGCCGGTGGCTACTACAGCGGCCGTTATCGCTACGGCTTTAATACTGAAATCAATAACCCCGGTCATCAGGGTGACAAAATCATTTTGAACGGCATGCTCACCAACCATGATACCAAAAACTATGGTGCACGCTATGAAGCGCCTGTCGGACGCGACGGCACGCGCTGGGGCATTGGCTGGAGCCAGAGCAGCTACGACCTCAGTACCAACAGCTTTTATAATTCTCTCGGTCAGTCGCGTGGCTTCAGCTTCTACGGTCTGACGCCTGTATACCGCGACCGCATGAACCGTGTAACGGCGATTTATGGCTATGACCACCGCAAAATTAAGGACAGACTGCGGTTGAAGGCTGCAGGATTGGCAGGAATAGAGCTGACCACTGAGAAAATGGCCAATGTTTACCATGCAGGCATCAGCGGCAGCCAGTATCTGCCGAACCGCTTCAGCCAGTACAGCCTGATTTACTGGTATGGTAATTTGAATGGTGGTGGTAAATCTATAGATGGCGACTACCATAAGCTGACAAGTGACCTGCTGCACGTTATTTATGATGGTAAAACAAACTACCGCGTACAGCTCAGCGGCCAAATCGCCAACCGCAACCTGGATGGCAGCGAAATGTTCTACCTGGGCGGTATGAACGGCGTGCGTGCTTATGGTGCCAGTGAAGGCAGCGGCGATATTGGCTTTACTGCTACTGCCGAGGTTCGCCGTCAGACGGGCATCAAGGGCCTGGAGGCTGCAGCCTTTATTGACACAGGCGCAGTAAAATCGCATAATGCTGCTCTTATCGAGCATCTTTCCGGTTGGGGTGTGGGCCTGCGCTATAATTTGGATAATTCCTGGCATGCTCAATTGGATTATGCCCGCAAAATCAATGCGCAAAAAGACAGGGTTGAACCGCGTGACCATAGCGGCCATATGTGGTTCCAGCTTTATAAAATGTTTTAAGTGATCTTGTCTGGTGCTTTTCTGCGTCTTAAGGGAGAAGGTGCGGACAAGCAAGCTCATAAAATAAATTGATAATTGAATATGCAGCTTAAATGAAGGGAGAAAAAAATGAAACTAAAGGATAGTCTAAATAAACGTTTAAATACGCGTCTGGCCAGCCTTGTAATGCTTTCTGTGCTTTCGGTGCCATGGGTTGCCGGTGCAGCAGGCAACAGCGTTGTTGCCAACAACATGCTTCCCGGTAATGGGCAACAAGGTAACGTAATTGCCGGTAAGATTGAAGGTGGTTTTAACGGCAAGTGGACGCAGGGCAACCAAATGAATTTGCACCAGACGACGCAAAATGCAATTGTCACCTGGGACAGCTTTTCTATCGGTGCCAATGCTACCGTAACTATCCGTGGTGACCACGATAACTTTAATATGCTGAACTATGTTACCGGCAGCGAAAGCTCGCAGATTTACGGCAAGCTGAATTCCTATGTCGGTGACAAACAGGGCGGCAATATCTATCTTGTGAACCCCAACGGTGTGCAGATTGGCAACAGTGCGGAAATTAATGTCGGCAGCCTGCATATTGCCAACAAAAAAATAGATAATATCAACACCTGGAACGAAAATACTGATATCGCCAAGGCGCTGAAGCAGAACAAGGCGATGACCAACGCCGAGCTGATGAGCCTGGGCTATATCAACGCCAATAAGCTGGTCTTTGAGGGCGAGCGTGTAGTTATTGATATGGACCGCCTCAGCGGACTTGATACCACTAAGGCTGATGCCTTGACTATTGTCACTCAGCCTTATGATGGCAAGAGTGTTGGTGATAACCGCAAATATGATGTTGTACTTGGCAGCAGTACGCCGAAAAATGCCCAAGAATGGGGCAAATATATTGAGTTTGCTGATAATGCTACCGGAGATAGATGGCAAGGCACGGTTCAAGCCGGCAATCCTGATGCACCGAACCAGTCCGTTACGGAATTTTTTACCTACCGTTGGATTAAGGACGGCAAAGAACTAGAAAACATCGGCAAAAAGCAATATTGGGGCATGGGGGACCATTATGCCCTGCGCTATTCTATTGACCTGACGGGCAGTGACCAGACTCCTATCGGCACCACGAAGGAAAATGCCTTCAAGGGCAAGTTTGATGGTCTTGACAATTCTATCTTTGGTCTGAGCATTAATAACAGTAATAACCAATACGCTGCCACAGGCCTTTTTGGCTTTACTGACGGCGCAATCATGGGCAATGTAACGCTGATTGCCGGTAATGACGGCGTATCTATACAGGGCGGCAATACTGATACCGGTGCCTTTATCGGTCATGCGGTGAACACCACGGTCAAGGGCGTCAACAGTACGCTGAAGGTCAGCGGTAAAAACAATGTCGGTGGTATCATCGGTTATGCTAAGGATGATACAGGGCGTACCTATAGCGTTGCTGATGCTGCTGGTTCCGTTCAACCGGACAGCCGCAGCAGCGAGCTGTCGAACCTGACTAATACTGGTAATGTCAGCGGTGTTAGCAACGTTGGCGGACTGGTTGGCTATATGAACGGCGGCAAGCTGTCCAATGATGAGGAAAACCGTGTCCAGTACAAGGGCTCCTATAACCTTGGTAAAATTACTGGTATAGATAATGGCTCCGACTATTCGTATAATATCGGCGGCATGATTGGTAAAGCAGAAAATGCGACAGTTGGTGGCACGAAGAATACGCTGATTAACTATAATACTGTTGAGGGTGGCTATAATGTTGGCGGTATCGTCGGCAGTATTTCCAATAATACTACCGTTGCTAATGCTTCCAACGAAGGCGTTGTCAAAGCTAACGGCTATACTACTGACTATTATATTTATCATACTGATTATACTGGCAATAGTTGGCAGAATAATAATGGAGCCCTTCCCGGCACTCATAAGGCTGAGGTACGTGCAGCCAACGTCGGCGGCATTGTGGGCAGCAGTGCTGGCAGCGAGCTGAAGGATGTAACCAACAAAGCAGATGTAAGCTCCGCGTTGGTAAAGAAAACAACCGGCAAAAATGATCCTACCGGCTTCGACCATTATGCAGCAGGCAACGTAGGCGGTATTGTCGGCCGTGCTGAAGACAGCAATATCACCAATGCCAATAACGTAGAAAGCAATATCCGCGGTGCTATGAACGTAGGCGGTATTGCCGGCTATTTTGGTTCCACAGATGCAACCAATAAAAATAAAAAGGATTACCGCATTCTGAACGCTATTAACAACGGCGGCGATATTATGGCTACCGGCGGCATCAAAAAGGATGGTAGCTTTACGCAAGAAATCACCCATAAGGAAAGTTATATTACCGGTAATATTGGCGGCATAGCGGGCTATCTGTACGGTGTGCCGGTGCGTATTGAAGCCGGCGGCAACCGTGGCGATGTGCATACTGCGGCAGATACGTCGAAGCGGACGTCACAGGCTGTCAATGTTGGCGGCATCGTCGGTAAAATTGACATGCCGAAGAAAACGGATAGCAATGGGGTCCGTCTGACTGATGATAATCGACTGGCAATCATCAAGGGTAATGCTACTGATGCTGCCGGTAAAAGCGGTTATGCCAGCGCGGCAGTTTCCAGCAGCTATAATACAGGTAATGTCACGGGTTATACAAATATTGGCGGCATTGGCGGCTTTGCCTACAATGGCAGTATTGCTGCCTCCTATAATGTAGGCGATATTAAGACAACACGCCATGATGCGGCATCAAACGGTGTTACACCAATTAATATGGGCGGCATCCTGGGTGAAAGTACTGAAATGGCTATTGGACGTGTTATCATTTACGATACCTATAACAAGGGTACGATTGGCGACAGCAGCTACAACACGTATGGTCGCCATGTCGGCGGCATAGTCGGCCGTTTGAGCGGTATTGTTGAAAAAAGCTATAACAACGGCGATATTTACAATGGCTTCAATGTTGTCGGCGGGATTGCCGGTTATTGGTACAGTGGTTATCTGAAAAATGTCTTCAACACAGGTAATATTACGGTATATAACAAGAATAATGCGCCTAGCCAGGTAGGTGGTATTGTTGGCTCTGTAGACCTGAGCGGCAACAATCTGAGCAGCGGTACTAATGCTGCTTTCAGTATTAGCAATGCTTATAACCTTGGCTCTTTACGTTCCTTTAAGGGTGATGTGAAGTACAACGAAGTTGGCGGTATTTTGGGTGGTACTTTTAAGCACGGTGGCACTATCAACAGGTTGAAGATAAGTAACGCCTACACCATGGGTAATATTTATGTTGACGACGGTGGGTTCGTAGGGGATATAGTAGGTGCGTTTGATCGTGGCACGAATAGGTCTTTTGTTGATTTTGAAAATGTTTATTACATACGTCCGCAGGCTGACAATGGTTATTTTGATTTAGCATCAGCGCCTAATTCTGGGTACCTGCAAAAAAATGCCACGGTCATTGACTACGATAAGCTAAATGACCCGAACGCGTGGAGCAAATTTAGCTTTTCCAAACAGACGGATGGCAAAATAGAAGGAGCAACGGATGATAACTGGCGCATGAGCGATGGCAGCTTGCCGATACTGAACGCCTTCCTGTCAGGCTCGCATAATTACTTCAGCCAGGAAAGCAACTGGCAGGAGTTCATTAAGGATAATAAAGGTGCGAATGTGCAGTATGGCACGGCCTATGATCCGCTGCTGACGATTATCAACACCAAAAAGGATTTAAGCTTCAACTGGAGCGATATGGACCTGAAGAATAATGGCTCCCTGGCAGTTTTTGGCTTGCATGATAATGGAACAAATCTTAACTATACACCTGGTCTGACGCTGAACAATGTAGAAATTACCAACAGCACGCATATTTTTGGCGGCACAATTTACAGCGATGGCTTGCTGAAGCTCAACGCCAAGGATAACCTGCAGGGTGGCTTGCGCTTTGGTATGGACAGCATGCTTTACGGCAGTGATGTTGTGTTAAATACCAACAGCTCCTTGGAGCTGAGCGGCAGCGTTATATCTACCGGCAACCATAATGCGCTTTCCCATTTTAATCCGGATAAATCGCTTCAGCATGGCATTAACATCAACGCCGCTGATTTAACTGTCTATGGCAAGCTGATTACCATGGGCAAAGAGAAAGAAAGCACTAATGTTATTGTTCCTGGTATTAACTATGGCTATGGTGAGTCCCAGGCACCTGATAAAGACAAGGTTGCGAATAAAGACCAGGCAATGACCTCTCAGGGCATCAATCATGCTTATCAGCTGCAGACTGCAACTGCCACAACCACAACCGGTAACATCACCATCAGCACCATGGAAAAAACACTGACTGATGGCACGCACATGAACGGTAGCGCCAACCTGCTGTATGGTAACTATAAAAAGGGCAAGATTGGAACCAAGGGCAACCTGACTGTCAGCAGTAGTGGCAATATTTTAGTTGACAGCGACCTTGATATCGCAGGCAGCATTAACCTGAGCGGTAATGGCTCCGGCAGCAATATTACTTTGGACCTTTCCAATATTGGCAGCGAGCTGCAGAGAAATGAAAAGATAAAGGCGATACATGCTTTTATTGATGCGCATGCGACAGAAGCAACCGGTATTTATGGCAACACTGCTGGCGAGCGACCAATGAAAATCACCTTCGATATTTGGGATGATGATTGTACTGTTGACAACATCAAGGGAAATCTGAACTATGCAAAGTATGACCTGAAAAACGAAGATGGTACTACTACCACGTTGATAGATAAGCTGAAAAATCTGTATGTGAAATCAGCCGGTACTACTTATAACGGAGACAATATCCGTAACATTATTTATGCCTGGATAAGCAATGCCGAGGAGCTGAATTCCCTGCAGCGTGTGGCTGAAAACATGAATGATAGAGATGCTTTAAGCTATAATTTTGTCCTGAAAAATGATATCGATGCCAGCGGTCTGGTGGATGCAAAAGGCAATAGCACCTATAACACTATCGGCGGTGGCACTACAGCTTTTACAGGCACGTTTGATGGCGATGGTCACACAATTGTCGGCTTGCAGGCTAAAGGCGGTATTTTTGGCCAGCTGGGCAGTGGCGCGGTAGTTAAAAACATTAACATTGCTTCTTCCGTATTCACCGGTAAGAATACTGATGACAGTGTTGGCGCTGTAGCAGCAGAAAATAACGGCGGCAGCATCAGCGGCATTTCCGGCTATGGCAATACCGTAAAAGGCAGCGGCGGTTATATCGGTGGCCTTGTAGGCAAAAACTACGGCGGCATCAGCAACAGCAATGACCAGAGCACCGTTATCGCCGGTGCAGGTACTGTAGCAGGCGGTATTGCGGGCGTTAATGGTACAAATGCAGATAAAGGTGATGGCACAATCGACAACGTCCAAAGCTACAGTGCTGTGACTACTGGTAATCTGGGGGCAGGTCAGTATGCATCTAACCTTGGCGGTATCGTGGGCAAGAATGAGATGTTGTTGGATAAATACAATATTAACAATGTTTCCGCTCATGGTATTACCGGTAAAACTGGCAACACCCAAACATCCGGTGGTATTGTTGGTACAAATGAAGGCAGAATCAGTAATGCTTATAATGAAAGTATTATCCATGGTTCAGAAAATATCGGCGGTGTTGCGGGCAAAAATGTAACGCAGGAGTCAAATTCCAAGCTGGCGGAGCTGAACGATGTTGCCAACGCTGTAGAGATTATTGGTGACGCAGGCAGCCAAAATGTCGGTGGTCTGGTAGGTATGCAGGACCATGCTACTACAAACCAGGGACGCAATACCGGCGCAATCACCGGCTGCACCAATGTCGGCGGCATGGTAGGCTATAATACAGCAGACTCCTACCTCAAAAACCTGGAAAATTCTCCGCAGGCTACAATTACCGGTATTACTAATGTCGGCGGTATTGCCGGTGTCAACGAGGGCGAAATTTCCGCTGATAACCAGCTGAACCTGGTGAATAGCGGTAAAATCTACGGCTGGAAAAACGTCGGCGGCATTGCCGGCAAAAACAGCGGCAAAATTGATAATGTCAACTCCAATATCAACCTGTATGTGATTGATGAAACGACCAGAAATGCGTTAAAGGGCACTGCGGGAATTGACGCTAACGCCCAGTTCTTCGGCGGCGTTACCGGTGAAAACGTGGGCATCATTACCAATGCTACCAACAGGGCCAGAGTGGATGCTGCGCAGGCTTCCTATGTAGGCGGCATTGTCGGCAGAAACACAAGCGAAGGCGGCAAGGTAGGTAAGCTCCTGGGCATGGGCAACAGCAATGAAGGCTTTGTTATCGGCAAGAACTATGTCTGTGGTGTTATCGGCAAAAATGAAGTGGCCATTACCGGTACTTCCGAACAAAGCGTAGGTCTTGTCAACTCCGGTACCGTTATTGCTTTGGCTAGTGGTGCTGGCGGCATCATCGGTGAAAACAGTGCGGATATTACCCATGTCATCATGAAAAATGAGGGCGAAGTGCATGGCAATGCTTCTATTGAAGGAAGTACGGAAGAAAACGGCACCGGCGGTATTATCGGCGTAAATGGCTATAAGGCAGATGGCACTGGCGCGAATATCAGCAATTCCTCCCTGATAAACAGAGTAAATGGTAATGTCAGCGGTGTAGCAAATGTCGGTGGCATCATTGGTATTAACCATGGTGTTATCACTGGTGGTCGCGATGATAAGAACAATTATTATAAGTATCAGATTTACAATAATGGTACGATTCAGGCAGGCTCCTATGATGCAACAAACGGTACTATTACAGCGTATGCAGGAGAAAACATCGGCGGTCTGCTTGGTAATAACAGCGGCAAGCTGACGGCGGGCTATAACACCGGTGTGGTCAAGGCAGGACAAAGCAGGAACGTCGGCGGTATCGCCGGTACTAACAGCGGCACGCTGGACCAGGTGTTCAACAGCGTAGTAACAGTAACCAAGACTGAAACAGGCGCAACTGATGCTGATGGCAGAAAGCTTTATAAGTATACCTATACTGATGGCGGTGCAATCAGCGGCGCTAGCAATGTCGGCGGTATCGTTGGCAGTAATGCAGGTACGTTGAGCAATGCTTATAGCACTACTGCGGTAGCAGGCGCTAGCAATGTGGCAAACATTGTGGGCAGCAATGCAGGCGATGTAAGCAATGTTTATGGCTATGCAGCAAATGGCAACACCAACGTTAATGGCGGCACTATCACTAACAGCTATATCATCAAGGAAGACGGTACGCTGAAAGAAAACGGC
>ENA-OOXC01001916-OOXC01001916.1-human-gut-metagenome-genome-assembly--contig:-NODE-1916-length-11136-cov-4.937461_pt1 | contig 11136 bp, 11 predicted proteins | sample MGYA00241578_ERZ501325 | MGnify/ENA primary metagenome ERZ501325 (study PRJEB25962, sample SAMEA2042737) | human gut metagenome | biome: human gut; feature: human-associated habitat; material: faeces...
TAAGGCGCCAGTCGGCGGCGCAGCTCCGCCCTCGCCTCCTCGTCGCAATAGCAGTCGACGCCGCAGATGTCGCGGCAGTCGACGTGCGTGATGTAGGGGCTCGAAGCAAACGCCTCGTAGTCGTACACGCCCGTAAAATTGAGAAGTATAATCGGTTGTTTTGTAATCATAGTTGCAAAGGTAGGTATTTTTTGAGAAGAAGAGCGAACAGGCTCAAGAATTAAACAACTTTATATATGTCTTAGCCATCGGATTTTTTCAGTTTCCTTTGCCATTTCGCAGAAAATACCTATTTTTGTAACATCTAAACGTTTTAATATGAAAACAACTCAAGAGTACATATCGTTAATCGGTTCACATGCCGAAGAACTGAAAACAATGTTCGGCATAAGATCGTTGCGCATCTTCGGTTCTGTATCTCGGAATGAACACAAGGAAGGTAGCGATGTGGACGTGTGTGTAGACATGGAACCCAAAGCCTTCTTGGTAGTTCGACTGAAGCGTTTCCTGGAGAATCTGCTGCAATGCTCTGTAGACGTTGTCAGAATGCACAAGCATATAAATCCGTATTTACTTGAAGAAATAAACAAAGATGGAATTTACGTTATCCAGTAGAATGCGCGGTTTATTAATACAAATACGAGAGGCTATATTTCAGCTAAAAGGCTGGGAGATAGGCTGGTAGATTCGCCCCATTTGCGGAGAATCTTCCAGCCTATTCTATTTTGTGTATCAAGAAGTTACGGCTGTAAAAGCCCAAAAACTGGCAGATGGGAGATAAAAACACGAACTATTATATAGTACGTAATATCAGCTACTCGTACTTCACTCTCACCGCCTTCGGCAGTTTGCCGACGATGAGCCGATACGACTCGGTTATCAACGCTGTGACGAGGTCGGCGTCGAGCTGCTCATAATAGATGTCGCTCCAGTGTTTCTTGTTCCAATGGAAAGCGGGAGCGACGGCGTCGTAACGGTCGCGCAGTTCTTCGTTGCGGTCGGGAAGCAGTTTGCAGGCGAAGCGCGACGTGCTGCCACGCACGTCACACTTGCCGTCGCCGAGCCAAAGACACAGGAATATCTTGCCCTCAACACGGAAGGTTATGTTGTCGTCGCCGAACGGCTGGTCTTCTGTGACGCCATGCAGCGACAACGTAAAGTCTCTCACTTGCTCAATGTTCATACAAACCGATTACTTTCTATATTTCTTCTCCTTACCGTTGAAGCTCTTCACCTTCATGCCGAGCTGATCGGGAAGGATAGCGTTGAGGAAGATGCCGACGATAGCGGCAAGAGCCAGGCCAGAGAAGGCTACAGAACCGATCTTCACACCACCGTCTGTGCCGTACTGCACGCCGATAGACACAACCATGATGAGCGCTGCCACGAACACGTTGCGCGACGACGAGAAGTCGACCGATGTCTCGACGAGGTTGCGCACACCTACTGCCGAAATCATACCGTAGAGAATGAGGCTCACGCCGCCGATTGTAGCGGCTGGAATCAGACCGATGAGGCAGGCGAACTTAGGGCTGAAGCTAAGCACGATGGCGAAGCAGGCTGCAAGGCGGATGACAGCCGGGTCGAACACCTTGGTAAGGTTGAGCACACCGGTGTTCTCGCCGTATGTGGTGTTGGCAGGAGCGCCGAACACAGAGGCGAGGAACGTAGCAAGACCATCGCCGCAGAGCGTGCGGTGCAGGCCCGGCTCCTTGATGAAGTTCTTGCCCACAGTGCTCTGGATAGCACACATGTCGCCGATGTGCTCCATGATTGTGGCGAAGGCGATAGGGAAGATGGCGATGATAGATGTCACAATAAGGTCGAAGTTGGGGTCTTTCATTACAGAGATTGCCGTACGATCCATATCAATAGGCAGACCAATCCACGCCACCTCATTGAGTTTGGAGAAGTCGACCTCGCCCATTGCTGCAGCCAGGATATACGATCCGACAACGCCGAGCAGGATAGGCACAATCTTGATGATGCCCTTGCCCCAGATAGATGTTCCGATGACGATAGCGATGGCCGTAACGGCAAGCAGCCAGTTCTGCTGACAGTTGCTGATAGCCGATCCGGAGAGCGTAAGACCGATAGCGATAACCATCGGACCGGTAACCACCGGCGGGAAGAAGCGCATCACCTTCTCCGTGCCGAACATCTTCAGCAGGAACGCCATCACGAAATAGAGCAGCGACGCCGCAGCCACACCGATGCAGGCATAGTTGAGCGCCACCTCGTCTGTCAACCCCTGCGCCACGCACAACTGCTTTACAGAGGCATAGCCGCCAAGGAATGCGAAGCTCGAACCGAGGAATGCGGGAACTTGCAGTTTGGAAACAAGATGGAAGATGAGTGTGCCGATACCGGCGAAAAGCAATGTGGCACTCACATCGAGTCCGGTGATGAGCGGAACGAGAATTGTGGCTCCGAACATGGCGAACAGATGCTGGATGCCGAGAATTGCAAACTTGGGCTTGCCCAGTTGGCGGGCATCATATATGCCCTGGTTGTCTGTGTTCATACTATTTGTTTGTTTTTAGTTGTTTTTACTTCCAATAGTCAGGATTATTAACTATTACACATTATTTATATATCATAACGTTTATAAATAATTTTTATTGCATTCCTAAAAAACAAATCATTATCTTTGTCAGATATAAACAAAACTATCTACTCTGACGGCACGCATGTCTGCATGGAATGCGGAATGAGATGGGGCGGCAGATAAACAGCCAATGGACAAACTGACAAAAGAGCAACGCCACCGTTGCATGGCATCAATACGAGGAAAGGGCACCAAGCCGGAGATTACGGTGAGGAAGTTCCTGTTCAGCCGAGGGTTCCGCTATCGGCTCAACCATCCACGTCTGCCCGGCAGACCGGACCTCGTGCTGCGCAAGTACCGTTCGGTGATATTCGTGAACGGATGCTTCTGGCACGGGCATGAGAACTGCAAATACTATGTGCTACCGAAGTCGAACGCCGAGTTCTGGCGCTCAAAGATAGAGCGCAACCATGCACGCGATATAGAGGAGCAGCGCAAACTCGCCCAGATGGGCTGGCATTGCATCACGGTGTGGGAGTGTCAGCTGAAGCCTGCTGTCAGAGAGAAAACACTCGAGTCATTGGCGTTCACGCTCAACAGCATTTTCCTAAAAGACCATAGCGTCAAGCGCTATACACTGCCCGAAGAGGAACACGCAATGGCGGCGGAGCCGTATTTCTCTAACGAATAATCAACCAAATACACACTTTTTCTAACGAAAAAGAGACAATCTGCAAGAGCTTTTAGGGATAATATCCACTAAAGCTACTTACAGATTGTCTCACTACTAACCGGATTGCTTAACGCAACTAAAACTACATTTATTCAGAATATTTCATTCAATCTTCAAAGTCTTAGTTATCCCAAAAATCGCCGCGACCAGTATGTCCGTCACCATTTTCCTCATCAAAGTGAGAAAAGTCATGTTTTGGGGCCATCCCACATCCTATCTGTCCACCTTCGCTTCCACAAAGAAGAGACTCGATTCTAACTTTATATACCTTGGCTTCCGGTTTAATATATCTTTTCATATTTCCTTGGTTTTTTTATTTGATAAATTTCTTTCCATTATGAATATACACTCCTTTGACAGGACGTGACACCTTTACTCCCTGAAGGGTATAGAACGATGCGTTGCCGTCTGTACTATTCGGCTTGACTTCTGTTATAGCAGTAGTGCTTCCGCCATCATCTTCGTCATCGAAGACAATAGCCATCTTGGCAAGCGACTGATTGTTCAGGTCCGTCTCATTTCCGAGAAACTGTCCGTTAAAATCGATATACCCGAACTTCTTTCCTACCCCACCGTCTACAACAGCATTTGCCGGAATACTCAGGTAAGCCTTGTTGGCATCGCTTCTACCATTCTGCGTAAGGCGGAAGAAACCGATATAGTCGTCTCCTGTCCCATTCTGCTTGTAATAGTTAGTGGAATGGAAGTTTGCAAGACCGAAGAAGCGATGGAGTATTTTTCCATCAGCATCGGTATCAGCATTTCCGAGATTGTCGATAGCCATAACTGTCGGCTTGAGATAGTTGTTCCATTCTTGACCGGCATACTCGTCTGCCTTTGTCCACACTGCCGTGTAATTATCACCTTCTAACGGCATTTCAGCCGGTGCTTCCCTCAAGGAGAAATCCAGTTTGGCACCATCTGAGAAGGATCCTCCCTCAGGCACTTCCCCTACGAGTACCACTCCCATATTTGCCGGAATATACTTGAGCTGACGAAGATAAACCGTACCCATACGCTGTGAAAGTGGGTCTCCTGCATTCTCCGGTTTTTTGTAGCGATATGCCTCATACACTTTCACGTTGTCGTCGACAGGTGCCATTGCCACATTGTTGCTGTATGTACGGATAAACTTCCCTACACAATAGGTGAAAGGCATCTTGATGACTTTTGTTTCTGATATGGTATAGCGAGAGATGTCTTTACCATCCTTGTCGAGCTCTGGGTAGAACCTTATCGTCCATATTCCTGCGGGACGGTTCCAGAGGATATCCTTCTTATTAGGAGTTGTGCTTCCGAAGCCCTCCTCATCCTCTCTCGCCGTTTTACGGAACTGCTCGTCGTTTGCATCGTCAGCCATACATGAGTGGTTGCCATCATCGGCGGCATCATAAGCAGATCTTGCAAATCCGGTATTGTTTGTAATATAGTTGTCCGTCTCGCCCCAGTTCTGGTCTGCGTCATGGTTGGCAACAAACCTGAAATGCGATTTGGCGTATTTTGCGTCTACAGTAGATATCGTCAGCGAGAAGCAATGCTCGTTGTCATCATACTTCATGTCTCCTGCGGTAGAAGTATACTGCCAATTGCCCGTTGCTGCATCATAAGTTCCTTCCACGGCATCGCCTATCATAGACATGGTTTTTATCAGGGACTCAGCATCGTCAGCATTGCCGTTGATTATCTCTATACTGCCCGACAGACCATAACTGCCGTCTTGCATTGACAAATCGTTATTTCCTTTGTTAGGATTATAGTGTATTCTCTTTATACCCTGCAGATGAAGGGTGAAAGGTTTCTGGTTAGCCCATACCTTGTCACGATACTCGCTGGTAGAATTGTAGTCAACACCTCCGTTGCCGAGGAAGAATAGTTTATCGTGAGTTCCGGAATTGTTGTTTACGCTCTTTGTGGCATGAATATCCGGCGTTGCCGTTTTAGCCTGAGCAAGTGTCCCTGTAGAGGATACGTCATTCACAATATAATCGATTGCCCAATAGCTGTTGGAACCATCAAAATAGAGCGGAGCTTCCATCTTGTCGCTGAATTTTCCCTGGCCACCTGTACGAGTGTCATAGAGCGGCTGCGCCGTAGCCCCTTCCTTGTTGTCAATAAAATAAGTCACACGTGTATTGGCATCATGCTTCACCTGCCAGTCGGAGGGTTTTCCGTTTTTGTCAAGCGTAAAGCTGAAGGTATACATGCCATCGTCGTCTATCACTCCGTCATTGCGGGTCACGAGATTCCAGTAGTTGTTGCCCTCTTCCATTGTCGCAGAACCGAGAAGTGTCTTTGCCCCTGTTGTTCCACAAATAGTTCCCACAGTTCCGTTTGTTGACGGCCATGCGCTGGTATTATCCTTTGCACCATGCAGGTTGAATACCTCGCCCGGTCCGTAAACCATCTTATTGTCATACTCGTCAACAGCAAGAATCTGTGCATGTGCCGTGAGGCATGCCGGGATGCTGAACGAATAGCTCTTGTCCCTTTGCTGTTCGAATTTGAAATACACATGTTTTTTATAGTCTATCGTTGCGCCGTCGCCTCCCGGATTATATTCTCCACCTTTATTATATTGCGAGAAGAAATTGCCCACGAGATAGTAACCCGGTTCTACATCTGTTGCAGGCTCACCGCTTTCTCCTGCGGAAGTTTTCTTTCCTTCTATCCATACGCGGCGCGTCGCGCCTTCTGTGATGTCCACATTAACCGTGAGATATTCATATTCGCCCGCCGTATAGCTTACTTTCCAGGCATTGCTGCTTCCATAACAGTCGCTTTCTATAGAATAAGAGGTGGGATTTTGTGTTCCTTCCTCGTTTATCGTAAGCGGATCACCATTGACTTCAGGCTGCATCTGATTACTCTCCCTTGATACTCCGATACGGAACCAGAAACTCGTTTCGGGCATGGAAGTGATTTTAAGGGAATACACATTGCTGCCTGAAGTGTTCTGAGCAAGCTGATGGTTGCTTGGCACTTCATACTTACCCTCGATACCGTTGATTGTTTCGGCTGTAAGCAGATATACATCTGCTGCCTTCATCTCCAATATTGTCCCAAGCATCAACATAAGGACAAATAGGCTTTTAGTTAATTTTTTCATCTTTTCAGAATTATCGCGTTATTAATAGATATGCTACGTTTTTAGTTAGTAGAGCAGGTCCTGCACATTATGCTGAACCAAGACAATCCTCGTTCTTTGGTTTTTTTCGACTGTAAATATATGTATTTTTGCATTACGCTATATTAGGGAAGATGGAAAATATGGGGAAAAAGTTATGCAAACGTTTGCACCGCCATCGTCTCAACCCTCTGAATAATGCAAGATTTCCAATGAGTTATGCTGTACTGAATCTAACTATGGTGCCAACGGACGACATTGCCTATACAGAAGTTTCTGGCAACTCCTGTGACGTGCATCTCTTCAACTGAGAGTCGGTGACGATGACGTTCCAGTTGCACTACTTTGTGGAAGCCTTTAACAAGCTAAAGCAGAATTTCTTTACGCGTGTTGGCAAGAGTCTGATAGTAAACACAAATTATGTTTACGCCATCAACATTACCAACCAAGATTTGAAGCTCATGGATCATCGCATGAATCAAGGGTTTAGGTTAAAAGCTTCGAAGGAAGCACTCAAGGAGTTAAAGACAATTTTGGAACAGGAAAAGTAAGTGATTATGAAATATACAGAAGGTAACGACATACAGGAGAAGCCTATTTTCGCGATAGAGAATGATGATAACAGCACTTCTTCACAAGAGCTTCTCGACGAACCCATGATTATTATAGAGAGTAGTGGCGAAATGAAGCACAATTCTTCGTCGGATTCCATCAAAAAGCGAGGTGGGTTGCCGAAGTGGAGTTTGGCTATCATGTGGTTTGTGGCAACCGTGGTGCTTGTATTTGGCTGCTATGGTGCTATACGCCTATACAACTATTATTATAATATAGGGGTAAGCATTTCGGTATCGCCGAAGGACAACATCAAGAAATTGGACAGCATGCAGACGCAGAACGGTTCTTCGTCTGTCGTGCTTAAAACCGACTCTGTGCTCGGTGTTGCGCTTAACATCTACGAGTTGCACAACGTGAAGGCAGAACTAACACTTGTGGAACCCGACACCGCCGACCATAGTGTGCTGATGTACACCCGTACTGCCGACTATACCGCCATGGGCAAGTATATCGGCTCGTTGGTTGTCGACGGCGAGCAGAAACGAAGCAATGTGTCGCGTCTTGGCTATTGCGCCATAGCCAAGGGTAATATGGTCATCGGCATATCTCGTTTTGACGATATGTGCGAGCACATGGTAGAGCGTGACGGCTCTTACTTCCGCCAGTTTGTGCTTGTGTCCAACGGCGAACTGCCCCAGCGTTTCTTCCTGCATGGCAAGGTGGAACGCAAAGCCCTTGCACGTACCGCGGACGACCGCCTTTGCATCATCGCGACCCGCCACCCCGAAACACTGTGGGACTTCGCCGATGCTTTGCGCGAATATGGCTATGTAGATGCCATATACCTTACCGGTGGCAACGAAAGCGGTTTCTACCGTGCTCCCGACGGAACCCCATACTTCACGGAGAAAGCTGCAAAGTATCGTACGGATAAGCACCATGGTGTAGCTCCTTGGCTGGTGCTTAGAAAGCGATAATTGCCAAGATATACAATAAACCCGGCATCTTGTACAAGTCACCTCGGAAAGTTTCTCGGTTCAGAAAAGCCACACTACCTTTGCATTGTCAATAAGACAAAACCATTAAAAAACAATAGAAGACAATGAAGAAGTTAATGATTATGCTGCTGATGGTTGTAGCAACCAGCACAGCAAGTTTTGCAAAGGGTAGTAACGACGATGTACAGACTGCTGCCAAGGAAGTGGTTCAGAAGGTGAAGGATGCTCCTTCGGGCACTACTTATGGGGTGGTGGAAGTGACCAAGAGCCATATCGTGGTGAACACCCCTCTCGGCCGTTACAACATCAACAAGAATGAAGACGGAAGTTTCTCTTTCATGGGTATGACTGCCAAGCTCGTTGCTGCCAAGAACGGTGTGTACAAGGTGAAGACCTCGCTTGGTACGTTCAACATAAACATGCGCAAGGCTACTGTAACAAAGCAGTAAGCTGAATTAGAAATGTCCCATATGAGCGAGTATTGAAAAAATGAAGTTAACATTTCTATTGCTTCAGTAAAAAGCTATCTTCTATTTTTTGTATTCTCTCATGCGGGGCTTAATTCTCTATAGAGATAGAACTTTAACATTTAAATATATAAAATATGAAGACACTCAAATCCAAGGAAGATGAAGTAGTACTGGACGACTTTGTCAAAAGTGCTACTAATGCTGCAGAATTCCAGCAAGAAATAAAGAATCAAATTAAATATTTTTTATATGAATGGGCAAAAGGTGTAATTCCATATTGCTCTGAACAACGTATATCTGAAATTATTAATAATGTATACAAAGATTTATTAACTTGTCCAATAATTTCTATTTTTTTTGGTTTTAATAAAGAAAAAAATACAATTGAACTTTCTGCAGGTGTTATAAATTTAATAATTAATGAACTTACAGAAGAAGAATTAGATTATGTACAATACTGGTTTGTAAATAGATATATACCAGTATATAAGCAAACTTATGCCCAAGCACTTCAGGAGGTAAAGAATGGTAAGAAAGAAACTCATTGGATGTGGTGGATATTTCCACAAATGAGAGGGTTGGGTAAGTCAGAAAGATCACAATTTTATGGTATTCCAGATAGAGACCAAGCAAGATTATTTCTTGAACATCCTTATCTAGGAAAACATTTAATTGAAATAACTCAAGCTGTTTTTGATAGTGATAAAACGCCTTATGAAATATTTGGAGCTGATGTTATAAAATTCCGATCATGTATGAAACTTTTTGCTTCATTAGAAAATACAAATAAAATATTTAAACAAATCATTAATAAAAATCATTGGTTATAAAATTAATTTCTCGGTAAAAATTTACCGAAGTATTGTTTGTAATAAAAATAATAAAAAAAGAAAACGATATGCAGAAATTTATTAGAATTGCCTTGCCATGGGTATGCATTGCTGTTATGGTATGGTGTTTATTTTTTGACGGCATCAATTATCTGGATTGGACATGGTTGGTTGGTGTTGCAGGTATCGGTGTTGTTTGTTATATTGGGTTGTGTGTGAAGCTTCACAAGTTGCAGAAGCAGAAAGAGGGTCTGTTGAAGAAACAGGCAGAAGAGGCTGTTGCGCCCGAATTGGAGAAGGTAAAGGGCAACTGGCTGAAAAAGGAGATAATAAAGCGCAGATTGGTAAGAGAATATATTGAGAAAAACTCTGACGATTGTTCGGAAGAAAATATAGCTATTGAGAATATAAAAGATTGGTTAAATTCTTTGAGACGAAGTTTGATTTATGGCTGTGGACCATTACTATTAATACTACTATTTGTGGGTTTGGTTGGTACCTGCCTGCCGAACGGTACAGGCGTACCCACTCATATTGACTATCATAATGCTGACGACTTGCAAAAGGTAACAGGAGTGGAATTCCCTGAGATAGTCCCTGTGGATTCCTTTTATGCGGATGGTGGTTTGGCAGGTTATGGAACACAAATAAAATTTGTACCAGCAAAGCCATTGGATAAAGATTTCTTTTATCGTTTAGACCAAGCATGCAAGACCGATTCATGTTGTTGGAGAAAGGATTCTACTGGATATTTTTATGACATCTATCCTGAAGCAATTCCCTTTGACTGAACAAAGGGGATGCATCGGAGAATGGTAGATGTTGATGGTAAAAAGGTTCCTGATTGGGATGGAACATATATATCTGTTTTCGTTCCCATAAAAGGAGATACAATAATTCTTAATGATAGTTGGACACGATAAATTGTCTACAACCATAAACAATTATTTTATTCGCTATAGGGTGGTTCTATAAATTACCACCCTATCACCAAACAAAAAATCATACTATATGAAGAAAAACAACAAGATATATATCATATTGTTGGTTGTCATAGTGCTGCTGATTGTTAGCATTCCTTTTGTGCCTCCCATTTATAACAGGTACACTAAGCCATTGTATAAGAGTTACGTCGATGGCAAGGAATGGTATGGCAAGGTGGATTGCGAGAATCTCTCGCAAGTACGAGACTATTGCGAGCAACGAGGGTATAGCACAGATTATTATATCCTGGTTGATTTCTCCATTCCATCGGGCAAGAAGCGGTTCTTCATCTACGACTTGCAGCATGGAAAGCGTGTGTTGAGTAGCTATTGTATGCACGGCAGTGGAAAGGGCAACACAGATGCCAAGCCTAAGTTCAGCAATGAGTTTGGCAGCGGATGCTCTAGCCTTGGACGATATGTGATGGTAGGAAAGGGAAGTAAGTTTAAGAAGAGCATCCGTCTTCGTGGGCTTGACAAGACCAACTATCTTGCCGAGACTCGTGGTATCTTGATTCATTCAGCAGGAAAAGTCACAAGATTCTCTGGCGATAGGGAGTATATCCCGATAGGTTCAGAGAGCCGTGGCTGCTTTACGGTATCGAGAGATTGTGTGACTAAAGTGATGGAGATATATCGTAGAGCTTCTAAGCATAGGCCTGTGATGATTTTTGCTAAATATAAATGACAAGTAGACAACATATAAGAAGTCCTGTAAGTCTTTTGATTTACAGGACTATTTTTAATAGTTTATTATCTTAGATGAACCAAAATATACTAAAAACAAGAAGAAAAATTCGCCACACAAATTATACTCTTAGTTTGTTTCAAGACAACAAAACTAACTCGCTCTAAATTGGACTTTGATTGAAAATCAAGAAGTTGGGCGTTTGCC
>ENA-OOXC01001927-OOXC01001927.1-human-gut-metagenome-genome-assembly--contig:-NODE-1927-length-11078-cov-2.906196_pt1 | contig 11078 bp, 7 predicted proteins | sample MGYA00241578_ERZ501325 | MGnify/ENA primary metagenome ERZ501325 (study PRJEB25962, sample SAMEA2042737) | human gut metagenome | biome: human gut; feature: human-associated habitat; material: faeces...
TGAAAGCGACGTATAAGAGATCCCCGTCCCAGGGATCCCCACCGTCGTCCGGACACCATTCTGTCCGAACGTGATATGCGCCCCGCGCCGCCCGATCGACGTCGAGACCCCGCGCTTCCCGACATTCAGCGTCACCCCCGGCATGATCTTGATCCGCCGCTGAAAACGAAAACCCATTTCTTCTACCTTCTTTCTCCTGTTGTCTCATATATAAGACAAAAACCATGCTGTTTTGTCTCATTCATAAGACAATATAGCACGGTTTCTGTCTCATCGACAAGACGGTTTTATAAACTCATTCTAACATGCCGGTCGTATTTCGTCATTGGTGAACTTTTCTTTTAGCAGGAGCAGACTATCGTCCCTGTATTCAAAATAGAGGAAATCTATTCCATTTCCACATTTTGACGATACAATCGATCCAATTTCACCATCAGTCGATCCTGTAGTATCCCATTATCGCCATCCGCCTCCAATACCATTTGTCGCAACTTCTTAAACCCCGCTTCTGAGCACTGCTCTGCATAGTCTATACACTTGTCAAAGTTTGTGAAATCATTGATATTTTCTTCATTGACATCCTCTGCCCCCAGACGTAGCGCCTCGATCAGAGCCTTGTCTTTGGTATCGAAAGTCTTATTGAGAATCCACCCTGATTTCTTGGTTGGCAGCTTTTCTGGTTCATTCATGCCGAGCGCCATGGTCAAGAAAAAATTTTCTTTCTGTGCTACACCCATATCGAGAATATTCCTATGTGCATTTATAAAATTCCTGTTCTCATCTGAAATATACGCTCTATCTGCCATTATCGATCCACTCCTTCCACTACGCTTTCGTCCTTAGACAAATTCAGATGCCGCACGGTTGCTTTCTTATCATACATTTCTGCCACTGCAGGAGAATATTCATCTGGTGTAAAGAGCATAATGATCTGCTTCTCTTTCGCGATATTCAGAAGCGCTTTGGCCATACGTACTCTGTTTTCATCCGATACGCGGCCCAATGGAGAATCGATGACCAGCGGACAATTCTTTCCCGAAACCTGATGTACAGAGAGCGTGAAGGCGTACGCCAGTGCCATGGCTTCTGTCGCAGAAGCGGAGTCTGTCATGATGTGCCCCTGCATGTTATAAACAGCGACATTATACTGATCATCGATGGAAATGCTCCCAAAAGTATTCTCTTTCCAGATCATAGAGCGGAATTCTTTCCAAGTCTGTTCCTGCATTTCTCGCTTTGTCTCATCCACGATAGCCTCACGCACTTTTGTAAAACCGTCGCTCATCTTTTTTAAAGCCTGTAGTTCTTTTCTCTGCTGCTCCTGAACGTTCTGCTTTTTCTCACATTCTTCCAATTGCTTCTCCAAGCGCCCGATATCTTCTTTTTTAGAGCTAATCATGCGCTCAAAGTTCTTAATATCTGCACTATAATTCACGACCTCTTCCTTCGCTTTTTCATAGGCCTTATTCCATTCTGCCACATTCGCCGTACCAGCCTCCCCACCGTAGACGTTTAGCTTTTGGCTAACCTCTTTAAGTTCAGCCTCATTCTTTCGTTTATGTTGTTCGGTGTTACGTTCTCGAATTCTCAGCTCATCACGCCTCATCTCATACTTTTGTACTTTGTCTATCGCGGTTTCCAAAGGAGACATCATGCGACTTAAAAAGTTTGAAGTGTTCGAAGAAATGGCATTATCACGCAAGATTTTTTCAAGATACAGGAGTGCCTCCGGCGTCAAATGACTATGACAGAGGGGGCACGGTTGGTTCTTATGCTTAAGCAGTTCACAAATCTGATCACGATCGATTTTCGGCGGCAGTTTTCCTTCGGCACTTTTCTCAGAAATATATTGGTAGATTTTTTTTATGCGAGGATACATAAGCAGCAATGGCAGGTATGTCTTGATAAATCCCATCTTCTCGCGATTGTTCGCCAGCTCGTCCTTTTCAATCTCAGCTGCTTCTTGTTCTAATTTTTTTCGTTCCTTCTGCAATGGTTCAACTTCATGATAACCCATAAGTTTCTGGCTATACTCTTTTTCTTTTCCCTTCGCAAAAGTCAATCTTTCTTTCGTTCGCTCAATTTCCTTTTCCGTTTTCTCAATCCAATCTTCCTTATCCATTAGCTCCTGATGAAGCTGTGCATAGGCTGGAATCTTGATACCAATCGCTTTATTCAGTTTATTCCTTCTTCCTGTAATCGTTTTTATCGTATCTTCCAGTAGATTGACCTGCGCAATGTTATAAATGGATGCTTTCAGCGGCGTAGCAAAGAAATCTTTCAATTTTTCACCGTCGAAGAAATAAAAATTGTAAATCGCCTCGTCAAAATACTGTTTCACAAGAACCGCCGCATCTTCGTCGTACGAAATCTTCGTATTGCTATTATCATGCGGTGTCACAGAAGCCGTGAAAGCAGAGGCGCTATTGGTTGGGTCTGCATGGGCATGTTTCATATAGAAAACACTTCTTGTGAATTCAATGATATTCTGTTCTTCCGTAACAAAGCGAAAAGACACTGAAACAGGAATTTTTTCACCATCCTTCGCATTTTCCAACACGTGAGTGTTTATGAGCGGCAGACTCCGTGCTTCCGTTTTTGCATTCGATTCACGCGGATTCTCTTTCCCATAGAGGCACCAGGTGATCGCCTTCAACACCGTCGTCTTCCCTGTACCATTCTGCGCGATGATGGCAAAGAGCTGGGTATCAGCCTTCTCCGATTTTTTGAAATTGATTTCACACGTCCCATACTGGCGATAATTCACAAATGACAGCCGATCGATCTGAATGCCCATCACGCCTCTCCTCCCTTTTTATTCTGCTTACCCAGATACTCCTGAATCTTTTTATCATAAGCTTTTTTGTTCCCACGGCTCTGCGCTTCCAGGATATCCAGCATCAGATCTTTCATATTCCGATTCACATCGAGCGCTTCGATCTGATCTTTAATTCTCTTGCTGATACTCATTTAAATCCACACCTTTTCCCTTGAACAACTGGTATACATCCATATAGTTATCGGCATTCTGCGCAATCAGCGCGACGCGCTTTTCTTCATTCTTTAAGAGCGGAAGATCCTGATCGCCCAAAACGATGAAATCATAGATTTCCGACATCTGTTTCCCCGGTGCCGGTCGAATGACACGTCCGACACGCTGGATGTACTCTCTAGGATTCGTACTGCTCGCTAGGATGATCGCCACGCGGGCAGTCGTGATATCGATGCCTTCATCCATACACTTGATGCCGAGGACGACCTGCAGGCTGTGAGCGGCGAACCCTTTCAGAATTTCCTGCCGTTCTGTCAGGCCCGTCTCTCTATCCGTCTTGCTGGCGGAGATCTCTTCCGTGATTTTGGCCCGCGTGATTTTCTTCTCGGCCAGCATCTGCATGCAACCATCCATCTGCACATTCGATGTGAAGAGAAGCGTATCCTGGATCGAGTCTGGGTCCATACTGTCCAGCAGTCCATCCAGCACCGCCATCTTTTCTTCTGCATTTTTGACGATATCGGCACGTTTTTCATACAGATTGTCTAGTACCTTTTTCTCTTTCTGGTACGGTTTATGTTGTTTTTTCAACTTCTCGATCGTAAAGACAAGCGGCCTGATTTTTCGCTGCAGCTTTTCCCACTTCTGCTTTTCTTCCTCGGACAAATGGACAAAGAGCGGGTGGTAGACGTAAGGATTCAGGAATGGCTTCTGGGTGATTTCATTTTTCGTATGCAGGGCATCCCAAAGGCCGAATTCGAATGACTGATTTCCAAAATAGTCCCGGATGAGCTGCGTACCTTCTTCATCAAAGAGACGTTCCGGCGTCGCTGAAAGACCGATGCGCTGCTCATAGCAGGGCAGAAGCGCCTTCTGCTGCTTATCCGAGCCGATCCCATGGACTTCATCACAGATGAAAAGAATCGGCGTATCTCCTTTATACTTTGTAATGAGCTCTATAAATTTATCAGAGGAAGCCGTGGCATGTGTGGTGTACACGATAGCATTCGTGTATTTCCAAAATGTCAAGAGCATGCTCTCGAGTTTTTTCTTCCACTTCGGGTTCGTCCCATCCGCGATAAGACTATAATCAAAGGAGACCCCCACCTTCTCCATATCTGCCTGCCATTGGCGCGAGAGAGTATTCTGCGGTGTCGCGACAATCGTAAGAAAAGGCTTTTTCTCTTTCATTTTTTCATAGATGCAGCCGATGGCCGTCCGCGTCTTCCCTGTACCTGTCGCCATTTCCATAAGGAGCCGGCCCTGATTCTTTTTCCATTTCTGCACGGCTTCTCTCTGGTGCTGGAAGAGTCCTATCGGGTCTTTTTCACCCGGTTTCTTGTATCGCTTCATACAGTCAAGATCGAATGGATCTTTCGGCTTGATCTTGACGATCTTTTCTCGGACAGCTTCCGGGATATCGTAAACCATCGCGATGGACGCCTTGCGATTGCTCCAGTAGTCCTCGAATTTCTTTTTATCCGCATCCACATAGACCTGCTGACCCAGCTCCCAAGAGCGGAAGACTTTGAATTCTTCGATATTTTCCAGCCATGCCTGCGCCGTTTCATTGATGGAGCCGGAGAAGGAAATCATGTCTCCCCTCTCATCGACCATAATGCCGACTTTCTGATGAAAAAGGCTGGTCGGTGAATTGTTGCATACGACGATCTTGATTTCTAGAAATCCCTGATCCAGCAGGTAGGCAAGGAGCTTCAGATGATCATCGGCTGCCTCATCGAGCTTCAGCTCCTGAAACAGATCCGCGTGCTCATCAAGCGGCTGGTGTTTCTGAATGATTTCGAAGTCCTTGCGAGAAAGCTGCGGAGAGACGAGAAGGTACATATGCCCGTGATTTTGGCAGAGCCCCTCAATACCTTCCGCGGCCACGGTCAAGGCAGTCGAGCTGAAAAAGCCCGCAATGCGGTAGTACCGCTTCGTCGCTTTCAAGACCGGAATATAGAATTTTTCCAGCAGATGTTCCTTGCTGCTTTCTGTCTCATAGCAGGACTCCAGATATAAATCTCTCAGCCCCATGGCTACACCTCCCAATCGATATGCTGCAAAAGCTGTTCTTTCTTCGTACCCTTCAAAACAAATTCCATCAATTCCCGCACATTGCCACGCCTCCTCACAGCTGTGCTTTGGGAAACGCAGGCGACCGTATCCGCATACCGCACCTTGCCTTTCGCGGCCTTGTGAATGAGGCAGTGCAAATAAGCATTACGAAGCAGCAGTTTTCTTAAAATCCCCGACTTTTCCGGAAAAGGTATCGGTATCAGGTACTTCCCCAAAGACGTCAGATGCACCATCTTAGGCCGCGTATCCGTGATGGATACAAGGCTGAAAAGTGCGGCCGTTTTTGACTGGTTCTCCCCATATTTCTTCTTGGCTATCTGCGTGGCACACTGCATCAGCTGATAGCCGAGAGCATCAAAAGAGAGCCCATCGTCTGCAAATTCCAACAACTCGGGGACGCGAATGATGGAGCGCTCGAGACTGCTGAACATGGGAATATCCGCCACACTAAATTCCTTTTTCGGAGACAGACGGCAAATGCAGTCCACCAGTCTTTCGATAGACACTTTGGACAGCACTCGGCATGCTTTCTCTTCCTCTGGCCCTGTGCCGGACAGGAAAACCTGATTCACATATTCTTTCTCAGACAGAAACGCATACAGGTACTTAGCGTTCTCCAGATTCCTTCCCCACTCCTCGAAAAAATCCATAGGAATCAGCTCCCTCAGTCAGAATAGTCGGAGTACTTCATATCAAAAAATTCTTCTGCCAGCGTCGGATGTCTCATTTCGAAATCCTTCAGCGCCTGCATGGCCGAGCAATAACCTGGCGTCTTCTTCATCGCCTGATTGGCCTTGCAAAATTCTCTGAAACTCATCTTTTTGAAAATATTCGGTTGGTTACACCAACGAGCAATCGCCACATACATCGCATGAAGCGGCGAAGCCTTCCAAGGCGCTTCATTCTTATTCTGATAGCGCATGATATAGGGCAGGCAGTGATACTGCATCAGAAGCTCAATACGCCGGAAGGTATCTCGGATATCCTTCCAATCGGTGGATGCAAATCCCACCAGCACGTAGAATTTCACGCTCCGTCCCTTCTTGTACGGCTTCATGATTTCCAGCTTTGCATGAATCAGGTCATAGTCGCTGATGTTATCAAAGGCAAACGTAAAATCCCCATCATAGTTCGATGTGAAAAGTGCCTTCGCTATGTCTGGCGTCAGAAGACGTTCATCCATTCCCTGCTTGAACTTGAATCGTTTCCTTGTTGCGACCAATTCTCCCAGAAGCGGCCGCCAGTCAAGATATCCAAAGAAATTATCATCCAGAAGGCAGATCTTCTTGCGATCCCGATCTAAAAATTCCGTCAAATGGCTATGACGGAATACCCTGTTATATTTTTGATTCACGCAGAAGCCGCAGTGCCGGAAGCACCCGCGGGTCAAGTACCCTATGCTGTACTCCAGGTACTCCTTGAACTGTACCAGAAACCAGCTGCGATGAAATTCACGGCCTTCACTTTCTGCCTTTTTCTTCGCCTGCTCTACCTTCTCCTCGATCCAGTTGTCGTAAAGATGGTAGTCAGGCATGCAATGCTCGATGACATCAGGCAGATTGGGAGCACGATCAAAAAAGAAACCTGTGCCGCCTACGTTGACAGGTATCTTTCCATTGATTTTATATCCCACAGTTTTCTCCAGCCACTTCTCGACAGGCAACGCTCCGGCGTCTGGCCGCCCCACACGAATCAGAAGCTCTTTAGGCTGCGACACATGTTGCAGCCATTCCGGAACGGGGGTATCTGTGAAGACTTTGGCGATAAACACACGGTCAAATTCTTCCAGATGTTCATAGTCCGTTTTTAAAACAACATTTTCTGGCGACAATTTCACCACCTGCTTGTAGTAGCCGGAAATCTTTTCGCAGACCAGATTCGGAAAGCGGTGTCTTCGCCGCCCGAGGAGGTCTGCATCTATCACTGCTATTTTCATTTCTTTCTCACGCTTTAATACAATACTTTCTCGCAGAATGTATCATCATTCGATTCTACGATTTCCTTCACTTTGAATGGAGGAAATTCAATCCCATAGGTATCCTCGATGATGCCGGAAATTTCTGAAGTCGTCAGCAAATTTTCCGAACCATTGACGATTTCCTCGACGAGATCCGCCATGCTGAGTTTCCGCTGCATCTGTCTCTTGCGCAGCAAATGTTCCGAGCTAAATTTCTGGCTGTTGAAATGATCGTAATCGGCGGCCAGAAGAGAACCATAAAACCAATCGCTCCATCCAGCATCCTGCCACGGAAGGTCGAAACCTTGCGCTTGCAAGGATTTGATGCTGAAGCATTTCCCATTTCCCACGAAGTGATACACATTCTCACAAAATTCATGGATAACCTCTTGGGTAATTCCATGTTTTTCCAAATACCGGCTATTGCAGAATACGCTCGGCTCAACCTCTACGACCTTAAAATCTCTGGCAAAGCCCAGCCAGGCCGCGGAAAACATGGAAGATACCGCATATTCAGGATGATCTCGAAGATCCAGTATTTCATTTTCTACAAACAGCTTTTTGAAAAAATCTTTTGCACTGCTATAGGTATCGCGGATCACATATTTCCGATGCGAGATGAAACCCATCTGCCTTACAGCCGCCGGATCGATATCCCATACATTTCCCTCTGGGTATTCTTCCAAGTACGTATCTAGGATATCCTGCATCAGATAAAAATCCTCCGGCAGGCGTTTCTTCATGCGCTCCACCTTATCCTCAGGAAGAAATGTCTCCGGGATATGAAACATCCCCGTACCAGGGTCAAAATACTCTTTACAGGTTTCGCCCCAGCCATTCGCCATTGCAGCATTTTGAGGAATACCATACGCTTCTTCTATCGCGCATCCCAGATCCATGTAAGAAATATAACCATGTTCCTGAATGATATCCACGACCTGTTTTTTACGATCTGTATGACCAATCTTCAGCGTTGGCATTCTGCCAAAAGTCATTCGATGTGCATCATCCAGATAGTCATTGTAATGACCATGCGCCCAGAGCTTTTTCAAAAGATTGTGCAGTTCATACTCGTCTCTGATATCATACCGCTCCATGATTTCTGGGTAGTCACGGAAAAACTTGCGGCTGGATATTTCAACATTGCTATATGCGGTCAGCTGCAGCGTATCCAGCAAATCCTGATAGTCCATCGATAGAATGTCATAATAGCGAACCTGTCGATGGCAGCTCACCAATACCTTCATTTCCGAGAAATAATGTTCTATGTATCTCACATTCAGGGAAAAGCGCGGATTCTCACGCGAAACGGAAAGACTATCCAAAAGCCGCAGGTAATCTTCCAGTAATGCACCCGAAGGTTTTGCATCCTGGCAATATCTTTTGATGGCAAAACGGATGAGGGATTGGCGATTCTTCATCACATGCTTTCCGTCGATGAGAAAATACGGATCGATCGCTTTCAGCCGCGCGTCCGCCCTTTCCCGTATTTTCGCATCCAGTATCTGATCATGCATCACGGCACGCAAAGCCTGCAGACGCTGTCCCGCATCCACATCTTTTTCCTTCACCCGCTGCTCATCCAAGTAAAGCGAGATAAAATGGCACGTCTCTTCTGCAAGCTGGAAAATGTATTGAAAATCGTCATCCGTCAGTCCGACATATTTCTGCTTGTAGAAAGCGAAGTATCCTTCCCGTACGGGCGGGAGCTTCGAGAAAATCTTCTTCTGGATCTGGCGCACGCGTTCGCGTGTCACCCCCACTTGCCCTGCCACCTCTTCCAGCGACAGTCCCGACAAACGAAGTTTCAACACCTTGGCATTCCGCTCCCGGCAAACCGAGGGAAGTACCGTTTCCAGTGAAGGATAGACACAGTAGTAGCGCTTGCCTTGCTTCCAGATGAGCTGCTGCTTTTCCATGGAGTCCAAAAGCGCCACAAAAGCAGTTTCATCAAAAATCCTATGTGGAAAATCTGTCGAAAGCGTCTCAAAAGACGCGCCTTCATATTTTTCGTGGACAAGAAGACGAAGCACATAGTTTTGTGCCGCTTTCCGTATCGTCTCATCCTGCCAGATGCCTTCCGCTAAGGGGATATCCTGCGCCTCTGCCTGCTTTGCAACCCTCATCATATGCTCATAGGTGACCATGAGCATATCCGCGAAGTCTTCCATCGCTTCCGCTTCCTCACGCAACTGGTCTTTCGAGATGTCGCGGTTCCTTTTCTCACGTTCTGCTTTCGCCGTCGCTCTTGCCGCCTGGCGATACACTTCGATTTCCTTCACAAGATGTGCGAGACTGTTCGTCCCCAGTGCAGACATCTCCGCCCACTTTTCCTTCGGATAATGCAGCACTTCCCCCAGCGTCTGAAAGCCGGCACTCGCAAGTACCCTATCCACACGCGTACCAAAGTGTGCCCGCCCGATAGGCATATCGTATGAAATCGCCTCATCTGCCAGCTCTATGGTAGATTTCGTCCCCTGCGATGGTTTTTGATTCGGATCGATCCTGCTATATCGTCTCAATATATCCCGTAGCTCGCATAGCGATTTGGCTCCCATCCCTTTCATGAGCTCCCACTCCGTGGTCGGATACGAAAGCATATCGCGAATGGTCTTCACATGGTGTCGCATGAGTAGATTCTCCAAGCGAGTCGATACATGCAAGTCTAAAATAGAATCATCTAATGCAAGCAGCGGCGCACTTTCTGCGCTCTCGTAAGGAATCATTTCCTTCTTTGCCGCCACTGTCTTCGGCTCTTCCATCGCAGGAGTTTCCACCTTCGCAGCGACTTCCACCTTTGCTGGCTTTACGGACTCCTCCTTTTTAGCAGCCGATCCCTCGATCTCCTTCAGGGGAATGGCTTTCCCCCGCCCCCGTCTTCCTCCTTGCTCCATTTCCAGATTTCTCAGTTCATCCACTGTGATATTTTGATGGGCAGCACGCAGATAGCGATCATAGTCCGTGGGCTGGGACTGATACATTTTTACGGCTTTCATGATCGCTTGCGGCAATGCCCCAGGCAGGCCTCGTCTTCCTGCCGTCATCTGGCTCTCGACCTTCCCCAGCTGGTAGTTGATATCCGCGACAGAGCCAAATACGCCGTGATAGGGCTTCCCCTGCCCTGCGCGCTTCCGTAGCAGCTGAGACAACTGAATGATTTCTGCACTTCTCTTTTGTGGGTGCTTTCGCGCACGCTCATACGTTTCCATGAGAAGAACAGCCGAATAAATATTCCACGTATTATATTTCATACCAGACACCTAAAAAAGAGGAAACGAAAGCCATGTCCCCATAGCTTCTCGTTTCCTCTGATTTTGCACGACAAAAATATTGTTTACCTTTACGAAAGAGGCTGGTTTACCCCCCCCCAATAAAAAAAATGCCCAAAAAGAGTGTGCCTTCACAACGTTTACTTTCTTTCATCACGACACACCTCCTTGCATTTAGGGAAACACTGATTCAATCGTTATCATATTTAATCAGCGTTTCTTTAGATCATCATATCATAAAAAGAATGACAGATCATAACAGAAATGAAGTTCTCTATATGAAAATTGATTCCAAAACAAACCCACTCCGAAAAAATCCGGAGTGGGTTTGAAATTCGCCGCTCAACGCAGTTGCCATGCGACCTCGATCGGCTTATTGATATAATTTCTCGTATCCATCAGCACGCCATCCACCACCGCACTCGCCCAGCCTTTGCCGAGCTGGAGCACCCAGGCACCGGACGGATGAGAGGCGAGAAATTCTTTTACCGGCGTCTTTCCACGCGTGAAATACTGGCAAGTCCCCACGGCATAGCGGCTGAGGTAGGATGCCGCGACGGACGTAGACTGCGGATTATCACACTGAGAGAGGGCCTGGCGGCAGATATCCTGATAAGCCTCTTCCCATGTCCTTCCTTCGGCGAGGGCGATGGCACGGACGAAGCTGTCCTGATACCCGCGATTTACGGGACTTGGATTTCTAAAAAGAAAAGTCTGGCCCGCGTCGACGTTGATGTCTTCCAAAGGAGCGAGGCGGCGCTCGCTCCTTTCGTAGAGCCAT
>ENA-OOXC01001941-OOXC01001941.1-human-gut-metagenome-genome-assembly--contig:-NODE-1941-length-10995-cov-1.955667_pt1 | contig 10995 bp, 8 predicted proteins | sample MGYA00241578_ERZ501325 | MGnify/ENA primary metagenome ERZ501325 (study PRJEB25962, sample SAMEA2042737) | human gut metagenome | biome: human gut; feature: human-associated habitat; material: faeces...
TGGTAAATATATCAGTATCGAGAAGATGATTGAAACTACAAAGGATACTTATTATGAAGCGCTTCAGTCAAGCTCGGCAGGATGGCATGAAGGTGAAAATGATTATGTACCATTTATCAAATATATGCTTGGCGTGGTGGTTGCTTCGTATCGTGAGTTTTCTTCAAGAGTAAAACTGCTTACAACAGCAGGACTTACAAAGGGAGACAGAATCGGTGAAGTAATTAAGCAGACTGTTGGAACAATCACCAAAGCAGAAATTATGAAGAAGTGTCCTGATATCAGTCAGATAACAATACAGAGAGCCCTGATAGAACTTCAGGAGCAGGAAAAGATTATTAAAATCGGTGGTGGGCGTTACACCAAATATACATGGAACTGGGATAAGGAGAATTAGAAAATGATTACAGGCGAATTGAAAAACAGAATTGATAGTTTATGGGAGATTTTCTGGACTGGTGGTCTTACAAATCCATTGGATGTAATTGAACAGATGACATATTTGATGTTTATCCATGACTTGGATGTATCTGATAATACTCACGCAAAGGAAAGTGCTATGCTTGGGCTTCCTTATGAAAGTGTTTTTTCCAAGGAAGTAAAAATCGGTGAGAGAACTATTGATGGAACTCAGCTTAAGTGGTCTGTATTCAGAGATTATCCAGCTGACAGAATGTATTCTGTAGTGCAGGAAATGGTATTCCCATTTATCAAGAATCTTCATGCAAATAAAGATAGTGCGTTTTCAAAATACATGGACGATGCAATCTTCAAGCTTCCTACTCCTTTGATGCTTTCAAAGGTTGTAGATGCTATGGATGATTTGTACACACAAATGGCAAAGCTGAATGATTCGGATGCCAGAGGTGATGTATATGAGTATCTTCTTTCTAAACTAGCTACAGCAGGTGTAAATGGTCAGTTTAGAACACCTCGTCATATTATCAGGATGATGGTAGAACTTATGGAGCCTAAGGCTGATGATGTTATCTGTGATCCAAGCTGTGGAACTGCAGGATTCCTTGTAGAGTCTGGTGAATATCTTTGGGCTAATAAGAAGGATGAAATCTTCTATGATAAGCAGAAGAAAGACCACTTCATGAATCATATGTTCCATGGCTTTGATATGGACAGAACTATGCTTCGTATTGGGGCTATGAATATGATGAATCATAGAGTAGAAAGTCCATTCATTGAATATAGAGACAGTTTGTCAGATCAGAACCCTGATAAGGACAAGTATTCATTAATTCTTGCAAATCCACCTTTCAAGGGAAGCCTTGATGCAGATATTGTATCTGCTGATTTGCTTAAAGTATGCAGCACAAAGAAGACAGAGCTTCTCTTCTTAGCATTGTTTGTTCGTATGCTTAAGGTTGGTGGTAGATGTGCTTGTATTGTTCCTGACGGTGTATTATTTGGCGCATCTAAGGCACACAAGGACATTAGAAAAGAATTGATTGAGAACCAGAGATTAGAGGCAGTTATTTCAATGCCTTCCGGTGTATTTAAGCCATATGCCGGAGTGTCTACTGGAATTCTCATCTTCACAAAAACGAATTATGGAGGAACCGACAATGTGTGGTTCTATGATATGCAGGCTGATGGATTCAGCTTGGATGATAAGCGTTCAGTTGTGACAGAGAATGATATCCCAGATATCATCGAAAGATTCCGTAATCGTGATGCTGAAGCAGATAGACAGAGAACTGATAAGTCCTTCATGGTTCCAAAGCAGGAAATCGTTGATAACGGATATGATCTTTCTATCAACAAGTATAAGAAGGTTGAATATGTGGCAGTGGAATATCCACCTACATCTGAAATTATCGAAAAGATTATGGAACTTGATTCTGAAGCTACAGAGGCGATCAAAGAGCTGAAGGCAATGTTGTAAGGAGGTGACTAATCATGAAAGGTATAGATTTAACAAATCATCCTAATATTGTTGGAAGAAAAGCGGATCTTGATCCTAATCAACCAGGACTTTTAAAATTTACAAAGAAATATAAAGAGAAGAAAAAGGTTGGAGATTCTTTCGAAAAAACTATATCATTGCGGATTAGGGAATCATTTCCGGATATGATTTTGTTGGATGATGTTTATTTTGAAACTGGAGTCTATAACACAAAGTTGTGTATGTATGAATCCATGCAGATAGATCATTTGTTGATAGCTCCCAAAGGTATTTTAGTCATAGAAGATAAATATATTGATGATGCAAAATACATAAGTGTATCAGGTGGAGCCTTATCAAAAACATGGTCGTTGAAAAAACGAATTGGTAATATATCTGAAACAAATGGATTGAAACAGAATTACCGTCATATGCAGTTTATACAAGAGTTAGTTGCATATGTTGGAATGAATGTACCTGTTTTTCAAATGACAATAATTGGTGGTATTTCTCGTGATAAAATCAGAGTACAGCAATTTATTGATGCTAATCTTGTTACTGAAAATGAAGTAGTGGATAGAATCAATTACATATTTAAAGCAAAGCAAGATATAGAAATGTCAATGCAGAAAATAAATGATGAGCTTAGTAAGTGGATTTGTACCGTGCCGGACATTGAAAAATCACATATTGCCTTCATTCGAAACCAAAAAAAGAATAAGCTGCCAGCTCGATGCAAAAAGGTAATGAGAAGTATTTAGAAAGGGAAAAACAAATCAAATTGAGATTTGTGGGGATGATAGATGAAGTGTTCTTTTAAGGATATTGTAATAGATTCGAGGACGGGATTAAATCCAAGAAAGAATTTCGTTCTAGGTTCTGGCGATAACGCTTATATTACAATAAAAGATATTTATGATGGAAAAATAAATATATCTGATAAAACAGATAGGGTTGATGATGCAGCAATTCAGACAATAAAGAAGCGTTCTAGAATTGCTCCAGGTGATATTTTATTTGTGAGTATTGGACGTATAGGTGAGACTGCTATTGTTCAAGAAAAAGATGATTCGTGGGATGTTAATGAATCAGTTTTCATTTTCACAATTAATGACGATATCATTATACCTGAATATTTTTGCTTGTTATTTGAATCAGAGGATGTTAGGAATTCATTAACAAAGAACAGTTCTGGTTCAACATTTAAGAGCATTAAGATGGGACAATTGGAAAGAATGGAATTTGATATTCCTTCTCTTAACGAGCAAAAGAACATTGTTGACCAAATCAATAAAATAAAGAGTATTCGTATTGCACGAATAAAAGAATTGGAGCAACTAGATCTCTTAATCAAAGCCCGATTTGTCGAGATGTTTGGTGATGAGAATAATTCATTAAATTGGGATATGGTTAATGTTGAAGATGTAGCTGATGTACAGGTTGGAGTAGTTATTAAGCCGTCCCAGTACTATACAGGAAAAAAAGATGGAATACCTGCATTTCGTTCTTTAAATATTGGTGAAGGTTTTATAAAGAATATGGATTGGGTATATTTTTCACAGGAGGGAAATGATAAGAATTCGAAGTCAATTTTGAAAGAGAATGATTTGTTAATAGTACGCTCTGGCGCACCAGGAACTGCTTGTGTTGTTACAAAAGAATTTGAGGGATACAATGCAATAGATATCATTATTGCTCACCCAGATTGCTCAAAGGTAAATCCATATTACTTATGTACTTATACCAATATGCCACATGGGAAAAAACAAATTCAAGAAGGGACAGGCGGAGCTGCGCAGCAACATTTCAATGTGGGAAAGTATAACAAATTGAAGTTAATGTTACCACCTGTGGAGCTACAAAATGAGTTTGTAGGATTTATCAAACAAGTCGACAAATCCAAATTTGCAGTACAGAAATCACTTGATGAAGCACAGTTGTTATTTGATAGCTTAATGCAGGAATATTTTGGTTAAATCATTATGGTGGTAGCGATGTTGGTATCAAAGAAAGGATACCAATATGGAAGAAAAAATCGTAAACATTATTAATGAGATGGCTGAGTTCCTAAGCATGGCGCAGTTGAAAAAATTACAGGAAATAATGGTAAAGGAGTTTGCTGAAGCAGAACTAGAAAAGAGTGATATTTCCAATGTGGATTATCTGAAAATGTTTCTTGATGCCAAGCAAATAGAAGGTTGCTCAGAGCGTACTATAAGCTATTATCAATCCACTATAAATCATCTTTTGAAAGCGGTTGATATTTCTGTAAGGAAGATGACTACGGAGGATATTCGGTCGTATCTTGCAGATTACCAAAAGATAAATAACTGTAGCAAAGTAACTGTGGATAATATTCGCAGGAATATTTCCAGTTTTTTCACTTGGCTTGAAGAGGAAGACTATATACTTAAGAGCCCAATGAGGAGAATCCATAAGATAAAGACGAAGACTGCCGTCAAAGAAGTTATTTCAGACGAAATGATTGAAAAGATGCGTGATAACTGCGCAGAGGTGCGGGACTTGGCCATTGTGGATCTTCTATATTCAACTGGAATGCGAGTCGGTGAGCTTGTTAATTTGAATATTTCTGATATTGATTTGGAACAGCGTGAATGCGTTGTTTATGGTAAGGGAGATAAAGAGCGAAGAGTGTATTTTGATGCAAAGTCAAAAATACATATTCAGGATTATCTTCGCACTCGTACTGATGACAATCCGGCATTATTTGTCACATTGCTTGCTCCGTACAATCGGCTAAAGATTAGTGGTGTAGAAATACGTATGAGGGAGCTTGGAAGGCTTGTTGGCGTGGAACGTATCCACCCACACAAATTTCGAAGGACCATGGCTACCAGAGCAATAGATAAGGGGATGCCAATAGAGCAGGTTCAAAAGATATTAGGACATTGCAATATTGATACTACTATGCAGTATGCAATGGTAAATCAAAGTAATGTTAAAGGGGCGCATAAGAAGTATTTGGCTTGATTTATAAATCAGAAAGGGAATCACCTAATGGCAAATTTTAATAAACAAATGGAAATGGTACTATATCATTCTGATGAGGGTGATGTATCAGTTGATGCATATATTGCGGAAGAGAGTATTTGGGTATCTCAAAAAGGGATGTCTGAAATATTCGGGGTAGGAATCCCTGCAATAAGTAAGCACTTAAGTAATATATTTAATGATGGTGAATTAGACAAAGAGGTGGTTATTTCCAAAATGGAAACAACCACTAGACATGGTGCAATAGAGGGAAAGACGCAACAGAATGAAACTAATTATTATAATTTAGATGCGATTATTTCAGTAGGATATAGAGTGAATTCTAAAAAAGCTACTCAGTTTCGCATATGGGCAACTAGTGTTTTAAAGGAGTATATGATAAAAGGTTTCGTCATGGATGACGATAGGCTAAAACAGGGACAAACCGCATTTGGAAAAGATTATTTTAGAGAGCTTCTTGAAAGAGTAAGATCTATTCGTGCTAGTGAAAGAAGAATTTGGCAGCAAGTTACTGACATTTTTGCAGAATGTAGTATTGATTATACCCGTGATTCAGAAATTGCTTATAAATTTTATTCAACAATTCAAAATAAGTTTCATTATGCAATTACGAAGCACACAGCCGCCGAAATAGTATATGAGTCTGCTGATCATACCCAAAACAATATGGGATTGACCACATGGAAAAATGCTCCGGATGGTAGAATCCTTAAGTCAGATGTTTCAGTTGCAAAGAACTATTTGGATGAAAAGCAGATTAGGCAATTAGAAAGGGCTGTTACAGGATATTTTGATTATATAGAGGATTTAATTGAACGCGAAAATGTTTTTACAATGGAAGAGTTCTCGGAAAGTGTAAATGCGTTTTTGGAATTTAGAAGATATGACACACTAAAGGACAATGGAAGAATATCACATACAAAAGCTTTAGAAAAAGCTTATTCAGAGTATGAAATATTCAATAAAACACAAAAAATCAGTTCGGATTTTGACAAGTTTGTACAGGAGATAAAAAAGTAATTAGTTCCCACAGCGAATCTAAATCAAATTGAGATTTGTGGGGATGATATGGCTAAGGTAAAACTAGGAGATATATGTGAAATTGTATCAGGAAGTACACCGAAAACCAGTATCGATGAATATTGGGATGGAGATATTGACTGGATTACTCCAGCTGAGATCAGTGAAGATACATATATTGTTGAAGAAAGTGTAAGGAAGCTTACACAGCTTGGGGTTGAGAAGACAGGCTTGAAACCATTTCCTAAGGGAACGGTTATTTTGTCTTCGAGAGCGCCTATTGGAAAGGTTGCAATTGCTGGTAAAGAAATGTACTGCAATCAGGGTTTTAAGAACTTGATCTGTTCCGATAAAGTCTTACCAGAGTACCTTTATTGGTTTCTTCGTGGAAATACAGCTTATCTAAATTCTTTGGGAAGAGGAGCTACTTTTAAAGAGATATCAAAAGGAATTGTAGCGGAAATAGAAATTAACCTGCCAGATAAAAAAGAACAGCAATTATCAGTAGATACATTGAAAAAAGTTTGGGATGTAATTGTAGTTAGAAGACAGGAATTGGAGCAACTAGATCTCTTAATCAAAGCCCGATTTGTCGAGATGTTTGGTTCTATTTATGATAATAAATTTGGTTATAATGTGAGAACTCTGCAAGATGTCTGCGAGCCAATAAAAGATGGAACTCATCAAACTCCAACTTATATTGATGATTCTATTAATGGCTTTAAGTTTTTATCATCAAAAGATGTAACAACTGGTAAAATTGACTGGAATCATTTGAAGTATATTCCAGAAGAATTGCATAATAAGTTATATAAAAGAATCAGTCCAAGAAAAGGTGATATTCTGCTTGCAAAGAATGGTACTACAGGTGTTGCAGCTATTGTTGATAAAGACGAAGTTTTTGATATCTATGTAAGTTTGGCTTTGATAAGACCATTGGATATTGTTGTATCTGAATACCTATGTTCAGCTATTAATTCAACTGAAACAAAGAAACAGTTCGATGGAAGTTTAAAGGGCATTGGTGTTCCTAATCTTCATTTAGGAGAAATAAAAAAAACACAAATTATAGTTCCGCCTATAGAACTACAAAACCAGTTTGCAGCTTTCGTCGCCCAAGTCGACAAATCCAAATTTGAAGGGAGGATGATTATAATTGGACATAGATAATATTGCAGATCAAATAATCAGCCTTCATGATGATGCTTACATCATATATAAATCGCAGGTAGAGGCTATATGCAGCCGAAATGCTTCAGAAGATGAAGTGGCGCATTTACTTGACAATATGTTTGGATTTTGCGGTGATGAGAGATTTCAGATGCTATTTAAGCAGATTTATAGGAAATACTACAAGAAATATCCTGAACAGATAGCATTTCAAATAAAAGAGTATAGAGAGTATTACGATACAGATAAGGAGGTTACCGAATGACCAACTTTGATTTTTTGAAACAAGAACCAAAATTCAATAGTTTTTCTGATGTGGCAATTGCTGCTGAAAAGATTCTTAAGATTGATATGGAATCCAGTGTGATTAACTGTCGTCGTGCGATGGAATTTGCTATTAAATGGATGTATTCCGTAGACAAGTCCCTAGAGATGCCATATCAGGACAATCTGATTAGCTTGATGAGTACCGAGGACTTCCATGATTTGGTAGATGATTCTTTATGGAAAAGGCTAGATCTGATTCGTAAGGTGGGTAATCGTGCTGCTCATAATGGTAGAAAGATTTCAGAGGACGAGGCTATTCTTTGCTTACAGAATCTATTTATCTTCATGGATTATGTGTCATATTGTTATTCTGATTTTTACGAAGAACGACAGTACGATGTTAATCTGCTGACAGAGACACAGGAAGAGCCAGTTGTTGCAAAATCTTCAGATGACGACGTGGATTTGCAGGCATTAATTGCAGAGAATAAGGCACTTAAGGAAGAATTGACTGCAAAGCGTGCTGAACAGCAGCAGACTTATGTGCCAAAGCCTCTTGATTTATCAGAGTACAAGACAAGAAAAATTTACATCGATTCAATGCTTTGGGATGCAGGATGGACAGAAGGAAAAGACTGGATTAATGAAGTAGAACTTCCTGGTATGCCTAACAAATCTGAAGTCGGTTTTGCTGACTATGTTCTCTATGATGACACACACAGACCACTTGCTGTAGTGGAAGCAAAGAGAACCTGTGTTGATGTTGCAAAAGGAAGACAGCAGGCAAAGCTTTACGCAGATTTGCTTGAAGCACAGTATAAGAGAAGACCAGTGGTTTTTCTCACCAATGGTTTTGAAACAAGAATTATTGATAATCAGTATCCTGAAAGAAAAGTTGCGACTATTTATTCAAAGAGAGATTTGGAGAAACTGTTTAATCTTCAAACAATGAAAACAAGCCTAAACCATATCTCCGTAGATAAGAATATTGCAGGTCGTTATTATCAGGAAGGTGCAATTAAGGCGGTATGTGATGCGTTTGATAATCGTAACCGTAGAAAAGCACTCCTTGTAATGGCTACCGGTTCTGGTAAGACAAGAACTGTTATTGCATTATGCAAGGTTCTTTTAGATGCCGGATGGGTTAAGAATATATTGTTCCTTGCGGATCGTAATTCGTTGGTTACACAGGCAAAAAGAAATTTTGTAAATCTTTTGCCAGATTTGTCATGTTCAAATTTAGTAGAGGAAAAGGATAACTATACTGCACACTGCATTTTCTCTACATATCAGACCATGCTGAATTGCATTGATTCAGTTAAGGATGATAAGGGAAAGTTGTTTACTTGTGGTCATTTTGACCTGGTAATCTGCGATGAGGCCCATAGATCCATTTACAACAAGTATAGAGATATATTTAATTACTTTGACGCTCCATTGGTAGGACTTACAGCAACTCCAAAGGATGAGATTGATAAGAACACTTATGGAATATTTGATTTGGAAAATGGTGTGCCTACTTATGGATACGAGCTTGCACAGGCAGTAAAGGATGGTTATCTTGTTGACTTTAATACTGTTGAAACAAAACTGAAGTTCATTGAGGAAGGTATTGTTTATGATGAACTGTCAGAAGAAGATAAGGCAGCTTATGAGGAGACATTTGAGTTTGAAGATGGTGAATTGCCAGAGCGAATCAATTCATCAGCACTGAACACATGGATTTTCAATGAAGACACTATTAAGCAGGTTCTTCATGTACTTATGACAGATGGTCTTAAGGTGGACTATGGCCAGAAGATTGGTAAGACAATTATCTTTGCCAAGAATCATGACCATGCGGAGAAGATACTTGAGGTTTTCAATAAACAGTATCCGGAGTTAAGCAAGAATGGACAGCCTTTTGCAAAGGTTATCGATAACTATATGACATATGCTCAGAGTGCCATTGACGAGTTCTCTAATCCTAAGAAGATGCCTCAGATTGCAATATCTGTAGACATGCTTGATACCGGTATTGATGTACCGGAAGTATTGAATCTTGTATTCTTTAAGAAGGTTATGAGTAAAGCCAAGTTCTGGCAGATGATTGGCCGTGGAACCAGACTTTGTCCTGGACTTATGGATGGAGAAGATAAAGATAAGTTTTATATCTTTGATTTCTGCGGAAACTTTGAATTCTTCCGTATGAATCAGGGAAGACCTACTGCTAATATGATTGCTCTTCAGGGGGCTATTTTCTCCCTTGAATTTGAGATTGCTTATAAGCTTCAGGGTATCGAATATCAGATTGACAGACTTATTGCATATAGAAACAAACTGGTTGGGATGATGACTGGAAAGGTACAGGAGCTTAACCGTGAAAACTTTGCGGTAAGACAGCATCTGAAGTATGTAGATACCTATTCGGTTGAACTGAATTACCAATCAATCACTTTTGAAGATACCTTGATGGTACGAGAGGAACTGGCTCCGCTTATTATGCCAGATGGTGATGAGGCAAGCGCAGTTCGTTTTGATGCATTAATGTATGGAATGGAATTAGCATATCTAGCAGGCAAAGGCTATGGAAGACATAGAAGTGACCTTTTCAAGAAGGTTGAAGGTATTGCCAGTGTTGCAAATATTCCGGAAATTCAGGTGCAGTCAGAACTTATTAACAAGATTCTTCATACTGACTATGTTGATAATGCCGGAATCGATGAATTTGAGCATATCAGAGTAAGTCTTCGTAATCTGATGAAGTACCTGCCAAAGGGAATCGTTAAATATGATACTGACTTTACGGATGAGATTCTGTCTACAGAATGGAATGATTCTGAACTTGAGAATGATGAGTTAAAGAACTATAAGGCTAAGGCTGAGTTTTATGTTCGTCAGCATCAGGATAATATTACAATTGCTAAGTTAAAGACAAACAAGCCTTTGACAGAGACGGATATTGAATCTTTAGAGCAGATTCTTTGGAAGGAAGTTGGTTCCAAAGACGACTATGAGAAAGAATATGGCCATAAGCCTTTAGGTGAGTTTGTACGTGAAATAGTAGGACTAGATATGAATGCTGCTAAGGAAGCGTTCTCTGAGTTCCTTAACGATACAAATCTTGATAGCAGACAGATTTACTTCGTTAATCAGATTGTCGAGTACATCGTACACAACGGAATGATGAAGGATCTTTCTGTGCTTCAGGAGTCGCCATTTACTGATAAGGGAAGTGTGGTAGAGATATTTACTGATCTTACCGTATGGATGGGAATTAGGAAGGTTATTGACCAGATTAATGCCAATGCGGCAGCGTAAAAATGTTAAAGGGAGGGAATACATTTGATTACAGGAACGATTTTTGATGAGATTACACAGCTTTTAAAATTGAATCTAACTTAGAGGAAGGTAGCCTTGGCGAAGAAATAGATCCTCCGATTGTAGACGAGGAAAAAGTTCCAACAGTTATTTGGCAAGGCGTTGGCAATGTACATGGTGTAAATAAATTAAAAACAGGTCCTCGACTTAATGTATGTGATGGATTGACAATCGTGTATGGTGAAAATGGAAGTGGAAAATCAGGTTACTCTGATGATGGACCATATCAATTCTTACAAAAGAAAAAAGCTGAACAACCGTAGCCTATA
>ENA-OOXC01001943-OOXC01001943.1-human-gut-metagenome-genome-assembly--contig:-NODE-1943-length-10982-cov-9.187700_pt1 | contig 10982 bp, 10 predicted proteins | sample MGYA00241578_ERZ501325 | MGnify/ENA primary metagenome ERZ501325 (study PRJEB25962, sample SAMEA2042737) | human gut metagenome | biome: human gut; feature: human-associated habitat; material: faeces...
AGAACTGTGTTAAACTATTATTATTATAGCCTGACACAGTTTATTTTACACTCTCTTTATATATGCCAAGGTTATGCTGATTCACCTATGCATGATGTGTATGCAAGGTTGTTCAGTTTCCTGACCCCTGATGCAAATATGCCGCTCTTTACTTTTTTGGCCGGTTATTTATTCTGCTATCTTTTAAAGACAAAGCATAAATATCCAGATTTTAGAGGCTTTTTAAAAAACAAAGTGCACAGGCTTCTTGTGCCATTTCTTGTTTTGGGAATTTTGACGAACCTTACTATGATAGGGCGACCATTGATGGATTTTTATTATGGGAAACCAAGCCATTTATGGTATTGTCTAATGTTGTTCTATTGTTATGTTATTTGTTGGTTGGTGGAAAAGTTTGGGGGTAAAAAGTGGAATTTAATATTGTGTGGACTAAGTTGTGGAGTTGTCTTATGGCGATGTATGATTCCTTTGGGTGTGAACTCTCCATTAGGATTGTTCCTGCCTATGTATTATTATAGCTACTTTTATATCGGTTTTTTGGTATTTGAGTATAGGGGAAACGTAATGAAATGGATCGGGAAGTATTGGATAATATTAGTTGTGATAAATTTTTATTTGGCTTGGTTCGTTAAACCTCGATTATTTTTGTTTCATTGCCTATCTTATATATTAATACTGCTTTATGTTGCTAACAAGCTTGAGTTGAGAGTACATACTGCTACCCCCCTCAGAATCGGATACTCTCTGATTTTAAATTCTATTTCAAAGTGTAGTATGGGTATATATATAATTCATGCTTGGATTATTTGGAATGTCACCAATATTAAGTTCTTTCATGAATTTATAAGTGAGCATAGCCTTATTTTCCCATTTTTTTGTTGGATAATCGTATTTCTATTTTCATGGGGTACTGCTCATGTCTTGATAAAATACACTCGAGTAGGACGGTATTTTTTGTTGTAATACATTTTGTAAATATTGATTTTATGAATCATATTTGTGAAAAATCTGCTTGTACAGGTTGCATGGCATGTATGAATGCTTGCACTCATCATGCGATTGAGTTAGAAATTGATGATGAAGGCTTTGAAAGACCAGTAATCAATGATGATTTGTGCGTGGATTGCGGGCTTTGTTCAAAGGTTTGTCCAATCAATAAGCTTCCTCAACTTAATGAAGCCAAAGAAGCTTTTAGTGGATGGTCCTCTCATGAAGCTGTAAGGCTCAGTAGTTCTTCTGGCGGAGCTTTTACAGAAATTGCTCGTCCTATTTTAGATAAAGGTGGCGTTGTTTTTGGTTGCGCTCTCAATGATAAATTGAAGGCAGAGCATGTCTATGTAGAAACTTTGGAGGAGTTGGAAGAAAAGTTAAGAGGAAGTAAATATGTACAAAGCCATATTGGTAAGAGCTATAAACAAGCAAAAGATTTCTTGAAGCAGGGAAGGCTGGTGGTGTTTAGTGGTACTCCTTGCCAAATAGCCGGTTTGAGGAACTATTTGCGACACGATTATAATAATCTATTTACGATAGATCTTGTCTGTCATGGTGTGCCTTCTCCAATGATTTTTGAGCACTATAAAGAATTTGTACAACGGCATGAAAACATGAAACTTACGAAGGTTGGTTTCCGTTGTAAGAAATCCTCTTGGATTTTTTTCAACATGACCCTGCAGGGTCATGTTGAAAAAAGCGGAGCTTTGAAAACGTATATCGGAAGGTATTATAATGATCCATATTTGAGAGGCTTCCTTCGGGATTATTTTTTGCGTCCTTCATGTTACCAATGTCGATTCACCTCTGTTCAAAGATGTAGTGATTTTACTATTGCTGATTGGTGGGGCTATAACAAGGTTAGTTCTAAAGATAAGGACTTTCGTAAAAAAGGAGTGAGCCTTGTTCTGGCTAATACAGCCAAAGCGGTAGAATTGATGTCTACTTTAGATATGAGTTTACGCTCTCGAACTATGGAGGAAGCTAAAATGACAAATGTAAGTTTATCAAGATCTTTTGCTATGACCGATGTAAGAGCGAAGTTTTGGAATGACTATAGGAAACTGTCTTTTGAAGACTTGGTAAACAAATATATGCAACCGGAACCAATTAGCTGGGATGTTAATTTGATGCAACGTATTCCGAATACAGATGTTGTTATATTCCTAATAAGACTAATGAGATTTATTCGAAGAATAATAGGAAAATTATTTTTTACTCAAATGAAACATTAATTTATGAACATAGTAAGTCAAATTACGGATAAGGGGATGTATCTACGTCAGCGTATGTACATCAAGAAAAAACTAAGGAGTTGGACTTTCTTATAAAAAACAGAACGTCTAAGAATCGAATCTATTTTTTCTGTACTCCTTCCCACAGTAATCTTGGAGATCAAGCCCAGCTGTATTGTTGGTTAAGGTTGATGAAAGAATGGTATCCTGATTATGAGGTTGTTTGCGTGCCGACTCTTTATCGTCAGTTTGATACAATTAGGGCTATTCATGAGGGACTTCGTAAAGATGACATTATCTATATACATAGTGGTTACTTGATATTTGATCTACATCCAGAATTGCCTTTTATTCTCGATGTCATAAGAGGTTTTTATGACCACCATGTAGTCATTTTACCGCAAACGGTTAATATTCTGGGGGGTGGTTTCAGCATATCGTATCGCATGTGTTCAATGATCATCCTAATTTGACTTTATATTGTCGTGATGAGGTGTCCTTGGAAAAAGCTAATCATCTTTTCCCTAATGTAACAAATAAATTGATGCCAGATGTTGTTACCTCCTTAATAGGTAATGAAACGTTTCAATTTCCTGAAACAAGAAAGAATGGCATTATGTTTTGTGTGCGTAATGATGGTGAGAAGTTTTATACTGATAATCAAATAACGGAACTTCGTATGCGATTGGAAAGTTGGAAAACATCAATGTGTGACACCACGATTGTAGCATCGGTTTGGAAATGGGATGTAAATCGTGAACAATTAATTCATCAAATACTTCAACAATTTGCAAAATATCAAGTTGTAATAACTGACAGATATCATGGAACTATCTTTTCACAAATAGTAAATACACCTGTTATAGTAATATCTTCAACAGATCATAAGCTAAGTAGTGGTGTGAAATGGTTCCCTCATGAGAAGTTCTCTGATAATATTTCTTTTGCAAAGGACTTGAATGAAGCGTATGAAAAAGCAGTAGATATATTAAAACGTAATGGTGCGGTAAAAAAGAATCCTGCTTGGTTTAAGGAAAATTATTTTTCTTCACCATTTTAAGATATATTAAATAGAATATGAATGTACTTTGGTTTGAAGTTACAACTCCGCAAAGATATAAAGACAATGGTATTGTATATGGTGGTTGGCAAGATTCGTTAGAACGAGTTGTCACTACTTGCCCAGACATTAATTTGTCTATTTCTTTCATTGGAGAGCGTAATAATGTGGGAGTTAAGCGAGTCGGTAATGTAGAATATATTCCGATGAACTTAGATTTTTCATTATGGGAAAAGGTTTGCAACAAACTTACCAGTGAAATAGAAATAGCCCATTTGATGAAGCAAATGCTAAAGGTTATAGAACAAGTTCAACCTGATTTGATACAGGTGTTTGGAACAGAATGGCCGTTTGGACACATTGCTAAATTTACAAAAATTCCTGTTGTTGTGCATATTATGGGGGCTATGATTCCTTATATGAATGCTCAATTTCCACCACTTTTCTCTTACAGGGATATTTGGACATCTTTTAATTTCTTGAAACCCAAGGAATGTATAGAAGGTATATGTAATCATATAAAGGAAAAGAAAGTCACCAAGCATGAATTGGAGATATGGAAACATGTAAAGTTTTATATGGGTAGGACAAAATGGGATTATGCACTTTCTAACATATTGCACCCTAACAGAATGTATTTCCATGTAAACGAAGCTCTGAGAGTTTCTTTTTTGAGTGGTAAAGATAAGTGGAAAGGAGCTAACAACCAAAAGATTCTTTTGATTTCAACAGGCTGTTCTTCATTTTGGAAAGGTCCAGATATGCTTTTGAAGGTTGCAAAGATTCTAAGAGATTTGGGGGTTAACTTTGAATGGAAAGTGGCAGGCTATATGTCTAATATCTTGAAAAATGCAGTAGAGAAAAAATTAAAAACTACATTTGAAGAGAATAATGTAAGGTTTCTTGGTTTTACAAAACCGGACGACCTGACAAAGATTTTATGTGAGTCAACTATGTATGTTCATACTGCTTATATTGAGAATTCTCCTAATTCTGTTTGTGAAGCCCAGTGCTTGGGCGTGCCTATCATTAGTACGAATGTCGGTGGAATCTCAAGTCTTGTAGAGGATGGAAAACAAGGAATTCTTGTTCCCGCCAATGATCCTTGGCAAATGGCAAATTCTATTATAGAATTGTCTAACGATAAGAAGAAAATGTTGTCGTTCTCAGAGGAAAATATGAAATGTGCATTGATACGGCATAATGATGAGAATATAAAAAATGATCTGTTGAATTGTTATAAAACAATTCTTAATATTTATAAATAGAAAAATATGAAACCAAAAATTTTAGCGTTATACCTCCCTCAGTTTCATCCGTTCCCAGAAAATGACGAGTGGTGGGGCAAGGGATTTACAGAGTGGACAAATGTAGGTAAGGCAAAGCCTTTATTCCGAGGACACGATGAACCTCGTGTACCAACAGAGTTGGGCTATTACGACCTGCGTTTACCTATTATTCGTGAGCAGCAGGCGCAGATGGCTCGTGAAGCAGGCGTAACTGCCTTTTGTTATTGGCATTATTGGTTTGGCAATGGCAGAAGATTGTTGGCTGATGTGTTTCATGAAGTATTGGAATCTGGCAAACCAGACTTTCCTTTCTGCTTAGCTTGGGCAAACCATACATGGAGAGCAGTCGGTTGTACAGCAGGTTGCGATTCAAAAGCAATATTGATGGAGCAGACTTATCCTGGTATTGAGGACGCTAAGGCGCATTTTGAATTGCTCTTGAAGGCTTTCCGTGACGAGCGATATGTCAAGGTAGACGGAAAACCTTATCTCTTTATATTCGATCCGGTAAACCTTCCACAAGAGTATGTAGATTGCTTTAAGAAGATGAGCGTTGAGGCTGGCTTCCCAGGTATCTATCTTGTAGCAAATGTTGGTGATAATAGCATAAAGAAGGAAGCGATGCTTGCCAAGGGTTATGATGCTGTTTGCTATTGTGATATCTTGGGCCATGCCGAGCAAAAGAGAAACACATTCAAGCACAAACTCTTTAAACATCTTCAGGGAGTATTGCTTAGACGTCCTACCTACGTTTATGATTACAGCAAGCATTACAAGGAGTTTATTGGTGAAATTGATAGAGATGAGAATGTCATTCCTCAGATTATTCCGCAATGGGATCACTCTCCCCGTGGTGGCAGAAAGACAAACATCTATATCAATTCTACTCCTGAGTGTTTTGCCAAGCATGTTCGCATGGCTATGGAGGCAATAAAGGGAAAGAAGGAAGAGCATCAGATACTTATGTTGAAGTCTTGGAACGAGTGGGCTGAAGGCAACTATATGGAGCCAGATCTGACTCATGGCAGAGGGTATATAGATGCACTTCGTGAAGTAGTAGATGAATACAAGGACAAGTAGTTTTTATGAAAGATTTTGTGTATAGTTTATTGGCTGTGCTCTATCCGCATGGATTATTTCAAAAGCTTGCCTACTATCTGAATGTCATACTTTCTTACAAAATTGCATCAAAACTCGAAAGTTGTGGTAATGGAACTCGCTTTAGTAAAGTGGAATTTTCTACGGGGCTTTCTAAAATTTGTGTAGGTTCCAATACTGTTTTTCTACCACATCTTTTCTTGACGGCTTGGGGGAATGGCAATAAAAAAATATGTATAGGTGACAACTGTTCAATAGGTGCTTATTGTCACATCTCGGCTTTCAATCATATTTCTATCGGTAACAATGTGCTCATTGGTAAATGGGTTTCTATCGTTGACAACAATCACGGATTTACAGATTATGCAACACTATTATTGCCTCCTTTAGAACGTAGCATTGTCTCTAAGGGTCCTATTGTTATTGGTGATAATGTCTGGATAGGTGATAAAGTTACAATTCTTTCTGGTGTTACTATTGGTAACAACTCTGTTATTGCTGCAAATACAGTAGTAACAAAGGATGTGCCTGCATTTAGTATTGTTGCAGGCAACCCTGGAAAGGTTATAAAAACGAATGGTGAGAACAAGAATGAATGAAAACAAGAAAACAATAAAGGCGGTGGCTCCTTTCGCTCACCCCGGCTTCTTGAACTTCAAGCAGGCGCCGTTTGCGGCTTGGGTAAGAAACGGGGGGCAGGTGGCGGAGGAGCACTATCCTCCTCGATGGCTGCACGGAGCGGCGTACCGATGGGAGCTGCCTACGATATGGAAGAGTAGGAAGGAGGCGCGACTGAGGTTTGTTGAGCCTGTGTCGCTTTCGTTCGACTCGTTTCCCGACTATGCGAGGTATGAGGTTGTGCCGATGTTCTGGGACTGCTGGCCTCGCTTCTTCGAGAAGACTTGCCGATGGCTGAGAAAGCACGGGGTGAGGACGGCGATATTTTCTTCGCGTCAGACCGCTGAGAAGATGCAGGAGTGGTTCTCGGGCAAGCACGAAGGATGGCAGAAGATAGATGTTATCTGGTGTGCAGAGGCTGTAGACGAATCGGTTTATCAGCTGGGCAAGCTCTTGAAGGATAGAACTATAGACTTGCTGGAGTTCGGACGGTCGAACGATAAGGTGGTCTGTTCGGCGAAACTGGCTGGTGTGAAGATCGATGGAGCACCGCTACAGCATGTCTGCACGAAGCAGAACGGCAAGTTCATCTTCACCAACGAACAGCTTTACGAGGCGATGGGCGACGCGAAGGTTACAATCGCCTTGCCACGTAGCATGACGCAGCCGGAGATTGCGGGCGACATCGAGACGCTGACGCAACGCTATTGGGAGTGTATGTTCTCACGCATGGTGATGGTGGGGCATGCACCGCAAGAACTCGTCGACTTCATCGGGTATAACCCAGTGGTAGAACTGCGAGACGACATCTCGGCAGAAGACCTGATTGCCGATGTACTGGAGCACATCGACGAATACCAACCGCTTGTAGACCGTAACAGAGCAACGGCGGAGCGGCTCGGTAGTTGGACGGTAAGAATGAAATGGTTGATGGAAGAGTTGAACAAACGCTATATGTAATATTAGTTTAGTGAAAAAATCTACCATATCTTCCAGCAAGCGCACAATTAGTTGTGTTACAACGAGATAGAGGCTGGTAGATAACTGACAGAAGACCGTTATCTACCAGCCTATCTGCCAGCCACAGACACCTATCTTCCAGTTGCTGGCATGCAACTATCAGCAGATATACAGTGCGCATATCATTACCGCTATGCTAAACAGTTGTTACCGCGCTGCAAAAATGGTGTTACCGCATAGGGGAAATGGCGTTTTCTCGCTGCGGTAATAGAAGTTTCTCGCTGGAAGAATTTATAAACAAACGAATATGATACCAAAAATTATACATTACTGCTGGTTCGGACGCAACCCGTTGCCCGAACTGGCACAGAAGTGCATTGCTTCGTGGAAGAAGTACTTGCCTGATTATGAGATAAAGGAGTGGAATGAGGATAACTTCGATGTTAACATCATTCCGTATACGGCAGAGGCGTATGCCATGAAGAAGTACGCTTTTGTGAGCGACTATGCCCGCTTCTGGATTCTGCATAAGTATGGTGGCATCTACTTCGATACAGACGTCGAGGTGATACGCCCGATTGACGACATCATAGCTCGGGGCAACTTTATGGGTTTCGAGACTGATCCGAATCCTGCAAAGGGCGACGCGAGCAACGCGAGCGTCAACCCCGGCCTCGGCCTGGGGGTAGCCCCCGGCCTCGGTGTCATAAAGAAAATGCTCGACTACTATGAAAACAAGCATTTTATATGCGAAGCTAATATGAGAAACCAGATAACCGTGGTGCATATCTGTACGAAGGTCTTGATGGAGAACGGACTTCAGAATGTGGAGGGTATACAGAAAGTGGACGATGATATCTACATCTACCCGGCAGAATATTTCTGTCCTATTAATGTGACAACGGGGCGCATCCATGTTGAGAAGAACACTCGTACCATACATCATTATGCAGGCACTTGGGTGGACAAGAAGTTCTCGCTGAAGGAATTAGTAAAGCGCATTCTGCCCGAGGCGTGGGTTCAATCGCTTATCAACTGGAAGAATAGAAACAAATAGATATGTTGAAGTTTATAAAAAAAATTGCAGGAAACATAGTAAGGAAATGTGGTTTTTTGTGGGTGAAGAATCTGCAGCGCAACGTTCCGTATATTTTGCGCTTGCGTCTTTGTTCGGCTTACAAGAAGAACACGTTTTTCTTCGTGATAGATCCCAACATTAAGCATCCGGGCTTGGCGGACAGAATGAAAGCAATGATTGACTGCTATAATATCGCCAAGCTTAACGGGTATGATTTCCGCATCGTGTTCAAGACGCCGTTTCGGTTGGAAGACTACCTGCAGCCGAATGCTGTAGATTGGGTGGCTGAGTATACAGACTTAAATTACTCTTTGATAGGTACAAGATTCTTTAACGAGTTGAATTTCTTGAAGGAAGATTCGTGGAAAGGACGTACAAAACTTAGCAAGAACAAGGAGTATCATTGCTACAGTTATGTAGGCAACCGCCAACCGAAGGTGTTCCCTGAGTCGGAATACGAGTGGAGCAAGCTGTATGCCGAGCTGTTCCGTCCTTCAGATCGCTTGCAGGCTGCTATCGACCAATGCGGCTACGACGAGCGGAGTTATGTGGCTGTACACTTGCGGTTTGTCAACGCCTTGGAGAACTTTGAGGAAGTGACTTGCTGGGATAACGCTTTGCGCACCGAGGAGGAAAAGGTGGCGCTCATAAACCGATGCAAGCAAGGGCTGCTAAAGATAAAGGAAGAAAACGCAGGATTCCGTGTCTTGGTGTTTAGCGACAGCAAGCGATTCCTCGATTCGTTGGAAGACATACCGGTCGAGGTGCTTGACCACGACAGCGTTGGTCATGTTAGTTATGACGGAAACGACGATGCGACATTGAAGACTTTTGTGGATTTGTACATGATAGTCCGTGCAAAGAAGGTATATTGCATTGATGCTCCAGAGCTGTATGCATGGAGCGGTTTCGCCGTGACTGGAGCAATGATTGGCGGCATAGATTTTCTGACAGAAATAGTATAAACTTATTAAGAATAGAAACAAGCATGAAAATAGCTATATTGCTGACGAGCACGGTACGTCCACATTTACCTCATTTATGGTTTTAGGAACGAATTGGAATTGGTAAAAGAATTAAAAATATTATTAGATAAAAATGAAAGCTATTGCTAAATTTTACACATGGTTCTGGATTGTTTATTTCCCCGTGTGTATTGCATTCGCTGCTACAGTAGATTTTGACTGGAGCGATGAGATATTGACGGTAATCCTTTTGGCTTACGCTTTGGTGAAGCGTCGCTATTTGGTGAAGGACAAGCAGAGAACTACAGAGATTTCGATTTATATCCTCCTGATGGTTTTCTATCTTGTTTATTCTTTGTTAATAAAAGTGACGACGCAACGAGGTGTATTACTTGATTTTATGCAGCAAGTGCGACCGTACGCCGTGTTCTATCTGACATGGATGATGGCGCCAGAGTTCACGAACAAGCAAAAGAGACGCATAAAGCTGGTGATGCTTCTGTCGTTCTTCGGCTACTTAGTTGCTTTTATATTCAAGCCGTCGTTGGTGACTCCGTTTGGGGGCGGCGAGTCGGCAGCTTTAGGACAGATGGCTTTGTGTTGTGCAATGGTTTATTATCTGTTCTCGAAGCAGACGAAGCGTAACAGAAACATCGCTATACTGATAATGCTGCTGGGATTGATTTCCGGAAAGTCGAAGTATTTCGGCGAGTGTGTGGTGTTTATAGCTTTGGTGGTGTTCGTGAAGAGCAAAATCAATTATACGTCGGTGGCTACTTTGCTTAAGGTGGCGGCGTTGGGTGCTGTGGTTATCTTCTTCACATGGACAAAGTTTAATGCTTACTATGTAGAGGGCTTCCAGGAGGATGCAGAGGCAATGGCGCGTCCGGCGACGTATGAGACGGGTATGACGATAATGTTCCGCGATTATATTCCGTTCGGTAGCGGTCTCGGTTCGTTCGGTACGGCGGCGGCAGCTAAGGAGTATTCACCATTATACTTTAAGTATCATATGGATGAGATATGGGGCTTGTCTCCTGAGAACCCGATGTTCCTTGCGGATGCCTTCTATCCGACGCTGGCGGAGTTCGGCATCGTGGGTCTGTTCTTCTTCCTGTGGTTCTGGAAGCGCCGACTGTGGGAGACGAAACAAATAAAAAACATCGTTTACTATCGTATGGCGTTGATGGCTATCTTAGCTCTCGCTTTGGAGAGCACCGCCGATTCGTCGTATCTCTCGGGTAAGGGTATGGGCTACTTCATGATCCTGGCGCTCTGTCTGAATGCAAACCGACATCTTGCTGCGCAGAATCAACAGCGAATGATACGCTAAAGATTGTGCGGAGAACACGAATGTTCTCCCACAGATGGCACGGATTTACACAGAACATGCTGCTAAGGGGAAATAACAACGGATTAAGCGGATTAATCTGTGTTCTTGAAAACGGAAATCGTTGTGATATTCTGCAGCAGTAAACCCCGTTTAATCGGTTTAATCGGTTGTTAAAATATACTCCCACAGATGGCACGGATTTTCACAGAACACGCTACTTAGGGATATAACAACGGATGAATCGGATTAATCTGTGTTCTTGAAAACGGAAATCGTTGTGATATTCTGCAGCAGTAAACCCCGTTTAATCGGTTTAATCGGTTGTTAAAATATACTCCCACAGATGGCACGGATTT
>ENA-OOXC01001947-OOXC01001947.1-human-gut-metagenome-genome-assembly--contig:-NODE-1947-length-10941-cov-2.662870_pt1 | contig 10941 bp, 10 predicted proteins | sample MGYA00241578_ERZ501325 | MGnify/ENA primary metagenome ERZ501325 (study PRJEB25962, sample SAMEA2042737) | human gut metagenome | biome: human gut; feature: human-associated habitat; material: faeces...
GCGCTCAGGCTGGCCTCTGGCACCGACAGCGACAACGCCAACTATCAGGTGGTGCTGTTCCAGCGGGGCGATGCCTCCACCTATGAGGATTACATTGGCCAGTCGGAGTCCGACCTGAAAAGCGCTTACGGCGTCATCAGCCCGCGCAAGGTCAAGATCACGGTAGACGGAGCCACCGTTACCGCTGTGCGGTGCGACATTCAGGCCTACTATGCCGTCCTTGCCACCGTGGAGTATGACAGCGGCGACGTCATCTACGTCTCCGGCCTGACCAAGCTGGCCTCCATCAGCGATATCGTGAATCTCGTCGAGAGCGTTTCCCTGTCCTGAGGCCGGATGCGCGTTTGGAGGAATGTTTCATGCAGACAATGAATTTTGAAAAACACGTCTGGGCCGAGATCGACCTCGACGCTTTGCGCGCCAACTTCCGCGCCGTGAAGGAGCGGGCGGGCAGTCTGCCCCTCTGCGCCGTCGTCAAGGCCGACAGCTACGGCCACGGCGCGGTCCAGTGCTCCCGCGTCTTCGCCGAGGAGGGGGCCGCGTTTTCCAACACCTTTTTCTCTCATTTTTTCTTCTAATTCTGCTACATACCCTTCAGCTGATGCTGGTGGTGTATCTCTTCCATCTAGGAAGCAGTGTACATATACATTATCGAAGTCTCTTCTTTTTGCCATTTCTAATAATCCATATAAATGTCTATTGTGGCTATGAACTCCACCGTTTGATAATAGTCCTAATATGTGTAATTTTGAGTTATGTTTTTTGCAGTTTTCTATTGCTGCTATAAATTCTGGATTACTGAAAAAATCTCCATCTTCTATTGATTTTGTTATTCTTGTTAGTTCTTGATATACTATTCTTCCTGCACCTATATTTGTGTGTCCTACTTCAGAGTTTCCCATTTGTCCTTCTGGTAATCCAACGTGTAATCCACTTGTGAATATATCAGTGTTTGGATATTTTTTCATTAGTTTATCAATATTAGGTGTTTTTGCTAATTTGATAGCATTTCCATCTGTGTTTTTGTTGTCTCCAAAACCATCTAATATCATTAGCATAGTTACTTTATCTTTCATCTTTTCTATACCTTCCTTCTGTTCTCTTTGTTAATTATTTATCATAATTAACTATTTTTGAAAATTCATCTGGTTTTAAGCTTGCTCCACCAACTAATCCTCCATCGATATCTGACATTTCAAATAATTCTTTTGCATTAGCTGATTTTACACTTCCACCGTATTGTATTATAACTCTTTCTGCTACATTTTGTCCATAGATTTGACAAATTTTGTCACGTATTGCTTTTATTGCGTCATTAGCATCTTCTTTTGTTGCTGTTTTTCCTGTTCCAATTGCCCATATTGGTTCATATGCAATTATTGTACTTGCAACTTGTTCATTATCTAAACCTTCTAATGCTAATTCTGTTTGTTTTGTTATAACTTCAACTGCTTTTCCTGCTTCTCTTTGTTCTAATGTTTCTCCAACACATACGATTGGTTTTAAACCATTTGCATATGCTGATTTTATTTTTTTATTTACTGTTTCATCTGTTTCATTAAAATATTGTCTTCTTTCAGAGTGTCCTATTATAACATATTCAACTCCTATTGATTTTAACATTTGGGCAGACACTTCTCCTGTGTATGCTCCTTTTTCTTCAAAGTGCATATTTTGTGCACCTATTTTTATGTTTGTATTTTGTGCTGTTAATAATGCGTAGAATAAGTCTGTGTATGGCACACATAATATAACTTCATTTTCTGTGTCTTTTACTAATGGTGCAAATTTATCAATAAATTCTATTGCTTCGTTTGGAAGCATATTCATTTTCCAGTTTCCTGCTATTACTTTTCTTCTCATAACCTGATTTTCCTCCCTTTGACATTATTTATCTAATAAACATTCTATTCCTGGTAATTTTTTACCTTCTAAGAATTCTAATGAAGCTCCACCACCAGTACAAATATGTGTCATTTTATCAGCTAATCCTGCTTTTGCTACTGCTGCTCCTGAGTCTCCTCCTCCGATTATTGTTGTTGCATCTAGGTCAGCTAATGTTTTTGCTATTTCGTTTGTTCCTATTGCGAATTGGTCAAATTCAAATAGTCCAACTGGTCCATTCCAGATTACTGTTTTTGCATTTTTTAATTCATTTTTGAACATTTCTATTGTTTTTTCTCCAATGTCAAATCCTTCCCAACCATCTGGTATATCTGTCCATGCTACTGTTTTGCTTTCTGTATCTGGTTTGAATTCTTTCCCTACTTTTGTATCAACTGGTAATAATAGTTTTACTCCTTTTTGTTTTGCTTTTTCCATTGCTTCTAATGCTAATCCTGTTTTTTCTTCTTCACATAGTGAGTTTCCTACACTATATCCTTGTGCTTTGAAGAATGTGTATGCCATTCCTCCACCTATCATTAATGTATCTACTTTATCTAATAAGCTATCTATTACTCCTATTTTGTCAGAAACTTTTGCTCCTCCAAGTATTGCCATAAATGGTCTTTCTGGATTGTTGATTGCGTTTCCTAAAACTGTTAATTCCTTTTCTATTAAAAATCCTGATACTGCTGGTAAGTATTGTGCTATTCCAGCTGTTGATGCATGAGCTCTGTGTGCTGCTCCAAATGCATCATTTACATATACTTCTGCCATTGATGCTAATTTTTTTGCAAATTCTGGATCATTGTCTGTTTCTTCTCTGTGGAATCTTACATTTTCAAGAAGCATTATTTCTCCTTCTTTTAAATTTTCTGCTTTATTTGTTGCATCTTCTCCTATTACATCTTTTGCCATTATTACTTCTTTATTTAGTAACTTTGATAATTCTTTTGCTACTGGTGCTAATGAGAATTCTGGTTTTACTTCTCCCTTTGGTCTTCCTAGGTGTGATGCTAATATTATTTTGCAATCTTGTTCTAATAAGTATTTGATTGTTGGTAGTGCTGCTACTATTCTTGTGTTATCTGTGATGTTTTGTTTTTCATCCATTGGTACATTGAAGTCACATCTTACAAATACTTTTTTTCCTTTCAAATCGATATCTTTTACTGTTTTTTTGTTCATAATTATTTCCTCCTAAAAACAATTTTTAAATTGGTCTCTTTTTATAATATTTACCAATTTACTAAGATAATACCATTTTATAACAAAAAAGAATACTTTTCAAGTATTCCGTTATTCTTTTTTGCTATTTTTATTTTATCAATTTTTATCTAAAACTAATTGACAAAACAGCTACTAAAGATATATTATTTTATCATAATAATATATATTAAGGAGGAAATATTATGCTAAGAAAAAATTTAAAATTTCTTAAAGTTTTTCTTACATTAGTTTTACTAGTTTCAACTTCAGTTTCTTTTGTTTTTGCTGATAATGAAAATGCTTCTGAATCTGACATTTCTTTAATTAGTGAAACTAATTCTGAGAAAAATGCTGTTGTTACTGATGATAATCAAGAACAAAAAGATGACTCTTTCAAAAAGTCTGATTTATATCTTTGTGAAGATGAGGTAAATATTGATTACATTGTAGACGGTAATGTTTTTATTATGGCTAACAAAGTTACTATCAATTCTCAAATTGGTGGAGATGCTTTTATTTTAGCTAAGGATGTTGTTATTGATAGTGAAGGTTACATATTTAATAATCTTTTCACTTGCGCTCAAAATATTACAATAAAAGGTGTAGTTTATGACTTGTATGCTTGTGCACAAGATGTAAATATTTCTGGTGGATTTATTTACAGAGATTTAAAAACTGTATGTCAAAAATTAAATGTAGCTGGTACTATTGGTAGAAATGCTTTTGTAAACGCTTCTACTATTGTTTTTAATGAAGGTACTGAAAATGCTGATGCAGAAACTAATACTACAAAAAAAGGTATTATTTATGGTACTTTAGAATATTCTTCTTCTGAAGAAGTAAATATTCCAGATGGCTCTGTTTTAGGAGATGTAAAATTTAATAAAATTACTTCAAATGCTGAAAACATGAGTGTTGGTACTATTATTGCAAATTACATTTTAGATTTAGGTGCATTTCTTGCATTTGTATTAATTATATGGCTTGTTTGTTTATGGCTTGCTCCTAAATTCTTAGAGTCAACTAATAATTATGTTGGAAAAGTTACTTGGAAAGTTTTAGGTTATGGATTACTTGCATTAATAGCAATTCCAATAGTTGCAATTATATTAATTCTTTTACAATTAACAAGTAGTGTTGCCCTATTATTAATTGCTTTATACATTTTATCACTTGTTATTGCTAAAGCTTTATTTACAATTACTGCTAATAAATTCCTTTGTACAAAATTAAATATTAATAAAAACACTGGAATTTTTGGTATGTTAATTGTTACTGGAATTATAGTTTGGGTTCTTAAAGAATTACCTTATATTGGAAGTGTTGTATCTTTTGTTATAACTATTTTAGGTTTAGGAATTTTAGTTACAGCTTTACTTCCTAAAAAGAAAACTTCTAATAAAAAAGAAATTAAAAAATCAGAATCAACTAATAAAACTGAAAATAAATAAATTTAGATAACAAAAAGAGGAGCTTATAAAAACTCCTCTTCATTTTTATATTAAGCCCTTAAATCATCTATTATGACTTTATAATCTTTTGCCATTAGTATTGCTGTACCTGAAACCAATATATTTGCTCCAGCTTTTTTTACTGCTTCTGCTGTTGTTAAATTTATTCCTCCATCAGCTTCAATATCAACTTCTAAATTATTTTTTTGTATATATTCTTTTAACTCAGCAATTTTATTAACCATATCTGTCAACAAAGTTTGACCACCTTTTCCAGGTTCTACTGTCATTACTAAGCACATATGAACATATGGTAAAAATTCATATATTTCTTTAATATCTGTTTCTGGTTTTACACTTATTCCAACTTTGCAATTATTATTTTTTATTTTTTTTATTACTTCCATTACTTCTTCTTTATTTTTACAAACTTCATAATGGAATGTGATTATATTTGGTTCTACTGATGCAAAATCATCAATTGCTGTATTTATATCTTCTACCATTAAATGAATATCAAGTGGCAAATTAGATATTCTTTTGATGTATGAAGCGTATTCTAGCATTTTTTGATAAGTATCTTTTTCTACAAATTTTCCATCCATTACATCTATATGAAAGTAATCTGTTTTTGCTTTTTCTAATGCAAAGAATGTTTTTGATTCTTCCCCTTTTTTTACTGAAAGTATTGATGTTGAAATTTCTACCATTTTCTTTTCTCCTTTTCTTTTAATTCTTCATAAATTTTACAATATCTATCATATCTTGATTGGTTTATTTTTCCGTTTTCTATTGCTTGTTTTATTCCACAGTTTTGTTCTTTTATATGTGTGCATCCTACAAATTCACAGTTTTCAATTTCTGCTTTAAATTCTTTAAAATATTTATCTAATTCTGTATATTGAATTTCTGATATGTCAAAAGTTGAAAATCCTGGTGTATCTGCTATATATGTATTTTCATCTATTTCATATAATTTTATTGATGTTGTTGTGTTTTTTCCTCTTTTATTTCTTTGGCTTATTTCTCCCTCTAATGTTTGTTTTTCTTCAAAGATTGCATTTATCAATGTTGATTTTCCAACTCCCGAATTTCCTGAAAAAGCATTTATATTGTTTTTTAGCATCTTTTTAAGTTCTTGTATGCCTTTTAAATTTTTTGCCTCAGTTTCTATTACTGTGTAACCTATTTTTAAATACACTTCTTTTATTTGTTCAAATTCTTTCTTTTTATCTAAATCTGCCTTATTTAAAACTATTATTGGTTTGATTTTTAAGAATTCTGCAAATGCTAATTGTTTATCTAATAATAGTAAATCTGGTTTAGGATTTTTACATGATATTACTAAAACAATTTGCTCAAGATTGCTCATTTTGGGTCTTTTTATATAATTTTCTCTTGGTAATATTTCTTCTATTACTGCTTTTTTTTCGTTTTCATCTAGTATGCTTATTTCTACTTTATCTCCTACTACTGGCGAAATATCTTCTTTTTTTAGTTTTCCTCTTGGTGTTGCTTCATATATTTTGTTTCCTGATTTTATTCTATATAGGTTTGATATGTTTTCTATTATTAATCCTTGCATTTTTCCTCCAAATTTTTTTCTTTTATTATTTTAACATATATTTTTTGGATTTACAAATTATTTAATGAAAAAAAGAAATCTACTAGTGTAGATTTCCTTTTTAGAGGTAATAAAAATTAATCATTGAAATTTATTTTTATTAACCAACTTTTACCATCCCTGCTTTCAAGTGAGCAAGTCTTAATATTATCGTTATTTTCCTGTAAGGATTTTACAATATCTCTTGCAATAACATTAGCATCACATGTTCCCTTTTCATCTCGGATAGTAAAAACAATGTTACTTATTTCTTCCTTTGTTAATTTAACATCGGAAACTACTTTAAAGCGTCTAAATAATATTCCTTTGTAATAGACCCTCCGTTTCTTGATATTAGAATATTCATTCTCTTTATCCATATGCCTACCTCCATATTTATGATAATTTTATTATACTATTTTATGTTTACTTTGTCAATAAGTAGATTGTTCTATTTTATATTTTGAAAGCGCAAAAAAACTCTAATTCACTTATTAGAGTTTTCTTGTAATTTATTTAAAACTTATTGCTGTATCACTACCAAAATTAACTGTTTGTGTTCTTACCTTGTTCATACCATTAGAGTCTTTTATTGTTAGAGTTACATCCATTGAACCTTTTCCTGTAATTGACGCCGATTTGTTTGTTGTATTTTTATCAACGCCTGAGTCTGACCATAATGTTTTTCCTCCTGATGTTATCTCTATACTTACTGTTTTTACTACATTTTCAGTTGATGTATTGTTTGTTGAATTTGTTGCACTGCTACTTTCTGTATACCCTCCTGTTATTGATTTTACATCTATACTTACAGATATTGTTTTACTTGCTTCAAAACTATTTACTGTTATTGTTATTGCTGAGCCTTTGTCTACTACTTTTCCAGAATCTAAACTTTGTTTTAATACAACTCCTGTTTCCTTTGAACTATCTTCTGCATTTGTTATTGTTACTGTTAATCCAGCATCTTCTAGTTCTTTTTTTGCTTCATCTTGTTTCTTTCCAACTATATATGGAACTGTTGATTTTTCTGTTCCTGTGCTTACATGAATTTTTACTGTATCACCAGCATTTGCTTCTGAATTTGCTTCTGTTTCTTGGCTTATTACATAACCCTCTTCTACTTTTTTGCTAGTTTCTTCTATTACTTCAGCTTTTAATTTTGCATCTTCTAAAGCTTGTATTGCTTCATCTTCCTTCATTCCAGCAACTTTTGGTACTTTCGTTTTTTCTGTTCCTTTGCTTATTACAACTTTAACTTGACTGCCTTCTTTTACATTGTTATATTTTTCTGTATAAGTAGGGTCTTGGCTTATTACATGTCCTTGTTCTACTTCTGTATTATATTCTTCTGCTGATACTTCAAATTTTAATTTTGCTGATTCTACTTTTTGTTTTGCTTCTTCTTGTGATAAACCAACAACATTTGGTAATTGTACTTCTTTTGGGTTTGTTACATTTAATACTAATGTTGTTCCTCCAAATGCTAAGAAGAATAAAATTATAATTCCTAAAAATACACTTAATTTTGGATGTGTTTTTATAAATGTTATAAATTTGTTTTCTTTTTTACCATTTGATTTTTTTTGTCTTTCATACATATTTGTTGATATTTTTTGTGTTCTTGCAGTTTCATCATAGTCTACTTCTTCTACAAAGTCTCCTGATGGATTTTTTAGTGCCATTCTTAAATCTTGTAACATTTCTGTAGCTGTTTGATATCTAAGCATTGGGTCTTTTTTTAATGCTTTTAAAATTATTTTATTAACAGCTTCTGGTAAATTTTTATTCTCTTCTATTGGTGGTACAGGGTCTTCTTGCATATGTTTTAATGCAACTGATACTGGTGTATCTGCATCAAACGGAACTTTTCCTGTTACCATTTCGTACATTACTACTCCAAGAGAATATAAGTCTGATTTTGCATCTGTATAACCACCTCTTGCGTGTTCTGGTGAGAAATAGTGAACTGAGCCAATTGTTGTTCCAAATGCTGTTATTGTTGAATTTGATACAGCTTTTGCTATTCCAAAGTCTGTTACTTTTGCTATTCCATCTTCTGTTATTATTATGTTGTGTGGTTTTATATCTCTATGTATAATGTTGTTTTTATGAGCCATTTCTAATGCAGAAGCTATTTGTATTGCTACATTTACTGACCATTTCCAAGGAAGTGGTCCTCTTTCTTCTACTATTATTTCTTTTAGTGTTTTTCCTTGGATTAATTCCATAACTATATAGTATACTCCGTTATCTACTCCTACATCATATATTGAAACTATATTAGGATGTGTTAATCTTGCTGCTGATTGTGCTTCTGTTTCAAATCTTCTAATAAATTCTTCATCTGTTGTAAATTCATCCCTAAGTATTTTTACAGCTACATATCTTTTTAAAACTAGATCTGTTGCTCTATATACTGTTGCCATTCCTCCATTTCCGATTTTATTGATAATTTCGTATCTGCCCCCTAATACTTTACCTTCTAAATTCATATTTAATCTCTTCCTTTCGCTTTTCTTATTATTTTATAATAAGAATTTTTATACGTAGACCGCTATATATTTTTTATTATAACTACTGTTACATTATCTTTTCCGCCATTTTCGTTTGCAATTCTTACTAATTCTTTTGGTGCTTGTTCTATGTTTTTGCTTGCTTCTTGGTATATTATTTCTGTTTTTACCATATTGGTTAATCCATCTGAGCACATAACTAAAATATCATCTTTTAGAAATCCTTTTACCATTACATCTGGTTCTACAAATGCATTGCATCCTAAGGCTCTTGTTAACATATTTTTTTGTGGATGAACTTCTGCTTGTTCTTTTGTAATTTTTCCTTCTTTTACTAATTTTTGCACATAGCTATGGTCTTGTGTTAATTTTCTTATGAATTCTTTTCTTATTCTATAAATTCTACTATCTCCTATATGTCCTATATATACTTTATTATTATATATTAGACATATTTCTAAAGTAGTACCCATTCCATATAGTTCTGGTTTTTGTTGAGATTTTTCATAAACTACCATATTTGCATATTCCATACTACTACCTAATAGTTGAATTATGCTGTCTCTATCTTTTTCTATTTCTTTAAAATTATTTTCTATATAATTTTTTGCTGTTTCAACAGCTATTTTACTTGCTATTTCTCCTCCATTGTAGCCACCCATTCCATCTGCTAATATGTATAGTTGGACTTCATCTAATGAATTTGAAATATAGTAATAATCTTGATTCATTTCTCTGACTTTTCCTACATCAGATTTTGCATAAGCTTTTATCATCTTTTCACCTCTGTTCATTTATGGTTTAGCTTATTTATATTTTTACAATTTATTTTATATCATAAGTTTGTATTTTTTGCAATATATTTGATTGATTTTTGTATATCACTTGTATTTTTTTATTTGTTGAAGTATACTTACTTTACAATATAAATAATAAATTTTTAAGGAGGTTTTTATATGTCAACACCACATAATTCAGCTCAAAAAGGAGAAATTGCAAAAACTGTTATAATGCCTGGAGATCCTCTAAGAGCAAAATATATAGTAGAAAATTTTTTTGATGATTACAAATTAGTTAATGAAGTAAGAGGTATATATACATATACTGGAAATTATAAAGGAAAAGAAATTTCTGTAATGGCTTCCGGAATGGGAATGCCTAGTATGGGAATTTATAGTTATGAATTATTTAAATTTTACGATGTGGAAAATATTATTAGAATTGGCTCTTGTGGAGCTTATTTACCAGATTTAAAACTATTTGATATTATTCTTAGTGATAATGTATTTTCTGAAAGCAACTATGCTTTTACCTTAAACAATGATGATTGCCACATTATAAATTCTAACAAAGAATTAAATTCTGTTATTGAAAATACTGCTGAAAATAACAATATAAAACTATTTAAAGGAAATACTGTATGTACTGATTGTTTTGATGTTTACATGACAGATGTTAACAAATTTTTATTAAGAGTTCCTGATAACTTCAATCCAATCTCTGCAGAAATGGAAGCTTTTTCATTATTCTATAATGCAAAACTTTTAAATAAAAAAGCCTCTTGCCTAATGAGTGTAGTAGACTCAAAATACATCACAGAAATTGCAACACCAGAAGAAAGACAAACAGGACTAAAAAACATGATAAAACTAGCTTTAGACAGTGCTATCACATTATAAAATATGCTTTACTCATTAATACAGAGAAGCCCAAAAAAGAAGTATTATATTGATATTGCAGTGATCCGTGGGCGACCGTTTTAGAAAATGTTCGAACGACAGTGAGTTATATTTTCTAAAATGGGGCAACGAAAATATCAATATAATACTTCTTTTTTGGGCGGTTCAATTAAAAATAGAACAAACCAATTATTTTTTAATCTGTAAAATCTTATACTTCATTATTCCAGCAGGAGCATTAACATCAACAGTTTGATTTTTCTTTGCTCCTAATAAAGCTGCACCTAAAGGTGATTCGTTTGAAATCTTATTTTCAGCTAAATCAACTTCTGTAGAACCAACTATTGTATATTCTACTTTTTCATCAAATTCTATATCTAGAACTTTAACAGTATTTCCAATTTGTACTGTATCTGTATCGATTTCTTTTTCATCTATTATTTTAGCATGTCTTATTTTGTTTTCTAATTCTGCTATTTTTACTTCGTTTTCTGCTTGTGCATTTTTTGCTTCGTCATATTCTGAGTTTTCTGATAAGTCTCCAAATCCTAATGCTACTTTTATTCTTTCTGCTATTTCTGCTCTTTTTTCTGTTTTTA
>ENA-OOXC01001955-OOXC01001955.1-human-gut-metagenome-genome-assembly--contig:-NODE-1955-length-10907-cov-30.364357_pt1 | contig 10907 bp, 7 predicted proteins | sample MGYA00241578_ERZ501325 | MGnify/ENA primary metagenome ERZ501325 (study PRJEB25962, sample SAMEA2042737) | human gut metagenome | biome: human gut; feature: human-associated habitat; material: faeces...
CTTACAGCGTATAGCTGCTTAGCACATTATTGAATTATTAACGAACTATTGATAATTGGATTGATAAACAGTATTCTTTTCTTCCTCCACTTATTCTAGGCTTGTTTTTTGTTGTGTTTAGATTGATTTGTAAATCAAAATAAAGAACTATCGCTAAACAACCGATTGATTTAGTCAAGATCTAAATTCAATCGGTTGTTAGTTGATAGTATCGTGGTTGGTAAGTATAAGAAATATTTCAAAGGGTTCACTTTACTTACAACATATAAGGGAAGGTGCGCCCTCCCATCGCACTTTCCTCATCCCTTTCTCTCTCAAATACTTCTCATATAACCATCCCTTTTCGCCAGCTTATAATACAGATTCTGGGCGGTATGATAATCGGGATCGGAGCCTTCAAGCCACTCCGAGAAATGGTGGTTGTGGTTCTTCTGCGTTTCCTGCTTGCTGAACGACTCCACAACGCACTACTTTCCCCAATATCTTTCTGCCATAGGCTGCAACCTTTCCTTTATTACTTCCATAACAGTCTTGAAATCAAGAGTTTCTTTCCATTGAATCTTTTTCAGAAATGCTTTCCAGCGAACTATACGTGCTGCGTCTGTCACAAAACTTTCTGTAAACAACTGCAATTCGGGATTGTATGTAAGCCCTCTATTATCGAAAGTCGCCTTAATCGCATCATATAATGTGTCATCAGACAAGTCTCTCTTTGTCAGGAGTTGGTAACAGTCGAAGAAATCTTTCATGCGACTGTTGAGCACATCTCGGTCTATCATCGTATGGAATTTCTCGGCAACAACAGTCTCCAAGGAATATGCCTGTATGTTCACAGATGGAATGTCAGGCAAAAGCAATGGGAAGTCAATAGTTGTTGGATATGGAGTTACAACATCACCAAAGCCAATGTCAACAGACATGTTATAAGCGATAGTATCCATGTGGGCCGTAAAGTAAAATCTTGTGCCAGGATACTTCTTTTCAACAGTTATAGGCTCCAACTTAATGCTGTTAACATCAAACGATACTCCATCCTCATCGCATACAATGCCCAAAATTTCCTGGAACACGTGCGCAAGGAAATCCCTATCACGGCTAATTCTATCTGCCATGAAATCAACATCTACTGTAGGACGTGCCTCAAGTCCGGTCATAGCATAAAGCAAAGAGCCACCTTTCAGCAAAAAATTGTCCTTATATTGGCTTACAGATACTCTGTAAAGCAACCTCTCGTTGAAATATCTTGCCAAGAGATACATATATTTATAGCCTGTCTCATTCATCAGATTGAGCAAGCGGGTCTTAACAGACTTACCGTAGTTTTTCTTTCCCATCTTATTCTATAGCTATTTCAACATAATTTTTCAATGTATTGAATACTCTGAGGCGTTTGGCGTAATCCTGCAAACGACTGAGATTGCGATTGGGCTTTCTCAAATAAGAACGAATTACTTCCGCACAAACATCCAGCCCCAATTTGTTTCTGTATTTCACTGCATCACAAACACTTCGCTCCAAGTCGGTTATGCGAACATGAAAACCGGATATTTCTGCTTCCATAATGCCAAACTCCAGATTCTCCTTCTTCCAATAATACAATTTTATCGGAAGCGTTTCAGGAATCTCTACTTTCCTTTTATTGTCGATGGCAATGCAAAAAGCTGGTGGAACAGTTGTCGAAAGCTGATGATAAGCCCAGGCATTGTATAGACACACAACACCTTTAGGTACAATCCGCTCCACATCTATCATTGTATTCAGCAGGGCTTCCGGAACAGCATAAATGCCCTGGCGCAACTTGATCAAGTCGCCACGTTCCTTAGCTCTCAACAATCGCTTATACTCTGCCATATGAGGAATATCAGTAGTAGAGATTGTGCCTCCTAGTGCTTCCACTTTACAAACTATATTGTCCATATCACATTTATATTAATATCATTGTTGCTGCAAAAATACAATATTTTTTTGAAAAGCGGTAATATTCTACGGAATATTTTCAAAAAAGCCGTAGAATATTACCGGATTTATCCTTGTTTTATACCCAGGGACGATAGTTATCTCTAAATCTTCCTCTCTACTTTCCTATACCAACTCAAATACTTCTCATATAACCATCCCTTTTCGCTAGCTTATAATACAGATCCTGGGCGGTATGATAATCGGGATCGGAGCCTTCAAGCCACTCCGAAAAATGGTGGTTGTGGTTCTTCTGCGTTTCCTGCTTGCGGAACGACTCCACCACACATTTCTTTTCTGCATCCGGAAACATCAGGTTCATGCGGGCGGCAAAGGCTGCCTTGTCCTGATTATCACGCACCATGTGGAACGTATATTTCATCAGGCACCAGACTATGTACCAACTTTGCTGAGACGTAATGTTGCCTTTTATCCAGAACTTCAACTTCTCCTCCAACTTCACGGAATCTACCCAGTTCACAAAGAAAGAGTCGCTGTTACGCTCAAAATCATCAGCCCTGGCTATTTCAGCCTCCCACATTTTATGCTCACCCTGATACTTGAATAGCGTTTCAAAATCCTCGGGAGGAGCCTGCTCCCTGACTAGCGTACGGACAAGTTCTTCTTCCTCATCCTCCTCTCGCTCAAACCAGTCTGAACAAAGCGTATAATTGTTGTATTTCCCTTCAATATCATTCATTACTTTCTGCAAGCTCAAAGTGGTAATATCTATTCTTCTCTCTCTCAGATGACGTTTCTTTACCTTTACCTCATGTTTCAGATGGTCAGGTAGCGTGCGCTCGTCGAAAATTCGCTTGATATAATGGTAAATAATCACAGCCTCACGGTCAGTGCGGAAAAGGCGGGTTCTGTATAAGGCTAGGAAATCGGCACAAATAGTACTTACTGTGGAGATGGTTTCTGCCAAAGCCATCTGCAAACCGGTAGAGACAAAGTTCTTGAAATGGGAATCAAAACGGGGGAAGTCGTCTCCGGCAGGAACTTTAAGCTTCTCGCATTGCTCGAAAATAGCCTTAGCACTGGGAATCTGACCATACTCCGCTTCCTTATCGAGCAAATAGTCTGAATGCTTCCGGGCGATGGTCTGAATTTCCTGGAGCACCTTCTCTAAAACATCAGTATAAATCCCCATGAATTCATCATCATAGCTCTTGTAAATTGAAATGTAGACTTTCTTATGGAGCGTATGAATATATTTAAGAAAATCTGTCAACTGCTCGGCAAGGTTCTGGTAAATATGAAAATAACAGGTAAGACCTTTATGCTTTCCTGCATTCCATTTAAATTCATCTTTAGCATGCTGAATCTCCTTATACAAATGTTCTGCCTCTCTTTTAAACTGACCCACATCAGTAGTTGTTACTGGAGTGTATTTCTTGACTCCTGTTACTTCATCTTCCACAAAAAGATCTTCTTCTGATGAAATCTTCAGAAGAGAATTGTAGTTATTGTCAGTATTTGGTATTTCCTCTGTCTGCATATTCTTTTTCTAGGTTTGATTTGTTATGTTGTTTAAATAAGCGGCGTGGGGTTCCCTGTAAGTACCAGTATTAAGGTACCTGCAAGAACCTACGACAAGGTACAAACAAGTACTGCCCACGCCGTAGAGGAGTGGACGCCTTGCTGTCACCTTCTTCTTGTCGTTTTGAATTTTGCAGGTTCTAAATACTGTAGAAGTGCAGATAATCAGCGTCAATATCTATATGTTATTTTTCTTGTTTACTTTCTGTTTCTTACTTCAAATTTTAAAGGGTTTATACTACGTTTTCTTCATCATCCGCCCAGTGGTCGCATTGGCGCATCACAGTTTCCAGCGCCTTTTCTGCACCCTCTGGTGGATACTTATACTTCTTGAGCAGTCGCTTCACCATTACTCGCATCTTCGCCCTCGCCGATTCCTTCCGGTTCCAGTCGATGGTGCGGTTGCGGTGCAAGACTTCCGTCAGTTCCCTGGTCAGTGCCACAAACTCCTCGTCGGAGTAAGCCTGCCGCACTCCTTCGGGCGTGGAGAGCGCATCATAGAATGCCTTCTCCTCGGGCGAAAGTCCCAGGTCGTTGCCCTCTGCCTCAGCCTGCTTCATCTGCTGAGCCATCTTCAACAGCTCCTCTATCACTTCCTCGTTGGTGAGCAAGCCTTTCAGATAGTTGGAGAGACTCTGGCTGAGCATATCGGAGAAGAGGTCGCTCTGAACCACGTTGGTCTTCTGCTGCTGCTTGATTTTCTCTTTCATCAGTTTGGTGAGCAGTTCCACCGCCAGGTTGCGCTCCTTCATGTTCTTCACCTCCTGGATGAAGGCGTCGTCGAAGAGCGAGAACTCTATCTGGCGGTCGCCGAAGAGATTGATGACTCCGTCGGTCTTCACGCTCTGACGGAGCAGCTCACCGATGCGCTCGTTGATTTCATGTCGGCTGATTTTGCCCTTCTGCGAGAGTTTGAGCATCATCACGCGCAACGCATCCATATAGCACACCTCCGCCTTCTGCTGCTCATTCAGAAGCGAACGGCAGAGCGTGGTGGCGTTGTGAAGCAGATTGCTGTGCTCCATGAAATTCTTCTTGCGCTGAACCATGGCTGGAGAACTCAGGAAGTTGGCTCCGCTGGTGATGGCGAGTGCCCGCTTCGAGTTGTCCTGTTCGAAGAAGCCGGAATAGTCGAAACCATGAAGCTGGTCTCGGCAGATTTCCATCTCTTCCTTCCATTTCACCAGGGCGGTCTTGGCGATGTCGGGGTCTCCAAAGCGGCGGCGGTCACGGTTGGTGTACTGCTGCATGGCACTCTTCAGCGCCTGCGCAATGCCTACGTAATCCACTATCAGTCCGCCTTCCTTGCCCGGGAACACACGGTTTACACGGGCTATTGCCTGCATCAGATTATGACCGCTCATCGGCTTATATACGTACATGGTGGCGAGCGACGGAACATCGAAGCCCGTGAGCCACATATCTCTTACGATGGCGATTTTCATCTCATCGTCGTTGTCCTTGAATTTTCTTGCCAGTTCCTTCTTGTAGGCTTCGTTGCCGATAATCGGCTGCCAGTCTTCGGGGTCCTGGTTCGAACCGCTCATCACCACCTTTACCTTCTCCGTCCACTCGGGGCGAAGCTCCAGCATCTTGCGGTAGATTTTGATGGCGATGCTTCGGGTCAGCGCTACGATCATTGCCTTGCCGGTGAGTTCCTGCGCACGGTTTTCCTCGTAGTGCTGGATGATGTCCCTTACCAGCGTGTCGATGGTGGCGTCTTCACCCAAGAGCACTTCCAGTCGGCTGTGCTCCTGCTTCGCTTGCCTGATCTGCTCCTCGGTGGCTCCCTCATCGGCTAGGTTGTCGAACTCATCGTTCAGCAGCTTCATCGTGTCTTCGTCGAGGTTCAGATTCACCACACGGCTCTCGTAATAAACCGGACGGGTGGCTCCATCATCTACCGCCTGACTCATGTCGTAAACGTCGATGTAGTTGCCGAACACTTCCTCCGTGTCTCTGTCGCGGTCGCTGATAGGTGTTCCGGTGAAGCCGATAAACGAGGCACCTGGCAGCGCTTCTCTCATCTTCTGGCTGAATCCCTTCTTCATTGTCAGACTCTTGTTGTCCCAGTGCTCTTCGCCGTATTGCGAGCGGTGCGCCTCATCGGTCATCACAATGATGTTGCGACGGGTGGAGAGTGCCGAGTCGCCTTCTTCAAACTTCTGAATGGTGGTGAAGATGATTCCCCCACTCTTTCGGTTACGGAGCAGATTGCCCAGGTCTTCACGGCTCTGGGCGTTCTGTGGTTCCTGACGAAGGAAGTCCTGGCAGCGGCAGAACTGACCGAAGAGCTGGTTGTCGAGGTCCTTGCGGTCGGTTACCACCACGATGGTTACTTCGGGCAACCGTTGCACCAGCTGGTGGGCGTAGAACACCATGGAGAGGCTCTTGCCCGAACCCTGCGTGTGCCAGAACACGCCGATTTTTCCGTTGCCTTCCACTGCGGTACGGGTGCGCTGCAGGGCTTTGCCCACGGCGTAGTACTGGTGGTAGGCGGTAAGAATCTTGGCGTATTTGCCCTGGTTCTTGTCGAAGCAGATGAAGTTCTGCAGAATGTCGAGCAGTCGCTGCTGCTGGAACATGCCGAGAAAGAAGGTGCGATAGTCGGCAAAGAGGGTTGACTCGTATGAACCGTCTACGGTCTTCCATTCCATGTAGCGTTCTAGCTTGGCGGTGATGGTTCCGGCACGTGTTTCGCTCATGTCGCTGATTACGTTGAAGGCGTTGTAGCTGAAGAGGCTTGGAACGCTCTGCTGATAGTTCTTGATCTGCTTGTAGGCATCTTCTACGGTTGCATCTTCGGAAATGGCGCTTTTCAGCTCCACCACCACGAGGGGCAATCCGTTGACCATCACCACCATGTCGCAGCGCTTGTTCTTATACTCTTCTACTCGCCACTGGTTCACCACCTTGAAGAGGTTTCTTTCGGGATGGTCGAAGTCGATGAGCCTCATCAGGGCTGTTCGTTCTTCGCCATCTTGCAGGAATCCCACCTCCAGACCGTTTTGCATCCAGAGGGTAAACTGCTCGTTGTTCTGTTCTAAAGTACCGATGCTGATGTTGGTGATTTGCTTGATTCCTTCATCCATTGCATCGGCTGGCAGTTGAGGATTAAGCCGTCGCATCGAGGCGACCAAATCGGCACGATAGAAGGGCTCCTTATAGTCGCGCTCCACCTCGTAGCCACATTCGTACGCATAGCCGAGTTCGTCGCGGAACAGGGCAATGAGCGTTTGCTCGTATGCGTCTTCGGTGAATTTCTTGTCGTCTGCCATATTGTTAATATTTTATATTTTCTTTCTCGTTATTTTCTTTCGTTGCTCTTCTTATTCCGGGACTTCCAGCTCGCCTGACATTAAGCGAGGGAGAAGGGTGTCACGGAGGAGGGAGAGGGTGCGATTCTCTATTGCATTCTTAAGCATTTGCTTGAATAGCGGATAGGCAAATTCTCCAAACTTAATAACAGATTCATTATCGGGGCTGAATATATAAATATTCTCCACGTCTTTTTTATTTATTCCAGGAATGGCTGCCTTTGCTCCTTGGGCATTGAAATAACTCATAATCTGCTCGGTCTTAAAGAAGAAATAACAGAAGATATTAAATTCTTTATTTCCATCAAAATCTAATTTAAAGACATGCTCATTGAGATAACAATTTTCAAATGGATACCCCTCGCCAAAGATAGAAAAATTCGGTATGAAATAACCTGGCTTTCCTCCATCTTTGTAAATCATCAATTCATAGCCATTTATTTTTCCTGTTTTTAACTTTGCAGCAAACTCACAATTTATGTATTTGGTTTTACTATAATCGTAAGCACACATACCTTTTACGTGTTCTGCTCCAACACTAGGAATTCCCTTTTCCACAGCTCCACCTTTGGGACGTTTTCCGGTTTCAAGTATATGCGGAATATCAGCAATTTGAGATACTTTCCATCCTTCCGGAATCATTCCCAATTCACTATCCACGAACTTACCATCCTTGAAAGGCTCAAAGTCAACGAACCAATTCTTGAAAATAGCCTGTGCCATCTCCTCCAAATCAGCATTGATCTTGTTGTTCAACTCTATCTTCCGGTCGAGAGAAGAAAGGATGGAAACAATTTTATCTTGAACTTTTCGAGAAGGAAGTTCTATTTCCATATCCCCATAAGTCTTGGCGTTTATGTTACCACGTGTTGCTCCTGTATCAAATGAATTCACCCAATCGAAATATGGTTTAGAATGAGTGTAATATTTCAATATTCTAGGATTGACTTTATTGGGATCTAAACTAAACTTTATCAAGAATCCAGCATACACAAACGTACCATGTTGCTTCTCATAAAAATAGCTGCGGCCAGTGCTATTGCCCGTCCTTGCAAAAACAATATCATTTTCTTTCAAAATGTACTTTTCTGCATCTTCAGCGTCAACAGACTTTAAGTCAGAGAAATTCAATGAGCCATCATCGTTAATATCTGTAATTCTAAGATAAGTCAGTTTATCCTCTTGGTATGGTACGGCAGGAGCACCTATTCCATAGGAGCCCTTTCCATCTACGGTTAAGTCTTTAAGTTTCCACTCCATACTTTACACCTCCCATCCAATTTTCTTCAACTGCAATCTGATTTCTTCTTCCTGCTTCTTGCTTTCCTCAAACAGCTGCTTCAGCTCTCCGGTGAGATTCGTCATTTTCTCCTCAAAAGGCACTCCGTCGCCTTCGTCTTCAGCGATTCCTACGTATCTGCCAGGAGTCAGGATGAAGTCCTGAGCAGCAATCTGCTCGGTGGTGCATACGGCACAGAAGCCCTTTTCATCCTCCAGGGTTCCCTGCTGGAACGCATGGAAGGTGTCAGAGATTTTCTTAATATCCGTATCAGGCATCAGCTCACGAAGCTTGCGAGTAACCATCGTGCCCAGATTGCGGGCGTCGATAAACACGGTTTTGCCCTTCTGCGCCTTGTTGCGGCTGATAAACCAAAGACTTACAGGAATACCCGTACTGTAGAACAGCTGCGAAGGCAAAGCCACGATTCCCTCTACCAGGTCGGCTTCGATGATGGCTTGGCGAATCTGTCCCTCGCCGCCACTCTGACTCGAAAGCGCACCATTCGCCAGCACCAAACCAATCTTTCCGTTTGGAGCCAGATGGTGAATCATATGCTGCATCCACGCAAAGTTGGCGTTGCCAGCTGGTGGCAAACCATACTGCCAGCGCACATCTTCCTGAAGCGCACTCTGTCCCCAGTCGCTGAGGTTGAAAGGAGGATTGGCAAGAATGTAATCTGCCTTCAGCGTAGGGTGCTGGTCATCATAGAATGTGTCGGCAAAGACATTGCCCAGGTTCGCATCCAAGCCACGGATGGCAAGGTTCATGTGCGCCATCTTCCACGTATCAGGGTTTGCCTCCTGACCGTAGATACTAATCTTGCGCAGGTTTCCCTTGTGGCGCTCTATAAACTTGGCGCTCTGCACAAACATACCACCGCTTCCGCAGCAAGGGTCATAAACTCTACCCTCGTAAGGCTCCAGAATCTCTACCAGCGTGCGGACAATGCAGGAAGGCGTATAGAACTCGCCACCATTCTTGCCCTCCAGACTGGCAAACTGCTGCAGACAGTATTCGTAGGTTCTGCCCAGCAGGTCTTTCTCCTCGCCAGCATCGTGCATTTCTATGTTCGTAAAGAGATCTACCACATCGCCCAGACGGCGCTTGTCCAGCTCCGGACGGGCAAAATTCTTAGGCAGAATGCCCTTCAGTCTTTCGTTCTCACGCTCAATGGCGGTAAGTGCTTCATCTATCACCACGCCTATTTCCGGGGTGTGGGCAGCAGCACTAATCTTGCTCCATCGGGCTTCAGCAGGCACGAAGAAGATGTTCTCGGCAGTGTATTCGTCCTTATCTTCCGGGTCGGCGTATTCGTCGCCCTGCAGCTCCTGAAACTTCTGTTCGAAGCGGTCGCTGATGTATTTCAGAAAGATGAGTCCGAGCACAACGCCCTCGTATTGCGAAGCGCTGAGGTTGCCTCTCAGAATGTCGGCAGCCTTCCATATTTTCTCTTCAAAACCAATGCTGATTGTATCTTGTTTCTTAGCCATAATATGTTTATTTTTCTACGAGCACAAGCTTCCAGTCCTCATTCTGAAGAACGAGGGTCCCGTTGTTGGTCGTAATGGTGAATATCTGATTGTCTATCTGTATTTTGTTCTCCTTTATTAAATAGGTGTACTGACCGCAAGCAACGTTTTCGGTGGTAGTTTGGGTTATTTTACCGCCTTCGTCGAAGTGGTTCACTTCCTTCGTTTCGGAGAAAGAAATAGCATCTGAGGTGAAACTGCAGAACAAAGGAGCCTCTTTTACGTCGATAAAGATACTTCCAACGCGCTGATAAAGGGCTGAAATCTGCCATTCGTGGGCTAAAAATGTGGTTTCGTAATCAAAAGCCTCTGATTTTTCTGTTTCTTCGTCGCTAGAACAGGCGGTGGAAGAAAGCATAAAAAAAGCGACTATTATCATATAAAAATAAGATAATATTCGCCTGCGGATAAGAACATGATGATATTGGGCTAACTTTGCCTGAGCAAAATTACCCCCCCCCTAAAGCTTTGTACGTCAAGAAGTTACACCTTTTCATCTTAGCATTGTTATTATGTAGTTTCTAGCTTTCCAGACTATTGCTACGTCAATAATTTGTTAATTGCTAGCAAAGATAATAAAAAGTTGGCAAACCCAAGAATTTTATCACGTTATTTAACGGAAAAATGCAAAATATGGAGGTTAGGAAGATGTTTTACCCCCTCTTCTAAGGGTAAAAAATGCCCCTCCTCAGACGTGAATCCGCCTCTAACATGACGCATTTTTGACAAAATACAACAGGAAACAAGGATAAAAATGTAGAATCGAACAACATATCAGCTAACTAAAACGACTTAATATGTAGATAATTATTATACACAAAATATTAGAGTATGAATATAACAAAATACACATAACACACTAACAACCAACACATTCAGACATATACTCAACCTATATCATGTAAAACTCACAAGTTCATCTAGCGTGTCATTAAGGGTCAAGGTCATTAAGGGTCATTTTCATTTTCGGGGGGGAGAAAAAACCTATAGTATATATATAAATAAATATTTATATATACTATAGCTCAAAATGACACTTTCATTTTTCTAAATGACCCTTAATGACACTGACCCTTAATGACACGCTCGTTTTTCATCCTTACTTTCCCATTGCTGATTGTTTCTGCAATAAAGTTCAGATAAAAAATCAATAGAACTTATTGTATTACAGATACTTATAGCTTTTCTCACATAGAAAGTTAGGGTGAAAGCTTGTATTCTGCCCAAAAATGTTGTATCTTTGCACCGGCAATCGAAAGAACAGCCTTTTGTGCCTTGCTC
>ENA-OOXC01001961-OOXC01001961.1-human-gut-metagenome-genome-assembly--contig:-NODE-1961-length-10894-cov-1.693791_pt1 | contig 10894 bp, 8 predicted proteins | sample MGYA00241578_ERZ501325 | MGnify/ENA primary metagenome ERZ501325 (study PRJEB25962, sample SAMEA2042737) | human gut metagenome | biome: human gut; feature: human-associated habitat; material: faeces...
AGGATGAAACGGGGGTAGTCTCCGCATTGTTGGAAACTAACGGTATAGACTTCGACCCGGAGGAGGGGACTCTGATAATCCGTAGAGTACTGAATAAATCCGGAAGGTCGAGGGCTTTTGTAAATGATTGTCCTGCGCAGCTTAAAGTGCTGTCTGCGCTTTCTTCCAGACTGCTGGACATTCACTCTCAGCATGAGACGATGTTGCTCAGAGACAAATCTTTCCAGATGTCTATGCTGGACCACTTTGCCGGCGATCAGGAAGTCTTGGCTGAGTATAAAAAATCTTGGCATCATCTCGCTGAATTGAAGAAAGAATACGATGATGTAGTTTCATCTCTGAAAAAAGCTCGTGCTGAACAGGACTATAACCAGTCTCTTTTCGAGCAGTTGGATGCTGCGAAACTGCAGGATGGGGAGTTGGAATCTCTCGAAGCCGAGCAGAAGCAGCTTGCCAATGCTGAAGAGATAAAAGGTACACTTGTTCAGGTAGAAAATCTTTTTTCCCCTCAGGATGATGATTCGCATATGACCCTGGATCAGATGCTTAAGGAGTCGTCCAGAGCGCTGGAAAAGATATCGTCTTATCTTCCGTCCGTGAGCCCTCTGGCAGAACGTATCGACGCTTCCCGTTTGGAACTGGATGATATCCTTTCTGAAATCAGCTCGTTGGAGTCTTCTGTGGAAATCTCCGATGACCGTCTTCAGGAAGTGGAAGATCGTCTTTCCTTACTTTATGGCTTGTTGAAAAAACATTCGGCTACCACAATAGCTGAACTTATACAATTACGAGACACGCTATCTGATTCATTGGCAGATACTTCCGTCTTGGAAGAAAGATGCTCCGCGTTGAAAAACGGCATTGACAAAGCCGAAAAAGAACTCGCTGAAGCGGCGAAAGCCCTTCATGCTGTGCGCGCGAAAGCGATTCCTGCATTTTCTAAGTCTATCTGCGATTCTATCCGTTCCCTCGAACTGGAGCGGGCGGTCTTCGATGTGGAACTTTCGTCCGTCGAGCCTGGTCCGGAGGGTGCTGATTCCATTCTTTTCCGTTTTTCTTCTACCGGAAAGAATCCTATAGACGTCGCACGCTGTGCATCCGGAGGTGAAATGTCGCGTATCATGCTGTGTCTCAAATCTCTAATGGCCCGTTATACCAATATGCCTACTATGGTGTTCGATGAAATCGACACAGGTGTTTCAGGTAGTGTGGCTGATAAAATGGGTTCCATGATTTGCTCAATGGGTGATTACATGCAGGTTTTCGCTATCACTCATCTGCCTCAAGTTGCAGCTAAAGGTGAAGCTCATTATGTTGTCACTAAAGAGTTTTCAGGCGATAAAGCCGTTACTTCCATTAAGCGTGTTAATGGAAGGGAGAGAGTTATGGAAGTGGCTAGGATATTGAGTGGGGCGGAGGTTACTGCCGCCGCTATCGCAAACGCCGAATCTTTGCTTGGATTTTCGGTATAAATCGCTCTTCTCATCAGTCGAGTACGCCCGGTACACTCCTTCCTACCTCTTTACGACTTTGATGGAATAATCGGGGCCGTAGACGATTCTGCGGACAGCGCTGTTTACTATGCCGCCGTTCTCTGTGCGCTTGAACATCAGGTCCGTCTGCATCATGTGAGTGTCACCCTTTCTGCAGATGTCATCTACCCAACGCTTTCCGAAAGCCGCCTTCTCCTTAATGAAGAAGTAAGCGAGATCATAACCTTGGAATGCGAACTGTGTCGGCTCAGTGCCGTACAAGGCCCTGTACTCCATGAGAAATCTCTTCACGGACTCGCTTGAGTAGTCGATATAGTACGCTGTCGATATCCTCGTCTTGAGATTATGAAGATTCTCCACATCGATAGTCTCGAAGGACCTTATCTTCGATGAACTGTAAAGAACCACGTCATTCTTTCTGTATACCAGCATGTCGAGATTCCTCACCACATCATTCACGAAAGCCTCACTCTCAGAATTGATTATGACCCTGGTCGTTCCGCTTTTGGTAAGGTGCGCCGTCATGGCGTCAGCCGCACTACGTCCCTGCAGAATGTTGTACGAGTACGTTACATATGGAAGTCCTGACTCTGTTATCAGTCTGTCCATCAGAGCAGTACCACTAGTAGCCCTTGCCCCTTTCTCGGTTATGACCATAATCCTGTCGCCGGACCTGCGCTCCTCGCGAATCCATTTCAGCAAATCCAGATACTGTGACTCCTGAGAAGCCGGAGCCTGAATAAGATTCCTGTGCGAAGGAACCAGCGATGCCGTCTTGTGGTCGAGCGGTGATATATATGTGCTTTCCGGAGCGATACTGAGCACCTTCGCCATATCCTGACTGCTGATAGGACCTATCGCGAAATCGCTGTGTCTCAGTCTGTCCTCCGTTACCTGAATTCCTCCGGCAACGTCATAAACGCTTAAATCAGTGTCGATATTCTGTTCGGCAAGATGTCTGACCGCGAGAAGCAAACCGCTGTAGAAATCCATGTTGCTCTCGCTCGGCTTCGAAGTCGACGCCGCAAAAGGAAGCATCAGCACCGCACTCACCTTCGAATGATCAGCCTCCTCCAGGTTTGGGTCAATGATTTCGTTATGTTGAGAAACTATCGTATGCTTCTGTGTGTCAGTGTTTTCTACTGGGGAAACAACATGCTGTGGCATATCTCTGAGCGCAGCTGCAGACGGAATGCGGAGCTTCTGTCTGTTCTTGAGCTTTTCCGATTTCAATCCGTTATACTGCATCAGCACGGCTTTCGAAATGGAATACTTGGCAGCGATATCATCCAAATCCTCGAACCACTTTACTACATGTACCGTATAGTTGTCATCTTTGGACTGTTTAGCAGCCTTTTTGTCGGAAACCTGTTTCTCCTCCGCCTGTTTAGTCTCGACCTGCTTGGTTTCGACAGATTTCTTCTCGACCTGTTGCTTAACCTGGTCGAGCGATTTGATAGGAATCAGAATGATGTCATTTTTCTTGAGTCCTACAGTCTTGAGATTCATGGCCTTGTTAGCATCGCAAATCTCATCGACACTTACCCCATAGGCCTTGGCTATGGAGAACAATGTCTGCCGTTCCTGAACTGCATGCGAGTAATAATACTTTCCGTCACTGTTTCTGACTTTCTCTTTCGAAACAGTAACAGGTGTCTGTGTGTAGTTCTGTGCAAAAACCGGCTCGTATGCGCTCAATGTCATGGCCGCCAATACTGTGGACAGGAAAATTTTTCTCATCTTTCTGAATTTCTTATAATGTTTCCGCAAATGCTTTGAGAGCATTGCAGAATGTTGCCCAAGAGAGACGTGACTTTTCTTTGCGGATGTTTTCCACGCAGCTCTCTTTCATCGCCGGATCCCTGAAATACTTCAATATTTCATCTCTGATAAGGTCCGGTTCGGCACTCTCTGCAACAAGTCCCGTGCCTCTGTCTCCGATAGTGCTCTTCAGTCCTCCCGTATCAGTTACGATCATAGGGACTTCGAAATGATAGGATATGGAACTGATACCGCTCTGGGTGGCAGTTCTGTAAGGCAGCACGGTGACATCCGCTGCAGAGAAGTAATCTTTTACCTGAGAGTCCTTTATATATTTAAGGTATAGATGAATCCTATCTTTACATGAACTCTCGTCGATAATCTTCTGGTAAGGCTCGAATGAACCATAAGGCTCTCCTGCTACAATCAGCTGATAACTGTCATCCAGTCCTTCGAACGCCTTCAAAAGCACGTCCAATCCCTTGTAGTGCCTTATCAGTCCGAAAAACAATATGTTCTTCTTTCCATGTTCGAGTCCCAGCGCGTTTTCAGCCTCTTCACGACGCAGCATCTCTCCGAAATGTGAGTACAACGGATGCTGCCTCATTATGAATTTGGCATCAGGCTTCAGTCTGAGCAAATCATCTGAAACAGCATCACACATGGTGACGAATCCGTCGCATCCTTTCAGGAAATACTTGGTGAACGGCGTGTCGAAGAATCGTGGCTCATGTGGAACCACATTATCCAAAACACCGATTACCTTGCAATGTTTCCCGACATGTCTGGCCACGAATCCCAGAGAAGGAGCGAAATATGACATCCAATATCTCATGATCAGGACATCAGGATTCCATTCCCTTATCTTGCGCGCGGCACTTATCCATGAAAACGGATTGGCGGTATCCAAGACAGCAGTACTGTCTATCGGAGCAGCCTCGTCGTCAGGTGTAACATACTGTGTCTTCCCCGGGAAAAGGAAATTCGGATATTGTCTGGTGAAGTTAAACGCCTGTACAATATCAGATTTGCCCAGTTCAGTATACAAAGCAGCATTGAACTGGGCAATTCCTCCTCTGAAGGGATAAAAGCAGGATAGTATAGCTATTCTCACTCTTCAGTTATTTTATTTTGCGTCCTTCTTTGCAGGAACGTCTTTCTTGGATTTGGTCTTTACATACTCGTCATTGAGCTTCACGATGATATCATCAGTAACATCGAGAGAGCTGTCAGCAGCGGCTACCGGAGCAGGAAGAATGTCTCCCTGAGTAGCGATAACCATGGCGTAGCTGTTGTCAGACGCATATTTGTCGAGGAAAGTCTTGATGGCATCACCGATGTTGTTCATCATAACCTGCTGTTCCTCAGCGATTTCCTGATTCTTCTGGTTTGCGAAGTTGTTGAAGTCATTTCTCTGCTGCTCCAACTTCTGTCCCTGAACCTCAGCTACAGAACGGGTGATGAGACCCTTGTTGATCTTCTCCTGGAAAGAATTTACATCATTCTGGAGTTTATTTCCTCTTCTGTTCACTTCTTCCTGAATGCCCTGAGCCTTGGACTCCACTACAGATCTGAGGTCGTTGGCCATATCGTATTCATTCAGAACCCTGTCGAGGTTGAAATATACGATGGCTCCGCTACCTGCTGCAGGAGCATTCTCTCCACTTTTAGCTTCAGAGGCAGAACCTTTGCCTGTGAACGAGATAATTCCAAGTGCAATCACAGCAACAAGTGAAATGATGCTGAGGATAAGTGATGTGTTTTTCATATTGTTTGTTTGTTAATATTATCTTTATTTTACGGGAGTAAAGCACAAAGATACTAAAATATTTTAACTTTGGACAAGTATGCCTGTATGGTTTTTTCAAGACCCATGTAAAGTGCATCACAGATAATGGCATGGCCGATGGAAACTTCGTCAGTCCAAGGAATCGTCCTGATGAAATATTCCAGGTTCACGAGATTCAAATCATGACCCGCATTGAGCCCGAGCCCGAGCGACTTCACCGCCTCAGCTGTCTTCAGATAAGGCGCAATAGCCTGCTCGCGCCCAGCGCTATACTCCTCCGCATAAGCCGCCGTATACAACTCCACCCTGTCGGCCCCGCAAGCGGCTGCGCCTTCGGCCATTTCAGGGGTCGGGTCAATGAATATGGACGTTCTGATGCCTCGTGACTTGAATTCCTTGCAAATCTCCGTCAGGAAATCACGGTTCTTTATCGTGTCCCATCCTGCGTTCGAAGTGATGGCATTCTCCGCGTCAGGGACAAGTGTTACCTGAGCAGGGATGATTTCATTGACCAAATCCACAAATTTAGGGATAGGGTTTCCTTCTATATTATATTCTACATCGATCAGAGGCTTGATAGCCCTTGCGTCTGAGTATCTGATATGTCTTTCGTCCGGACGCGGATGTACTGTTATTCCTTCCGCTCCGAATCTTACGCAGTCGCAGGCGGCCTTTTCTACATCAGGCATATTTCCGCCTCTGGCGTTCCTGAGAGTTGCGATTTTGTTGATATTTACACTTAGTCTAGTCATATTATACAGTGTTTGGCGAAGTACAGTTAGAGTATAACATTTACTTCAGCCGGACAAAAATAAATATAATTGTGCAGAAATTGTAAAGAAAGTGCTAATTTTGAAGTCTTTGAATAACAAAATGATGCTTTTAGGGGTTTACATACAAAAAAAGTCGTTGGAAGCGGATCCCCGTTTCATTGCGATGGCCAAGCAATTGTCCGATTCAGGGTGTGAATTGTATACTATAGACGAGCATTCTGATTTGAGACTTGGGACAGACGCGGTCCTCAGTGTAGGTGGAGACGGAACATTCCTTTCCGCCGCGAGGCTTGTAGTGGATTCTGAAGTTCCTATTCTCGGTGTGAATCTCGGGCGGCTCGGCTTCCTTTCTGAGAATGAACCTGAGGATGTGGCCGAACCGTTGTTGAAGAACGATTTTAAAGTGGAGACCAGAACCATACTGTCAGCGACATTGACCCGGAACAATATTCCGGTCGGACCGGATTTCTGGCCTTATGCGATGAACGAGGTGACGGTCCACAGGAGCGGGGCGGCCATCATGGGCATCGACGTCTCGATAGACGGGTCTGCGCTGCCGACATATTGGGCTGATGGCCTTTTGGTTGCGACGACTTTGGGATCCACGGCTTATTCCCTCAGCGCAGGCGGACCGATTTGTATGCCGGATGCCAGGGTGCTGATTGTGGCACCGATTGCACCGCATAACTTGAATCTCAGACCGCTTGTCGTCCCTAAAACTTCTGTGATAGAAATCAGTCTGGAAGTGAGGGATGAGAAGGCTGTGCTGACGCTGGACAACAGGACAATGGAGATTAGTCCGGACACGAAACTGCGAGTTTCTATGGCACAGTTTTCGCTAAAGCGGATAAAACTTCCGAAAGCTAACTTCGTGAAGGCTCTGGTGAGCAAATTGCATTGGGGCGAAGATATCAGAAACAACGGAGATTGAACTTAATTCCAAATGGAGAAAGACAGCAGAATTCCTACGCACGTTTCCATTATTATGGACGGAAACGGCCGCTGGGCCCGCGAACATGGGCACGAAAGAATTTATGGCCATAAAAAAGGCGTCGAAACAGTACGTCGCATAACTGAAGCTGCGGCTGAGGCAGGTGTGAGGTATCTGTCTCTTTATGCTTTTTCGGAAGAGAACTGGGGCAGGCCTAAGCAGGAAGTGGATTATCTTATGCACTTGATGATGGATGCCATATCAGCAGAAGTCGAGGCATTGATAGCCAATGGAGTACGTGTTCATTTCCTGGGTAATCTCGAAAGGCTTTCTTCTGCGCTGCGTGACGCTATAGATATGCTTGAGAAGAGTACTGCGGAGAATACTAAGCTGGATCTCATAATTTTCATAAGCTATAGCGGCAAATGGGATATTTTCCAGGCGGCGAAGAAGTTTGCGTTGCAGTATGCTGGTGATCCTGAGGGACTTGCGAAATTGGAAGCGGAAAATGATATGTCATCGCTTTCGAAGTTCCTCGTTACGGACGGATATCCGGATCCGGATCTTATAATCAGGACCTCGGGCGAAGAGCGTATCAGCAACTATCTGTTGTGGCAGGGGGCATATTCGGAACTTCTTTTCGTGAAGAAGATGTGGCCTGAATTTTCCAAGGAAGATTTCCTTGAAGCGCTTGACGAATATGCGGCAAGAGACCGTAGATATGGAAAACTGAAATAATTACCGTATATTTGTAAGTTATTATTCTAATAAGGATGAAGAGTTTTAATTGTTTATTCGGCTTGGCTGTGCTTTTCCTGATGCAGTCGGTAGCATTCGGACAGCAGAAGAGCAGCAGTCCAGTAGAAATAGACTATAATAATCCGCACAAATATGTGGTGGGTGGAGTCACTGTGGAAGGTAACAGGGCTTTCGGTGAAAAACAGATATTGCAACAGTGCGGTCTGCGTAAAGGAATGGAAGTCACCATCCCCGGTGATGATATATCGTCTATTGTGAACAGGTTGTGGCTGCAGCGTTATTTCCAGGACGTTGCGGTTTACGTGGATTCTCTTTCGTCGGCGAAAGACAGTGTTTATCTCAGAATCGCCATTCAGGAGCGTCCCCGTGTTTCACGTTGGGCATTCTCAGGTGTCAGAAGTGGAGAGCAGAAGGAACTGATGGAGCGTCTTAACTTCCGAAGGGGAGGTGAGTTCTCTGACTATGTCTCCAAGACATCCGTAGATATCATCAAGAGATATTATCAGGGAAAAGGTTTTCTGGATGTAAAAGTAGAGCCTCAGGTCCAGAAAGATACCATTGTACGTAATGCCATCCGTGTGAATTTCGCGGTGGACAGAGGAATACGTACCAGAATCAAGACTATCAACTTCATCGGAAATGACAATGTGAGCGATTTCAAGCTTGCTAAATCCATGAAGAAGACCAAGTCTGCCAAGATTTATAACTTCTTCAGCAGTAAGAAGTTCAATGAAAAAGAATACGCTAACGACAAGAAATCCCTTATCAGCGCCTTCAACGAGGCCGGATATCGTGATGCGCGTCTGGTGAAAGATTCTATCTATCATGTTAAACCGGGGAGACTCGGAATCGACTTAACATTCGATCAGGGAAAGAAATACTATTTCAGAAATGTCACCTGGACCGGTAACTCCGTTTACTCCGCTGATGCGCTCAACTCCATTCTCCAGATTGGAAAGGGTGATGTGTATGACGTCGTAACCATGGAGCATAGACTTCAGGGAGGCGGCAAGCAGGGAGATATGGATGTAGCCAAACTCTATCGTGACAACGGTTACCTCTTCGTGAATATCCAGCCTGTCGAACTTAATGTGGTAGGGGACTCTGTGGATGTGGAAGTCAGAATGGTGGAAGGTAAGCAGGCTACCCTTAACAATATCATAATTAACGGTAACGACCTGACTAATGAGAGAGTTGTTCGCCGTCAGGTGTTCACAAGACCTGGATATCTGTTCAGCCAGAGTGATTTCGAACGTTCCATTCGAGAGATTGCATCTCTGGGACAGTTTGACCCTGAGGCTATTGCGGATCCTACCAAGGGATATTCCATTTTGCCTGACCCTCTGAACAACACTGTGGATATCGTCTATAACGTAACAGAGAAGCCGTCCAGCCAGCTGGAACTTTCCGGAGGATGGGGAGGCCGGACATTCGTCGCCACTGTCGGTGTCAGCTTCAACAACTTCTCTACCAGAAGATTGTTCGACAAGAGCGCCTGGCGTCCTGTTCCGCTTGGAGATGCGCAGAACTTGGCGTTCCGTTTCCAGACCAGTGGAACATATTACTCTTCATTGTCAGCAAGTTTCATGGAGCCTTGGCTCTTCGGTAAGAAACCTACATCACTCAGTCTCTCAGCATATTACAGCCGTCAGACTAACTCTTACCTGATGTGGAATATTCTCAACAATGACAAGCAGTTCGAGGTATACGGATTCTCCGCAGGACTCGGAAACCGTCTGAAATGGCCTGACAACTACTTCGTATTGTATAACCAGCTCAGCTGGCAGACATATAAGTTGACCAACTGGTATTCGAATACGTTCATCTTCGATGATGGTACTTCGCATAACCTCAGCTATACATTGGCATTGTCCAGAAACTCTACCGACCAGCAGATTTATCCTAGGCAGGGTTCAGACTTGTCATTCTCGGTTCAGCTGACACCTCCTTTCTCTTTGTTGAGGAAAAAGGACAAAGGCCTGTTGGATGCCAACGGAAATCCTACGAAAGTGGACAGCTGGCGTGATATCAACTACGACAAGTGGTCCTCTAACGACCGATACAGATGGATCGAGTACCACAAATGGTCATTCAAGGGATCTCTCTATACCAAACTTGTCGGAAACCTCGTGCTCATGACCAGAGCCCAGTTCGGATATTTGGGATATTATAACAGAAAGTGGGGATATTCACCATTCGAGGGCTTCCTCGTAGGAGGTGACGGTATGTCAGGATATAACTCTTATGGTTCTGAAGTGATTGCGCTTCGTGGTTATGAGAATTATTCATTGACCCCTACCACAGCTACTGCATATAACTCGAACGGATACTCATACTCAGGTAACGTTTACGACAAATTCACAGTCGAACTGCGTTATCCTATTGTAATGCAGCCGCAGTCCACTATCTTTGCATTATTGTTCCTTGAAGGTGGTAACTGCTGGTCTGATATCAGAGACTTCAATCCTTTCCAGATCAAGAGGTCTGCCGGTGTCGGTGTCAGAGTTTACTTGCCGGTTATCGGTCTTCTCGGTATCGACTGGGGATATGGATTCGACGACAATACTTATGGAAAGAGTCAGTTCCACTTCATCATCGGACAACAGTTCTAGAACATAATTACATGATTAATAAATTACTATAGATATGAAAAAAATCATTTTGGTTATGGCTGCTGCGCTGGTAGCGCTTTCAGCCTCCGCGCAGAATTTAAAGTTCGCGCATGTTAATTTCAATGAACTTGTTATGCTTATGCCTGAGGCAGATTCCGCACGTGCGCAGATGAACGCATCTCAGCAGGAAGCTCAGGATACATACAAGAGTATGATGGATGAATTCCAGAATAAGTATCAGCAGTATCAGCAGAAGAGCAGCACATGGACTGCAGCTATCCGCGAGAGCAAAGAGAAAGAACTTGCTGATATCCAGAACAGAATCGAGGAATTCAACCAGTCTATCCAGCAGGAACTTCAGCAGCAGCAGAGCCAGCTCATGGCGCCTATCCAGAAGAAAGCCGTCGAGGCTGTGAACAAACTTGCCAAAGAAGGCGGATATATATATGTATTCGAGCAGGGCTCACTTCTTTATTTCGATGCCTCTCAGAGTACTGACCTTACACCGGCAGCCAGAAAGGCTCTCAATATTCCGGCCAGCAGAACTCTCGAGTCTCTCCAGCAGGAACTTCAGGCTCAGGCCCAGAAATAGTGTAAAGTGATGAATTGTAAGGCGGTGCCGTTCTCGGTGCCGCCTTTTTTTAGTGTAATTGCAAAAATTTCTTACAAATTATTATGTTTTTAACGTTTTTATCATTAGATTTGCAGTGATGTTTAAGGAATACTTTAACATTTAAAGAAAACGCGACATGAGGTTATTGGTATAAACGACGTTG
>ENA-OOXC01001963-OOXC01001963.1-human-gut-metagenome-genome-assembly--contig:-NODE-1963-length-10885-cov-3.232872_pt1 | contig 10885 bp, 7 predicted proteins | sample MGYA00241578_ERZ501325 | MGnify/ENA primary metagenome ERZ501325 (study PRJEB25962, sample SAMEA2042737) | human gut metagenome | biome: human gut; feature: human-associated habitat; material: faeces...
CAAAGAGGGCAAAATCAAAAAGGACAAGCACGAATCCGTCATTTTCAGACGGGATAATTCTCATTATGAGAAGTTGGACGGTGTTGAGTGCTGCATCGACAATGAGCTGCTATTTGAGATACCCGAAAACTGGTGTTGGGTGCGGTTTGGGACTGCAATTACACTGCTGTCTGGAACAGATTTTGCGCCAGACGAGTATAACAGTGCCGGAAAAGGTATCGCCTACATAACCGGGGCGAGTAATATCGTAGACTCACAAATACGTGTGAATCGTTGGACTGAATCACCGCGACAAATCACACACGCAGGCGACATTTTACTTGTTTGTAAAGGTTCGGGATATGGCAAAACCGTTATTTGCAATATTAAGCAAGCGCATATAGCCCGGCAAATTATGGCGGTGCAAAAATGCAACTTGCTTGATATGCAGTACATTAAATTATTTTTGGATTCGAGTTTTGACCTCCTTAAAACAAAGGGACAAGGCGTAATCCCCGGCATCGACCGCACAAGCGTCCTGCACCTACTCTTTCCATTGCCACCTTTAAATGAGCAGCACCGTATTGTCCAGCGGATTGAGGAATTGCTCCCGCTGGTCAAAGGGCTGTAAAAAGAACACGGTATAATATCATAGTGAAAGGAGGTCTTTCACTATGATAGAAGAATTCGAAAGACACTTGAGAGGCACAAACCTCTCGGAAAACACAATATCCTCGTACCTTTTTGCCATCCGGCAATACAGCTCGCAGTACGACGGTATCACGAAAAAGAACCTGCGGGCGTATAAGGTGTGGTTGATCGAGAACTACAAGCCAAAGACCGTCAATCTGCGTCTGAGGGCAATCAACTGCTACTTGGAGAGCATCGGCAAAGAAAGCTGGAAAATGCCGTTTGTACGAGTGCAGCAGAAAGCCTTTCTGGAAAATGTCATCAGCGAAGCAGATTATGAGTATTTCAAAAACTGCCTCAAGCGGGATGACGAGCTGTTCTGGTATTTTGTAATACGCTTTCTGGCGGCAACCGGCGCACGGGTCAGCGAGCTCATACAGATCAAGGTGGAACACATCAAGCTGGGGCATTTGGACTTATATTCGAAGGGAGGTAAACTCCGACGAATATACATACCCAAGGCTCTGCAAAATGAAGCCCTTTCTTGGCTGAACGATAAGCACCAAGAAAGCGGCTTCATTTTTTTGAACAAGTACGGGGACAGAATCACCACCAGAGGCATCTCAGGACAGCTAAAAAAGCTGGCAGTACGATATGGCATTGACCCAGTGGTCATTTACCCGCATTCCTTCCGTCACCGCTTTGCAAAGAGCTTCTTGGAGCGCTGCAACAACATCGCATTCCTCGCCGACCTTATGGGGCATGAAAGTATTGAAACCACCCGCATATACCTCCGCAAAACCTCGACCGAACAACGAGCCATTGTGGATGAGGTCATAGACTGGTAAAGGAAGAGCATACCCCGTGCATAAACCCACGAGGTATGCTCTTTTTAGAGTTGCTGGTTGATTGCTGCGATTTCTTCAAAAGCGGTTACAATGCGACGCTGCTCAGCAGAAGGCGGTAGCGGCACTAAGATGGAGTTGAGCTTTTCCTGGTTCATTTTTGGCTGGGCGGTGCCGGTAACATAGGGAGCAAGGTTTGTCGCATTTATGCAGAGTGCTATATATCGCAAATCAATGCCACCAACAGCGTCTATGACATGTGCGTGATTATTTACCCAGTATTGTCCAGAAGCGATAAAAGCAATTGGCTTGCTTCGCAAGAGGAGGTTTGCACCATCTTCGCCTATGAGGAGCAGCGGCTTATCGAATAAATACCGATCAACCTTATCAATGACACCGGATGCGCCATAATAATCGAACTTTTTTTGAAGTTTTTCACGTTGGGCAACTGACAGAGGAATTCTCTCCGCATCCCTATTTACGAGGGCAGTTCCAAACCGAACCCAGCACCAGTTTTCCGGTATTTCAAAGGGCAGTTCGTCGTCGATGCAGCACTCAACACCGTCCAACTTCTCATAATGAGAACTTTACAAAGTAGCCAGAGCAAGAAGCGTATTCAGTTTTTGGACAATTCTCTTCTGCTCATTTAGTGGCGGAATTGGAATAAGCAAACCTTTCAGGGATGCCAAACCGACAGTTTTTTGTGCTGTACCAGTTGCGGCCCTTCTGCACTGCTCGTAAACAAGCGGTGATGACAACCAGAGCTTCATAAAGTCAGGAGATAGACAACTGAACTTTATTAGGGCTATATGTCGTTGAAAACAGAACTTTCTCTCAGTTTGTACTGGAATAACTATGCCGTAAGAACCTGTCACAGTAAACAGAAGGTCGCCGCATTGGGGAATGCGAATTTCTGCCAAAGAATCAAAATATTCTTTTGGGACATAACGGGTATCTGAGAAATCGACTCTCCCATCAGATACATTTGAAATTACCAAGAAAGGAATTCCGTCCTGCACCTGCGGTGGAGGTTGGTGATCTCCATCGGCAATGCTTACGCATGCGGAGGAAAGTCTCGCCCAAGTCCAGTTCTCCGGTATCTCAAACGGCAGTGCATCATCGATGCAGACCTCATCTGGACCACGCTTTTCATAATGAGAATTATCCCGTTTGAAAATGACGGATTCGTGCTTGTCCTTTTTGATTTTGCCCTCTTTGATGAGCCACTGCTTTTCCACCCGGATACGCTCCAGCAGAGCCTCTGCGGGCTCGTCAGATGGGTCTTGGGGTACCAGCTTGCCCTGGACTGCCTCTTGCAGTATCGACTTCTTGAGGGCTTCTGGGAAAGAGTCCTGCAAATGAGACAACTGACTATGCGTTTCTTCATACTTGCCGATTAACGGCAAAGTTAATTCGATTGCCGTCACAATGCGTCTTTGCTCAGTCAAAGGGGGTAGCGCCCAGACAATCTCCTGCACAGCGTCCATATCCACCGTGGGCAGTGCAGTTCCCTTGTAATACTTCTGGAAGTCAACTGTTGAAAACAGATAATAGAAGAACTTCTCGTCCATTTGAGAAAATGGCGTGTAGCAACCCGTATTAAGGTCAACCAAGGAATCTTGCCCTAATATCCGCTTCTTGTTTGTAAATACCGCACCGCCGTTTTTGGGATACACCACTGCACCCTTTGAAAATAGTTTCATCGGATCTGGCGCTTTCAAAAACGAATTAGAATTGCACAAATAGACTTCATTTCCGGCAGCATTCATATCTGCGACCTTAAAATATGGGACCGTTCCAAACTTGCTTAATTGATCTGGTGCTGGTGTTTTCCCGGAGCCAAAGTAGCCAACGTCTGTTGGATGTATCCATACCCAACCATCGGGAATATCAAAAGGGACAACCAGCGACCGCACTTCATCGCCGATTTTCTCATAAGGAGTATTATCGGCACCTTTGAAGATGACGGAGGGGTTCTTTTCGCGCTTGATTTTCTTCTCTTTGATGAGCCGCTCTTTCTCTGCATGGATGCGTTCCAGCAAAACGCTAGCGGGTTCGTCATTTGGGTCCTGCGGCACAAGCTTGCCCTGAACAGCCATCAGGAGAATGGAGTTTTTCAGTTGCTGCGCAGTCATTCGGCGGCCTCCTCCGTAATGTCAATGCCAAGGATATCGGTGATCTGGGCAAGGATGCGGTCAATGTCAGCATTCAGGCTGGCCCGTTTTTCCTGATACTGCAGAATCAGTTCCTTCGGCGGAAGGATCTCCTCCTCTTCATGAGGATAGCCGCAGAGATCAATATTGTAATTCCGCGCCTTCAGCTCTTCAACAGAGTATTTCTTCGCCTTGTCAAAGCCGCCAATAGTGATCTCCTCACGATTGTCCCACCACTCAACGGCCGGAGCAAAATGCTCCAGCTTCATGGGCTTCGTCTTGGAGAAGTTCTTATATCCTTCCGGCATATCCAAGCGGTAGAACCAAGTTTCCGTCGTGGGATGCGTCCGATCGAAGAACAGAATATTTGTCGTGATAGAGGTGTACGGTGCAAAAACGCTATGCGGCATGCGTATAATAGTGTGAAGGTTAAATTCAGATAGCAGTTTTTCCTTAATTGCAATCTTTGCATTATCAGTGCCGAACAGGAAACCATCGGGGAGAATGACAGCGGCACGGCCATTCTGTTTGAGCCGATACATAATCACGGACATGAAGAGGTCGGCAGTTTCACTACTTGCAAGATCTGCAGGAAAGTGATTCTTGACCTCTGTTTTTTCATGTCCGCCGTAAGGGGGATTCATAAGAATTACATCGAACTGATCTTCCTCGGTATAATCAAGCACATCCCGTAGAAGTGAGTTGTCATGATACACCATCGGAACATCAATACCGTGTAGCAGCATGTTCGTGATGCACAGAGTATACGGGAAAGGCTTCTTCTCAATCCCATAAATAGAGGTTGCATACTCCTGCTGGTCTTCTGCCGTTACGACCTGCTTACTCAGTTCATTCAACCAACTAGTCAGAAAGCCCCCTGTGCCGCACGCAAAGTCTGCGACCTTTTCGCCGAGCTTCGGTTTAATTGTCTTCGCCATAAAATCAGTCACAGCACGAGGCGTATAGAATTCACCAGAGGATCCGGCGCTCTGGAGTTCCCGTAAAATGGACTCATATATTTCCCCAAACGCATGGCTCTCCTCGTAATCATCCAAATCCAGGTCATCGATGATATTGATCACTTGGCGCAGCAAAACGCCGTCCTTCATGTAATTGTTCGCATCCTCAAAGGTTGTCTTGACAATAGCTTTTTTGATGGGTGTTGCTGCAGTCACATTAAGCCCCTTCAGAGTAGGGAAGAGTTTATTATTCACAAAACCAAGAAGCGTGTCGCCCGTCATCGCCTTACCCGACTTATCATCAGCGGCCCAGTTATTCCAGCGGCATTCTTCTGGAATAATTGATGTATAGGGCCGATCTGTATATCGCCATTCCTCTTCCTTTGTATTGTAGACTTTCAAGAAAAGGATCCAGGCCATCTGCTCAATGCGCTGAGCGTCACCATTCACTCCCGCATCATTCCACATGATGTCCCGAATGCGCTTTACAAAACCTGTTAAACTACTCATGATTAACCCGCCTCATATAATTCATTCTCAAGTTCATGAACAGCTTCGTTATACTTATCCTCGCCGCCGAAGAACTTGAATATCCTCTGGATCTTCCCAAATTTTGCGAATTGTGGAGTTGTCAGAATAGCTTCATGCTCTAACTCGTAGATTCCGACATTCATATACTGATCCAGAAGCGCTTCCAAGACTTCTCTTGCCACCCCGCTATACTTGCTGAGGAAATCCCGCTTCTTCACATTGTTGGCTCTCTCTTTTCTGGTAAGTGGCTTTTTGTCAAAGGCAACATGGCAGATGAAATCGAAGTCATCTACATCGCTCATATGCTGATCCGCTTTCAGTGCTTCAAGGTCAATCCCCTTGCTGGCCAACAATTCTTGAATCTTCTTTTTCTTTTCCTCGGATGTCCACTGCCGAATAAAGTTGTCGAGGGAAGCGTATGTACCAATAATATTCGTTTTGGTGTAATCGACGATGCTCTCCTGCCGCAGGAGTTTCCCATTCGTATCATACACAGAGACCGTTTTATTGATTATGCGGACACGACACCCATTTTCATCAACAATGGGCTTTTCTTCTGGTGGATACGGTGGATCAACTGGGTCAGGGTCGGGATTTGGTTTAGGTCCAGGATGACAGGGACCGGGACCACGCTTTTCTCTCCCATAATCTTCATCAATTTCAATCGGGCCATCCCAATCAGGATCAGCAAAAAGGGCTGTAACACCGCGAATGTCCATAACTATAAAATGGGTCTTTCCATCTTTTTCGCGTATTCTTGTGCCTCTTCCGATAATCTGCTTAAACTCAGTCATTGAGTTGATCCACTCGTCTAAAACGATGAGCTTTGTCATCTTGCAGTCGGCTCCAGTTGACAACAGCTTAGATGTCGTTGCAATGACCGGCGTTTTCGACCCGACCGAAATGAAGTAGTCGAGTTTATCCTTGCCAAAAGTATCGTTGCCGGTAATGCGTACAACATAGTCGGGATACTTTTGCATCATATCAGGATTCTGCCTTGCGAGCTCATTTCTCATACGAAGTGCTGCATCTTCTGTTGCGCAGAACACAATGGTTTTGGACATCCGATCAGTCGCTTTGAGGTAGTCTGTTATTTCTTTTGCGACTTTGACAATGCGGTCTTCAATTATGATGTTATAGTCATAATCCCTGTTATTATAAATTCGGTCAGGGATCTCATGCCCGTAAATATCAAGTTGACCTTTCCGTGGGCGCCAACCATCGCCAATGTCGGTCGTTATATTGATGACTTTGAAAGGCGCCAGAAAACCATCCTCGATGCCATCTTTCAGGCTATAGACATATACCGGCTCGCCAAAATAATCTATGTTGGAAACATACTTAGTCTCTTTTGGGGTTGCGGTCATGCCAATCTGGGTTGCCGAGGAGAAATACTCCAAGATCTTCCGCCAATTGCTTTCCTTCTTGGCTGAGCCGCGATGACACTCATCAACGATTACGAGATCGAAAAAGTCTTTGCTGAATAGCTGAGCAAGACGTTCGACAGTCTCATCCTCATCTTCTGTATCGTCATCGTCTTTTCCCGCAAGTTGTTGGTAGAGTGAAAAGAATATCTCGTGCGAGGTAATCGTAAGAGGATCGTCCTTCACAAAATTGACTTTATGAATCGTTTTTTCGAGCGGAGCAAAATCCTGTTGGATTGATTGATCGACCAAGATGTTACGATCAGCCAAATACAATATTTTTTTCTTCATTCCGCTCTTTAGAAGGCGATATACAATTTGGAATGCAGTATAGGTTTTGCCTGTACCTGTGGCCATCACCAGCAAGATGCGATCTTGACCTCTGGCAATCGCATCAAGAGTCCTATTGACAGCGTTACGCTGATAATAGCGAGGGGGATATGTATTCTGCCCTGAATAGAACGGCTGCCGAATGACGGATTCCTCTTGCTGCGTGAGCCCTTCTCCATGGTTGGCTCCAGCCTTGAATCTCGCATAGAGAGCATCAGGAGCTGGAAAATCCTCCATAGAAATGCTGCGCTCTTCTCCGGTGAGGAAATCATGCTCCATAAAACCATCACCATTAGAACTGTAGGCAAATGGAATGTCCATCATTATGGCGTATTGCATTGCCTGCTGCAGCCCATCTCCGACAGCATGCTTGTTATCTTTCGCCTCAACGATTGCAATTGGAGTGCTTTCGTTCAAATAAAGAATATAGTCTGCTTTCTTGGCTTCCTTGCGGGAGACCATATTTCCTCTCAAGTTGATTTGTCCATCTGTAATTCTTGTCTCCATTGTAATGAGACTAAGCGCCCACTTTTTTGTTATGGCAGGCGTAATAAACTGAAGCTTGATATCCTCTTCAGTCATCTGCCTTTTCGATAAGACTGCTGCCATGCGATTATCCTCCAAACTTCCGATAGTTGCTGATTATCAGAACTTGATGCATATAAGAATTATGCCAGAAACTGCTTTGTCGCAACGAGCAAGGCTTTTGCTCGCTGAATATGGAAAGCGCTCATTACGGGCCAGTCTTCCTCATTTTTGATGCTGACCTCTTTAATCTCATCATAAACTTTGCATGCTCTAACACCATCTTGGCAGGTCCAATTCAGGCTTTTTCCGTATGCTGTCTCAATTGCATCCCGGTTTTGTTCGAGGTGGTTATAGACCGCACGGTTCTTTTGGAAATCACCCTGATCAATAAAGATTTCAACACGAGCTGAGTCATAGTTCGCTACACAGCAAAGGTAAACTCCACTGCGTGCTGTGGCTCCCATGATAGAGTTATTCTTAGATGGGGTGATATTTAAGAAAGTACCCGTTGCCGCTTGAAGAGATGGAAGGACACTCTCCCAGTATTTCCGGCGGATCTTGTAACGTTCGATTTCCTCGTCTGAACCAATGCCTTTGCTATCATCGAGGAAAAATACGAGATCGGACGGATCCTGCTTATACTGCTCGAAGAACTTCCGAAGCAGATTGACTTTATACTGAGTTGCGGTACCAGTCCAGATATAAATATCATCATCGATTTTTACACTACTGGAGAATTCGTCTGGTGATCTGGTAACCTGAATCGACAGATCTACGCTATCATCAGCGTCGGCGAGATAATTGAGATACGCCTTATTACCATTATGAAGTTCTTTTAGAACCTCGGTGTACATTTCTACCCATGAAGTTGTTTCATGCTCAATACCACGGAAGCGGTACTTTACGATGCTATGACCGGTAAGTGTGATATCATCATCCAGCGATACTTCCTCATACTGCTTCTGCGGCGGAGCATAGCTGCTATCAGCATAGGGCCACAGAGACATCGCTTGCTGTGTAAGGTATTTGCAGCGCTCTTCAAGTTCAGGTAGGCCCCAGTGTTCTTTCTGCGCAACCCATTGAGTCATTCTGATACCGCTCTGTAGATACCCATCCTCCATCGTTTTTTTCTCGCTGAAAGGAGCATTGCTATATTTTGAGTTATAGGCGGTAAGAGTCAGATTCGCCAAGGTGTGCAGCCACTCTCCATGAACAGCCTCTGCTTCTGTTCCAAGCTCACTAGTCCAAGCGGGGGTCAATTTCTGGGGCATAATATGTTCAATTGTGTACTCGCCGCTATCGAGGCGCCCATAGACATCCTTGTATTCGTTGCTGTCACCATTTTCCAGGCGTTCAAACAGATACGCTTTGTAACGCGGGAGCATAGCGTAGATATTCTTAGTCCGCAGGCAATCTGCAAAAGTCTCGTTATCAGGGTATGCGGCCTTTTCCTTTTTGGAGGTCAGTACATATTTCATTTTTTCAATGAAATTGCTGTAGGTGCCGTCAAATCGCTTGATATCGGAACTCATTGTAAGGAATACCTTTGCAAGTGTATTGGAGGGAAGGTCACAAATGATACGGCGCAGCAGGTAGGATTCTACGATCCTGCAAATCTCGGCAACGTCATCCAAGGTCAAAAGGCTGCCTTCCTGTAGCCTCATTACCTCCATCAGAAACGGCCTTGTGACACTACTCTCAAAACGATTCAAGCGGAAAAGGGATGCTTTCAATTTCGCTGGGAAACTGGGATGCCCAAACAGGAGCTTATTATACCGCTTGGCATAGTCTAGGAGATCTTTCATGATGGATTCCATTTCACCAGGCTTTTTTTCGGCATATGCCTTAAACTCGGTGTAGATATCTTTCATCCCGGTGATCTTCTTCTGTTTGACGCTCAGGTAGTCGCGGATAAATGGGCTTACATCATACGAATTGTTTTGCTTATTATAGCCGGCATTTTTTTCAATGGGGTTCCAGTAGCTGTCATAGAAGCGCTCTTGCTCTTCAATGTCAAGGCCCATCAGAACAAAGTTGCGGATCTTATCGCCCTCATTTAACTCGAGACCGGTTGAGTTAAGACTTTCAAAAACCAGTTGAGGGTCATCATCTGGTGGTGTGAGTGTGATGTCAATTATTTGGAGCTTCTCTACGGCCTTATAAAGCTGATCGATAGTAATGGCTTGTTTCTGAATCTCATTGTAGAAAAAGAGATAGTTTTGAGTGATATTTGATGAACGGTCAAAATCGGCCGGATCCCCCCAGAGACGATCGTATGCGTCCTGGTCGCCCTTGATAGGCTTGAGCTTGACTTTGCGCTTGCGAGGATTGATCTCATCCACCAGGTACTTTTTTGTGATCTGTGCGTATAGATCGTCATCTTCGGGGATTACTTTTCCTTCCTTAATCAGGTTGGCCATAGCCAGAAGGAGTAGTGAAACGGTCGTAATTCGCTGTTGACCGTCAATCACAAGGTAGTCAGAGCTGCTCCCCATAGGATCGCTAACAGAGACAATTCCTCCAAAGAAATGCCAACGTTTTCTATCACGAATGGTACGAACAAGATCCTGGTACAGTTTCCTGCAGTGTTCCTCGCGCCAATCATAGTTTCGCTGATAGACAGGAATGATCAGCTTGTCCGCGTTTTTCAAATAATGAGTAAGAAGTTTTCCTTGGCCGTTCATGATTTACCCTCCAGCCCATCAGTGGCGTTCTTCTTTCCGGGTTTCTTATATTTCTCGGAGTAACCGATATACTTTCCGCTCTTTATTCTGGCATCCACTGGCTTTTCTGCGTCTTTCGGAAGGAGCCAACAATAACCAGCACGCTCTGCGCCCGGTATCCGCCCTTGAGAGCAAAGCGTTTGAATACGCCTGTTAGATAGGTTCCATTTAGTTGCTGCTTCGCTTATGGTCATATAATCCATCTCGACACCTCACACATAACAAAGAGGTCCTGTCGTGGCAGAACCTCTAAATGGCTGCCAAAGTACGCAGCTGTAAAACTATCAAGTATCAAGTTAATAATACACCATCATGCGAATAATATCAAGCCAGCTATGTGGATTAGCTACGACCATTTCGTGAACAATCGGCACAGACTCCCTGGTTTGCACCTCCCTTGCCACCGTAATAGGACATCTGCGCATCCTGCTTAATTCGGCCGCAAACCGTACACATGATCCATCGCCGATTGTAGCGATCCACTGTCCATTCATCAGAGGTCGGGTCATAGCTCTGGCAGATCCGGATATATTCCGCATCCAGCTCCTCTTGCGTAGGACCGGCTGGGACCACAGGCCTAGCAGCATACGGTGTTGGACGAGGATAGACAGATCTTCGCTCGAAAGATCTTTCTCGTTCTTCACGCAGCCGGATCTCTTCTTCATTCGTTCTCCTAATCTTATCGATGTCGAATAGCCGATCTTGCAAATCTCTCTTGAAGTCTTCTTTCTTTTGAATTCCCGCACCTGCAACGCAGAGGCAGCAAGGTGGCTGCGCTACATT
>ENA-OOXC01001968-OOXC01001968.1-human-gut-metagenome-genome-assembly--contig:-NODE-1968-length-10873-cov-4.585136_pt1 | contig 10873 bp, 6 predicted proteins | sample MGYA00241578_ERZ501325 | MGnify/ENA primary metagenome ERZ501325 (study PRJEB25962, sample SAMEA2042737) | human gut metagenome | biome: human gut; feature: human-associated habitat; material: faeces...
GCAAAATTACGGACTTTTTCCATTCCCACCAAATGTTTTCGCAATTATTTTTCAATAAAAAATTGCGCGAAAAGGACAAGGCGCTAAAAGACAACGCTTTGCGCCCTGAAAAAATTTTCGACTTTTTTCGGTCGACAACACGGCAAAGGTAGGAAACGATAAGAATATGGCAAAAATATATTCTGGAAATTGTTGGGTTTTATGCCGAAGAACATGGTTTCGGGAGGAAAATATGGGGCGCGGGGCGGGATTCTTATGGAGGGGCGCGGTTATATATACTATATATGGGCAGAGATTTGCGCTGCGTTCTACGCCTAAGGTATTCGTTAATTCGTCGGTACACCGTCTGAAACCAGAAACAATACTATATTATCTACTCGCGGCCGAAGGTAACGCTACTCGCGGCCGCAAGCAGCAGACAAAGAATTAGGCTTGGGGGGACTTTGTTCCTTTTCTGAAGATATTCCGCAAGCCACCGCCAGATGTTGCAACGTTTTGGTAATCTGTGCGATGATCCACGTTTCACTTTCCGATGGACTGCACACTGCGGCGCACGCCCTTGGAAATTTCCACAAACATGAAGCTCGGTTTGTTGGAATGAATCTGCTTTTCATATTTGGCATACTCCTTGGCGGCATATTCCTTCGACTTCTCAAACGTGAGGCGCGACATCTCGCCTTGGGAGCGTCCCTGCATGGTGGAGTCGAGGCGTTCCTCGGGGAAGTAATCGTCGAGGTCCACATCGCCAATCATCGTGGTTTCAAGCACCTCAAGATGCTTCTTCGAGGCATCGGTGTAATAACCAACAAACATGTGGCGGGGAATCTGGATGAGAACGGGCGTGATGTTGATGGCACGCAGGAGCGAAGCGAAGAGCACGGACCCATCCACGCAGTTGATTTGCGACGTATTGAGGGCATCTTCAAACGTGCGGACACGCTGGGCATAGACCACGTTGCTCGAGAGACTGGAATAGGACACAGAACTATATTTGAAGCCCCGCTTCTGCAACACATTCCATAAGGCATACACTTGCTTGTCGACGGCATCCTTGGCCTTCGACTGATAGCCCAAGAAACGGCGCACGATGCGCGTGCTCAATGCCTCGCGCAACACTTGGTCGATCAGCGGATTCTCTTCGTTGACATAGGCAGCGAAGAAGAGGCGCGTGCTGACAAAGTTGGTTGAGCCGTCGGATTTCTGCTGGTTATAACCCAAAAGACATTCGTTGATGCTGCGCATGGAAAACGTGCGCATACGCTGTCCATAATCTTTGCCGTTCATCTCGACATTGGCCACCACGCTGACTGGTTCGGCCTGCGTGTTGCTCCTCAAAGCGTCGTAGCGCCAAAGCACATCGGGATAGACAACATATTCCGTCTTGCCCTCTGGTAGCACGAATGTGGAGACGGAACGGGCGTAGAAAGGTGTCTCTTGCAACTCAATGCGCACCAAGGAGTTGGGGCGTCCGCTCCGTATCTTGACGGCGAAGAGCGACTTGGGATTGCCAACATACGTGGAATCCATCGGTTTGATGATTTCGGCATCGGTTGTTGCCACAGAGAGGATGGCCGAAGGAAAGAGATTGCCTCCGAGCTGGTCAACGATTTCAAAATCGTTTAACCCCGGACGGAAAAAACCGAAATAGGCGCAGATGCCAACAACGGCAACCACAACGCCAAGGATAACGCGCCGCGTGGTACGCGTGGTGCGTTCTGTCCACTGTTTTTTAAATTTGGAAGTACTGATCATAACGCGTTTTTTTGATTTGCTGAAGGGCGGAATGTTTGGTGAGTCTGAAGTAGGTAGCCACCTACTTAGTAATAAGTAGGTGTTCAAAATTAGTTTATACTATCCATGCAGGGATAATCCAGTTTAATATTGCCTTGCCGCATTCTTTTGCCCCTACAACTGTCTTTCATCAGTCACGTAGCCCGCTACGCTCCTTCTTCAAGACAGCTGTAGGAACAAAATAATACGACAATTCAATATAAACTAATTCTGAACACCTACTTAGTAAAATAGCTCAACTTTTTCTTACACCATTACTTAAAACACAAGCAGATTCCAAATAACATCGGGAAGGTTACGCCGCATATTTAGAATCTGCTTGGAAAAGATTAAGTATAAGTAGTTGGTCAAAAATATGTTCGTCTTACAATGAGTTGACAATGTCCACCACCATGAAATAAACATACGTGGCAGGCACGGCCATCATGGCGGAATCGAAGCGGTCGAGAATGCCGCCGTGTCCGGGCAATATCTTTCCGCTGTCTTTGATATTGAGACAACGCTTAAAGGTGCTCTCAAACAAATCGCCTAAGGTACCGAAAAAGCTGACCACCACGGCAAAGCCCAACCAGACGGGCAGACTGTATGTGGCGAAGAAATGCCACAGGATGCAAGCTGCAACGAGACAGAGCACGCCGCCGCCGATGGTGCCCACCCAGGTCTTGTTGGGAGAAACCCTTGGCGACATCTTCTTCGGGAAATAGCTGTGGAGCAAACTGCCCGTGCAATAGGCACCAGTGTCGTTCGTCCACAAGAAAATGAACACTGAGAGGGGCAACACGTAGGAATATCCCTCGCCACATTCCGCTCCTGTCATTCCCAAGATACAAAGCAAGGCAAAGGGGCCTGCCGTGTAGATGTGGGAGAAAACGGAAACGGAGAGATCAACGATGGAATCTGACTCCGACTCTTCATCGTACGTCATGATGACTTTCACCATCATCGCCACGAGAAGGAAGATGTATGGAATGAAAGCAAAGACCAAGTTCATGCCAGGAGCCAGAAGGCTTTGCGACATCAGAATGACGAGAAAGAGGATGAAGGCGCCCACAGGATTGGCGAAACGCATCGTGCTGAGATAGCCATGTCGGTCGTAATTGTAGCTAAACTCCCAATTGGCCAACACTGCAACAATCAAAGAGAAAACGATGCAGCTGACCAAACTGTGGACGAGACAAAACACCGTCAGAGCAACAAAGAGTACGCCTGTTATGGTTCGTAACACTAAATTTTTCATATTCTTATCTTTTAGCCGTGTTCTAAATAATCACTTTTAAAATCACGCATAGATTTCGTTCAAGCTTTCGGGGCCTCGTCTGAAGCATCCGATGAAGCTTCGCCTTGCGTCTCCGTTGCTTGCGCGTCCTGCGCCGCTGGAGCCTCAGCTTCTTCTGACTGAACCGCTACGGGCTGCGTGGAAGAAACCGTTGACGGAGCAGGCGAAACCGTTGCCTGCTCGTTGGCGGCCTTTTCAGCGTTTTCGGCCAAGGCTTTTTCTTCCTCTTCCTGGATTTCATCGGCGCGACTCTTCCAAGGACGCTTGCCGAAGATTCTTTCAACGTCTTCCGTGAAGATCACTTCACGCTCCATGAGAAGTTCTGCCAGCTGTCTGTGCTTCTCAGCGTTGTCTTGCAAGATTTTCTTGGCACGCTCGTATTGCGTCGAGATGAGATTCTTGACCTCTTGGTCAATGGTCTCAGCCGTCTTGTCGGAATAGGGCTTGGTGAAGTTGTATTCCTGATTGTTGTAATAGCAGAGGTTTGAGAGTTCGTCGCTCATACCCAAATAGGCCACCATGCCGTAAGCACGCTTGGTGACGCGCTCCAAATCGTTGAGCGCACCGCTGGAGACATGGCCGAGGAACACTTCCTCTGCGGCACGTCCGGCCAGAGTTGCACAGATTTCGTCGAGCATCTGCTCCTTGGTCGTGATGCTACGCTCCTCGGGCAGATACCAAGCGGCACCGAGCGACTGGCCACGGGGCACAATCGTCACCTTCACCAAAGGATTGGCATATTTCAAGAGCCATGAAACAGAAGCATGGCCGGCCTCATGGACGGAGATGGCACGCTTTTCGCCCTGCGTCATCACCTTGGTTTTCTTTTCGAGGCCGCCGATGATTCGGTCAACGGCATCGAGGAAATCTTGCTTGCACACGGCCTGACGGTTGCGACGGGCAGCAATCAGAGCGGCTTCATTACATACGTTGGCGATGTCGGCGCCAGAGAATCCCGGTGTCTGACGCGCCAGAAAGTCCACGTCGAGGTCGTCTGCAAGTTTGAGCGGACGCAAATGGACATTGAAGATGGCGACGCGCTCCGACAATTCGGGAAGGTCAACATGGATTTGACGATCGAAACGTCCGGCACGCAAGAGGGCCGAGTCGAGGATTTCAACGCGGTTGGTCGCCGCCAGGATGATGACACCAGAATTGGTGCCGAAGCCGTCCATCTCTGTGAGCAACTGGTTGAGGGTGTTTTCGCGCTCGTCGTTTCCGCCGAATGCGGGGTTCTTGCCTCTGGAGCGTCCGATGGCATCAATTTCGTCGATGAAGATGATGCAGGGCGCTTTTTCCTTGGCCTGGCGGAAGAGGTCGCGCACGCGACTGGCACCGACGCCGACAAACATTTCCACGAAGTCGCTACCGGCCAAAGAGAAGAAAGGCACGTCGGCCTCGCCGGCAACGGCCTTGGCCAAGAGGGTCTTACCGGTTCCTGGAGGGCCCACGAGCAATGCGCCCTTGGGAATCTTGCCGCCCAGTTCGGTATATTTCTTCGGGTTTTTCAGGAAGTCAACGATTTCCTGCACCTCCTGTTTGGCACCTTCCTGTCCGGCCACATCCTTGAAGGTGACGTTGGTGCCTTGGCCTTTTTCAAAGAGGCGGGCCTTGCTCTTGCCGACACCGAAAATGCCGGCTCCGCCACCTGCTCCGCCCGAACTGCCACCGCTCATGCGGCGCATGAAATAAAACCAGAGGAACACGAGCAGGATGATGGGCAGAAAACTGCTCAAAAGGCTCATGAAGAAATTGCTCGACTCCTCATAGCTCAGCGGCACATTGCACGAGTCGACGAAATCGCCCAACTTGTCGATGTTGGCAGGGCCTTCTGTCGAGACGGTCGGGGCCTTTCCCGTGCGGTCCATTCCTTGGTTGAACACCTTGCGAATGACTTCCGCGTCGGTCTTCAGCGTGAGACGCGCCGTTCCATCGGTTTTGTTGATGACCACGCTCTTGGCATAGCCATTCTGAATGTAGGCACGGAATTGCGTGAGGTTGACCTCCTTATTCACCCCGCCAACGCTGTCTTTGCCCTGGAAGAGCATAAACACCAACCCAGCAATGATGGCAATGTAGAGCCAATTGAGGTTGAAGCGGGGCATTTTGTTTTTCTTGTTCTGATTGTTCATTTGATTTATACGCGTTTGAGATGTCCTGAAAGCAGTTCATCCCGTTGTTTATCCACAGGGAGAGCGCCTGCTGGCTGCCCGTTACCCGCACGAAGCGCGGAGACTCAGGAGTTTGCTCGGGAGAAAGCGGCCGAAGGGCTTTTGGGGGCGGCAGGTATCAGCGGCCCTGTGTCAGTCGATGTTGGGAATCTGCTCGAGTTTCGCGTCTTCCCAAAGGTGTTCCAAATCATAATGCTCGCGGGTTTCCGGCACAAAGATGTGCACCATCACCGTGCCATAGTCCATTGCCACCCAAACGGCATTCTGGCGACCAGCAATGAGCGTGGGGTGCTCGCCATATTGTTTTCCCGTAAATTCTTCAACGGAATCGGTGACGGCATCCACCTGCTGCGGAGAACCGCAGGTGCAGATAACGAAATAATCACAAGGAGCCGTCGCTATTTTTGTGAGATTGGCGACTGCGATGTCGCGACCTTTTTTTTCCTGAATACCTTCGATGATTGATTTGACCAAATCTGTCGTATTGTTCATTACTTTCTAATAGATATATTTGATAATGTTTCTATTTTTCACCCTCGCAACACCCCTTTCGTCAAGGGCCTATTGCAGTTGGTATGCAAAGTTAAGAGGATTTCTTTGATTGGTGAAATCAGCCCCGACAAATGTGGGACATTTTTTTGATTTTTAGGTATTAGAAGGAGGCTGGCAACAACCTGATTCGACATCGTCCTGCCTTTCTTCGTTATGCCCTGACAATTCGCGCATAAAAAAAGAAGGTAAAACAAGGGCCAAGATAACGTGGCGCTTGTTTTACCATCTATGTTATTATTGCTGCAATGTAGCCTATGCGGTTTCCCCAAAAAGGGGAAAAGGGGCGGAAGGAGGAAGGATGGCGTGCTGCACATCATGAGGCACCTTCAAAAGGGGACACATCGTCTGCACACAGGTCTCCCCTCTCCTTCCGCAGGCTTTCTTCGCTTACTTGCGGAACTTGTGGACGCGCTGCTGCTTGCCCGTGTTGATAACGAGCAGGTAGGTGCCAGAGGGCAGGCTGCCGAGAGAAAGCACATGCTGCGAAGCGGCTTGCTTTACGGCGTCTTTCACCAAAGTGACGCCACCGAGGTTGACAACGGTGAAGGTGGTGGCGGCAGGTATCTGTCCGCTCACGGTCAGGGCGTTGCCAGCGTTTGCCACCTTCAAGGCAGTGAGTTCGTCAGAGGTGGCCGCATGGATGCCGTCGGTGGTATTGTCAACGGCCGAGAAGCGGAGCACATAGGAATAGCTGCCCGATGAAGGAATCTGGTATTCAGAGAGCGTGCCCGTTCCCTGTCCGCAGCTGCCGTTGCCCAAGCCCTTCTGCAAATAGTCGAAATGGGCGGTGAGCTTACTGCCTGCGTTCAACTCCCAAGGATGGCGCGTGTTATAGAGCGTTTCGTCGTCGTATGCCAAGAGAGAGAAGGCCACCTGTCCGTCGGTCTCCACCTTGACGCCGTTGCCAGTTTCAGGGTCTTTCACAACAAGTTTGCGGAGGTCCATGTGGTTGCCACACGACTGCGGATGGCTGTATTCTTCAAACATATCAGAGACCGTGGTGGTGTAACGGCCGATATATGCACCGTTGTTTCGGTCAATATAAGTGGCCCAAGGACCACGGCCATAGTAGCTGACCTCGGAGAGGTTGGCAGGAAGTTTCATGGCCATGCCCAAGCGGCGCAAATCGCCCGATTGCGGCATGTAAGTGGCTTTAAAGTCTACCACGCCAGTGTTGTAAATGGTGTAGAGGAAGACATAGTTGCACTTCGTTCCTGTGCCGTTGACCGTTACCACAACCTGACTGCCGTCGTCGGCCTTGCTGACCGAGAGGGTGCGGCTGCTGATGCCGTTACTCTTGTCGTAGCCTCCACCATAATATGGTTCGGCGGCGCCGTCATTTTCCACCCATCTGAAATTGCTATATTCAGGGCCTTCGCTCATCGAAGAGGTGAGGTCAACGCCGTCGAGCGTCCAGTTCTTCAATTGTCCGTTGGCCGAGAACACCATCTTCAGGTGCTTGTTTTCAATGGTCTGCGTTCCAGCACCGCTCGTCACGGTGAGGGCCTCGCCCTTCTTTGTGTCAACGGCGGCCAGTTTGGCGCGTGTCTTGAGCGTGTATTGCGCGTCGGCGACAACGTAACCAGCTTCCGTCCACGGGGTGGCTTCCTTCAGACAAGCCTGTACGGAGAGCAGCACTTCGTCGTCATCGTCGGATTCGAAGGTATAAGGCAGTTTCACCACGGAGGACTTGCCCGCAGCGATGGCTGGGAAGTCAAGGGTGCCGTTTTCAACAGCATGGCCGTTCTTCAGAATGGTGTACTTCAACTGGAAGTTGTCGAGCGTCAAGAAAGCATAGCCATTTTTCACAGAGAGGCCCTTTGTTCTTGCGTTGAAGTTGTTGAACTTCACATACTGGTAGACCTTCTTGACCTCGGTGAGCTTCGACGTCCAGGCGCGGTCGGCAGTGATGATGCCGTTGTTGACAAAGTTGAACTGGTGGGGGCCAGGATAGTCGAAACCGCTTCTAAACTTGTTGAAACCATTGATGGTGGTCTTGCCTGATTTGATGTCGGCAGCGTCGTAGATCGACTGGTCGACCCAGTCCCAAATGCAACCGCCGATGCCGTAACGGCTTGATTCGATGATGTCCCAATATTCCTTGAGATTTCCAACGGCGTTGCCCATTGCGTGGGCATATTCACACATGAAATAGGGCTGTCTCTTGGAATTGTTGTTGGCCTGGTTTTTCGCAGTGCTGATGTTGGGATACATCACACTATAGAGGTCGGTGGCCGTGTCGTTGGCACGGGTGGCGCCTTCGTAGTGGATGATTCTCGGATCGAGAGCACGGGTGGCCTCGTAGGTGGCATGGAAGTTCAAACCAGAGTTGCTCTCATTTCCCAAACTCCAGAAGATGACGGAGGGGAAGTTGCGGTCGCGAAGCACCATGCGCACTGTGCGGTCAACATATTGTGCGGTCCACGAGGGAGCGAAGGTGATGCCAGAGGCTCCGCTGTTTTCCCAGTTGAAATGGCATTCAACGTCGGCCTCGTCCATGCAGTAGAGACCATAATAGTCAAACATGGCGTACATCTTGGCCTGGCGCGGATAATGACTGGTGCGCACGGTGTTGACATTGGCCTGCTTCATCATCTCGATGTCTTTCAACATGGTCGGCACGTCAATGGAACGGCCGTAGACGGGATGCGTGTCTTGCGTGTTGACGCCTTTGAACAAAACGGGCTTGCCGTTGACGTAGACTTTATTGCTGCGGATGGCAACATGGCGGAAACCATATTTCGTTGAAAAGGCTTCTTCTTCAACACCGCTTTCCGCGTCGAGAAGCGACACCTGGACGGTGTAGAGCGTCGGGGTCTCTGCCGACCATAATTGCAGATTGCTCAGACCTTCGAAGGTGACGGAAGCCTGTGCCTCTTCGGTGCCCGTCGCTGCCACATTGGTCTGTTGGCTGGCAACTTCCTGGCCGTCGGGGCCGATGAGGGTGGCCTTGATGGTCTTGCTGTATTTTTCTCCCTGCGGGTTGGCCACGAGGAAGTCAACCTGCATGCTGCCACTGTTGTAGCTGAGCGGTTTGAGATTAGCCGTGATATAGTGGTCGCGGATGTAGGTCTTCGGCACCGCCATGAGATAGACATCGCGGTGGATGCCGCTCATGTGCCACATGTCTTGTCCTTCGAGATAAGAACCGTCGCTCCATCGGATTACCTGTACGGAAACGTTGTTCTCGCCCTCGCGCACCACGTTGGTCAGGTCAAACTCGGCATCGTTGTTGCTGCCTTGCGTGTAACCGACATATTTTCCGTTTACCCAAACGAAGGCCGCACTGTAAATACCGTCGAAGTGCAACAAGACGCGCTGGTCTTTCCAGTTCTCTGGCAAGGTAAAGGTGCGACGGTAGGAGGCCACGGAGTTGGTCAGTCCGCTCTTCATCTGAATGGTGGGCGGATTGTTTTGGAAGGGATAGTTAACATTGATATAGAGCGGCTGGCCGTAGCCCTTCATTTCGAGACAGGAAGGAACTTCGATGTCGTCCCACTTAGAGACGTCGGCATCGTCGCCCCAGAAGGCTTTTTCGCCCGGACGGCTTCCGGGAGCACTCACATAATTGAGTTTCCACGTGCCGTTAAGGCTCACCACACGGTCGCTCTGCGGCGTCTCCCAAGGTTTGGCATAGTGTGCAGCGTCGGCGAGCATGGCTGCCGTTGTGCTATACGGGATATAGTAGGCATGGCCTTTCTCTTTGTTTTCCTCGAAGAAGGTCTCGTCTTCCCAGTGGTTGCGAGGCGGCATAGCTGGGTTCTCCACGTAGGTGAGGGTGAAATAAGTGTTGCGGTCGTTGGCGCTCGTTGTCATCGTTGTGGTGCCCGACGACTGTGCCGAGAGATAAAATTTGGTACTGCCCTGCTTGTAGACCAACTGGTAGACGTCGTCCAGGCCATTAACTGGCTGGATGCTCACCAACTGGTTTTCTTTGTTGGAAGCCGTCCACTGAAGCGGCACACGCTTGCCGCCGAGGGCTGCATCGATGGCCAAACCGCCGCGCATACTGAAAAGTATGACCTGAGAAGGGGCTGAAGCCTTGGGCGCCAGGGCAATCTGCCAGGCCTGTCCCCAGTTGCCTTCTTCATATTGATCGGCAAAAATGCGGCTGTCGGTGTCGTAGCTCTGACGGTTGGAGAGAACGAGATTGGGCGACTGCTGACGCGCGATGACGTAGTTGTAGCCCACAATGCCGGCAGGGACGGGTTTCTCCGTAGCCACGAAGCGAAACTGCATATCGTCGGAAAATCCGGCGGCGGTGGCGTTCATGGTGAGGGCGGTGCCCGATTGCGTAACGGCGTAAGAGGCATCGCTGCTTACCAAGGCGAAGAGTTCATCATTGCCTTCAATTTTCTGCGCATAGAATTTCTGATTTTCATTCGCAGCCTCATACATCCACTGAATGAGTTTCTTGCCGCCAGTGAGCCCCATGTCCATCGACAATCCTGAGTGGGGATTGACAATGGCGAAGCTGTTTCCGTCGCCGTCTGGGGTTGGAACAACCACCCAGTCCTGGCCTTCGTCGGTCTCAGAACTTGCAGCCAACGTGATAGGTGCACTTTTTTCTGTACTGCCAGAATTGGTCAGAGCCAACCCTGTTTTGTTGCTGACGATGTGATAAATCACATTGGCTTTCCACGGAACGCCGGCCACGGCGGTCAGCGATACCAAGCAGCAGACGAGAAGCGTGATGAGACACTTGCTCCTGCAGGATTTAAATGATAAACGCATACTTGTATTCTGATTTATTATTGATTGTTTTCTCTTGAAACGCCAAGCAGGCAGGCGGCTGCCTACTTATTGCCGCCCCCCAAAGCCAACCATAGTTTGTTGTCGGGATAATCGGCGGTGACGTCGATTGCCTGGTGGCTTACGGGATGCTCGAAGGCAATGTGGCGTGCGTGGAGCGAGATACTGCCATCGGGATTGCTGCGCGGCGAACCGTATTTGAGGTCCCCCTTGATGGGCATGCCCAGAGAAGAAAGCTGGCAACGTATCTGGTGGTGGCGGCCTGTGTGGAGGCGCACCTCCAAGAGGTTGTAGCGATCGCCGCGACCGATGATGCGATAGTCGAGTACGG
>ENA-OOXC01001979-OOXC01001979.1-human-gut-metagenome-genome-assembly--contig:-NODE-1979-length-10833-cov-3.221191_pt1 | contig 10833 bp, 10 predicted proteins | sample MGYA00241578_ERZ501325 | MGnify/ENA primary metagenome ERZ501325 (study PRJEB25962, sample SAMEA2042737) | human gut metagenome | biome: human gut; feature: human-associated habitat; material: faeces...
TGATATGTATCTATAAAACATTATTCCTAATATGTATTGTTTAAAGTCCCAACCGTCAACTGATCCCCTTAAATCGTCTGCTATTGACCATATTGCTTTGTGCAATTCTTCTCTTTCTCTTATATTTCTGTTTTCCATAATTTTCCTCCGTTAAATCTAATTATCCTATTTATTTTATATCACATAATCTCTTTTTTCTCAACAAATACTTCTATATTTTTACAAAAAAAGAAGTATTCCTACTTCCATTTTTGTTTGACTTATTTTTTTATTTTTACTAGTCTCTTACTCATGTATTTCCAACTGTTTTTTACTTGTTCTTCCATTCTTCCTAAATCACTATATTCCTTTTTGGATCTATCTACATAAGTTAAGAAATTACCTTTCTTTATATCTTTTGTTCTTTTTCCTAAATAAGAATACTGCTTATATAGTTTTTTTCGTCCTATGTTATTTCCTGTTTTTACTGTCCATCTATTTATTGTTTTTATTCTAGCGTACATCTTTCTATAATATTTTGCTACTGTTTTTTCTCTTATTTTCACGCACTCTCCATCATATGAAAATCCAAGATAATTAATAATAGTATTTTCTTTTAAAACTTTATTTTTTAATATATCCACACTAGTAATACTGTCTTGTCTTTTTATAAAACAACTTGTCTTTTCTGGGCTCATTATTAAATTAGGAATTTTATCCTTTATATTCATAATCTTATTATACAATTCTTTTACTCCAGCTATATTAGGAATTATTATAATAATATCATCCGAATATCTTCTATAAATTCCATTATTTGATGTTACTATGTCATTTACTAATTTATCGAATTTTATCATATATATATTTGACATAACTGAACTAATAGCAGAACCTTGAACCATTCCATATGATTCTTTATTAACATGAACTTTCCCCTGTTTAAATTTCCTAAACTGTTCTATGTCAAATAACCTTTCTTTATGTAATTTAGTTAGTTCTTTATGTTTTAAATGTAATTCATTTAGTATATCATTATACTCAATATAAGAATATTTAGTTATGCTCTTAAATATTTTATAATGGTCATTTGGTAATGTATCAACTTTTAATATTTCTTTTAATCTATCCTTTAAATATTGATGATTTAAACTATCAAAAAAATTAGTAAAATCTGAAACTATAATAAATGCATTTTCTTGCTTATTTAAAAATTTAAAAACATCTCTTGAAAAATGTATATTGTTCTTATTTAAATTCGTTCTGTAAGCAATAACTGCTTGGTTTATTCCTAATTGTTTTGCATATTTATTGTATTTTTTTGATAATATATCGTTATAATACTCATAAATATATCTATCAATATGTGAAGAATACCTTATATCTCTTGGTGATTTTGGTATTATCTTATCACCATTAAATTTATTTCTTTCTTCTTGATAATGAATAAATGGATAAAAAGCATGTCTTTCTATCCATTTTTGATTTCTTATACTATTTAAATATTTCCAGTATTCCGGCTTTCTACTATCAAAATGAGTATAGTTTTTATTTTTATAAATTTTTCTTTTTTTCATATTTCTCCTTTTCAAGGCCTACCAATCGGAACGCAGAAATCCTTATAGATTGGCAGACCTGAAGTGTTCCTAACATATTTCTATGTTATCTGCTCTTCCTCCTTACCAAGAATAATATGGTATAATATAATGGAGGTTAGAATTATGAACAAATCAAGGTCATTAATTGACATATTCATAATCTATGCAATTCAAATACTATGCAATATTGATGTTGACATAATTATCAATATAAATATTAATATAATACTTGACATTGCAGTAATCTAAATCTCCTATAACTATTTTTATAGGACAAGCATATTATACATTAAAATTCTCTTTATTTCAATAATTTTACCAAAAAATTACAGTTTGTTTACGTTTTATCTTTCATGTTTTCTATCTTTCCTTTTTTGTTTTTCTTTTTTATTTGATTTTTCTTCAGTTTTTCTTATTTGTTCCTTCATTTTTGGCACATCATCATAAAATTTATCACACAACTTAATCTCTTTTCTAATCCTTGTTAAAGTAGAAGTAACATCAATTATTTCTTTGGTAACCCTATCTTTTTCAATTCCATTATCTAACTTTTGTCTCTTATAATACAGTCTATTCCTAATATTTAAAATTTTCTGCAATTCTTCCTGTTTCTGTTCTTTAATATTATCAACATCACTCATAGTCTCAATCTTATACTTACATAAAAATCTAATTCTTTCCGAATACTCATCCATCTTTTTTACTTCTGCCCTCATTTCAGGAGTCAATTTATATTGTATATTCTTTTTGGTATATAACTTTAGCAAATATCTATAATAGTAATACAATGCAATAATCCCTTTTGGTCTATATTTCTTCCTTACTTTATTTCTTGTTGTAAAATGTCTGTTTTTTACTACCATATAAGGAAGTATTTTTTCTGATTTTATATAATCATTTTCAAATATTCTTCTTTTGATATTTTCCAATGAGTAATCTTCTCCAAACGCTCTTTCAACTCTTATATTTCTTTTGTATGGTTCTCTTCTCACACTTAATTTTTCTGCTCTATAATAATAGCTATATCCCATTGATACTAGCATCTGCTGAAATTGTTTTAAAGTATATGATCGTTTTATAGCATAATCTATATCTTCTTTTGCAAATTTATAATAATCGGAATCTCTCATAGATTTCTTATAAAAATTTTCAAAATTTATTCCTGATTTACAAGTCTTTTCTGTTAAAACACTTAAGCCATATTCTTCACATATTTCATCTGATGTTTTTCTTAGTAATGCTGTATTCGTTAAATTGCTATAATACTTTTTTCCATCTTTAAATGAAACCGAATTGATTACAAAATGATTATGAAGATGTTCTGTATTTAAGTGTGTAGATACAACAACTTGAAACCTGTCTCCCCACATTTCATTTGCAAGTTTTACTCCAATTTCATGCGCTATTTCTGGAGTAACTTCTCCTTTATTAAAAGATTGATAAGCATGAAATGCTAATATACCATTTTCTTTTCCATATATCATTTTTACAAGTTGCATTTGTTTAACTGAATCTTTTACTTCACAATTTATGCCTGTTGTATAAAATTGTTTTTCTGTTTTATCTGGATTAGTTGCATATGTCATTACTTGACTGATATTATCAAATTTATCCATTCCATATCCATTAGAATTTTTTCTTGTCTTTTCTTCATTTGTTGCATAATCAATTACATGATCTAATCTCTTTTGTACTTTCCATATTTTTGTTGTTGCCATTTGCTCTCTCCTCCCATCTTAAAAGGGGATTGGGGAATTTCCCCATTTAGAATTTCGAGCTGACGAAATTCATTGCTTGTTAGGACAATAATGTTCTCTTTTTTAGTGCTAAAACCATTACTTTTTCTATCAAATGCACACAATATTTTGAAAAATACTTGGACTTTTTTATCAAAATCCAAGTATTTTTTTCTTTCATTTCCTATTTACTTTTTTATATTTTTGTACTACAATAATTGTATAAAGATTTGGGTTAGTATTTTAGTTTTGCGGCTTATACTAACTCTTTTTCTTTTACCTTTTTTAGTGTTATTCCATAACACATTTGATATAATTTTGATATTATTGCATCTACTAATTGTTCATCCTGACTTTGACTAAATCTTTCTATTAATCCATGTTTATCAAACCTTGTTGTAATTATTATCGGTAATCTATTTTCATTTCTATTTTGAATTATTGTATACAATTTTTCTAATGCCCACTGACTTATTTTTTCTGTTCCAAGATCATCAATTATAATCATATCTACATTTGAGTATAACTCTATTAATTCATTTTCTGACTTTGTATTGTCTCTAAATGTTTTCTTAATCATGTCCAATAACATTGTTAATCTTCCCATTAAAACAATCTTATCATTTTCTATTAATTTGTTAGCAATTGATGCTGCTAAATGTGTCTTTCCAACTCCTGACTCGCCCGTTATTATCAGTCCGTCATTTTGCATTTTTTCTATACTTTTATTTGTATAATCTTTAGCAACTTTTACTGCCATTTCATTCTCTGAATTAATATTAAAATTTTCAAAGTCTTGTTCTTGAAATTTTTCTTCAACATAGTTCTTCTTATAAATTTTATTTATGATATTTTTATAGTGTTTTCTTTTTTCTATTTCATATTCTTGCTCATCTATCTTCTTCCAGTATTCTTGTGCCTCATTGCAATTACATCTTTCGTATTTAATTGCATCTGGAGAAATATTAGCATATAAATAATCAAGTCCTATTGGTATTAATTCTTTGCCACAAAATCCACACTTTTTGAACTCTTTGTGAATAATTTTATTAGATTTTGTATTGTCTAAATCCATTCTCGTTCTCCTCTCTTATATTTTTTTCTTTATTATTTTCTAAATCTTTTTTGTTTTCCTCTTCTCCGTTACCTAACGCTTGTATAACGTTACTTTTTTCAATTTCACTTTTATGCTTTTCACGATATTTTCTTTGTCTTTCTCTGTTTTGTATTTGATATTTTTCATACTTTTCAATACTTTGATATTTGTCCCAATTTTTTATTAGAAATGTTTCCCCTTCTTTTTTTAACATTCCTAATTCTAGAAACTTTTTCAAAATTTTTTCAATTTTTTTATTAGATTTTCCCATAATCTTTGAAAAATTTTGAATTGTCATTGGATTGTTTTCTCCAACTTCTAGTCTTCCTTTATTATTACATTCAACTGCTAATGCAATTAACTGTATCCATACTCTAAAATAAGTGTCTCCTTCAGGAAGTTTTAGAATTATTTGAATTTTCCTGTTTGAAAATATTGTAGTTTCTGTTTTGAACCACGGTATTTCATACATAGCCTCCTTTCCTCGCTTTCTTTCAATTAATATTTAATTGATTCTTTCTCTTTCCTACTTAGATATTCGTCTAATACTTGAATTCTAAATAGAAATTTTCCACCAACTTTTGAGCATGGTATTTGTTTTCTTCTTACTAATTGATTTATTAGCCAATAAGAGATTCCTAAATATTCTGCTGCTTCTTTCATTGTTAGTGTTGTTCTTTGTACTTTTGGTAGTTCCATTAAATCACCTCCTATTTTTTTGTATTTAACTATTGACTTCTGTTAACAATTGAATTATAATATCAATAGTTAGTTTTGTAAAGTCTATTTATAAATGTTTGAAAACAATCATTTTTATATATTTAAAACTAATAAATTGTTAAATCGGGGGGAATTATGAAAATTTCAGATTTTGATAAAAAAATAAAAATTACACCTTTATCTAATAACAATATTTTGGCATTTGAATTAAAGTCAATTTTATATACTCCAAATAAATATAGAATTCCCGTTGCATTTGCTGACACAACAAATTCAATAAATGATACAGAAAAATATATAGCTGAAAATTATACTATAGAAGATCAAAAAAAATTAAAACATAATGATATAATAACTAATAAATTTTTAGCTGAACTAGCTAAATTAAATTCTGATTCTGATGATGAAGTAAAAAAACTCATAAAAAAATATAAACCTCAATTACTTGATGTAGCTTATAAAGCTCCTAATAAATTAAGATGTTTAAATGCTAGTGATAATATAGAAGATATGAAAGGATATTTTGTTATTGACTCAAATGCTATTATTGGTAGTAATGGAGAATTGCTATCTAACTTTTTAAATTTAGACTTCAATAAATTTAACCATTTCTTTATGTTTTTTACAAAATATTTTGGAATGTTTATAGATTGCTTTGAAGAAAAAGATTTAGAAGGCTTGAAAATTGATGAATTAACAGATCTAACATTAATAATTTCACTTGCAAATAAGATTTATAATTCTTCAAAAGATTATATTATTAACATTCAAAATTTATTTAGAGAATTTGTTGATTTGCTATATGGATATGATAATAACAAAGATATATATTCTCTTACTTTAAAACAAAAATTTTACATTTTTTATGACAAGTATCAAGATGAATTACAAGCTTTTTCAGAAAGATATCAACATTATGGACTATTTAATTTCAATTATGTACATAGTGACTTAATTCATTTAAAACATAATAATACTTCTGAATTAATATTAAAGCTTAAGCAGTTTGATCCAGATGGTTCAAAAATTTTTAATAGCTACAGTATTGTTACAGATAATATATACACTGTATTATATATTTCTTTATATAATTTAGTTTTAAACAATACTGCTATGATTAGACAGTGCAAAAACTGTCATAGATATTTTTTAACTAACAAATCTAACACTTATTATTGTGATAACATATATTATGAAGATAAAACTTGTAAAGATGTTGGAAATCAACTGTCTCAAAAAAGAAAAGAAAATAAAGAACCTGTCTATGGTAAATATAGAAGTATCTATGCAAATAAAGCTACTTTACTAAAAAGATATCCTGATATATATTCACAAGAGGATTATGATAAATGGAAAAAAGAAGCTAAACAATTCATGAACGATATTAGACATGGTGAAAAAACTTATGACGAATTTGATAAATGGTTAGATAAAAATAAATAGGAGGTAATAGCTATGCCTTATGAATTTAAAAAATGGCAAGATTTTAATAATCTATCTATAAAAATAACTATAAAAAAGAAAATTTATGATGCTATTTTAGTTGTAAATGATAATAGACTAATATTAAAAATAAATATGACTAAAAATATTAGCGAATGGAGAAACTTGGATAAAAATTATGATATTATATCAGGGAAATTTTTATTTAATAATCAAAAAATCTTTTTTATAAACTGTATGAATATCGGAAATTCTAGTAGCATGAATTGTACCAAAGGCATAATTGAAAATGCTACAGCAAACTTTACTATTGATAAATTAATGCTTGATAAAAATTTATCTAAAACTTCATTAAATAAAATCACAAAATATTCCGCATTTTATAAAAATTTAGATTTACTTTCTGAAGAAAAATCTCTAATGTCCGATTTAAAAACTTTTGATTATGATTCAAACACTCATAATTATAAAATAAATACATCTTCTTATTTAATGAATATTTTGTTTTATTGTAGTATGGAGGAAAATAGAAATTCTCTATCAATAAATAGAATGTCACAAGTAGACTTTACTCATTTTAAACCTATAAACATAAATAAAGCACTTGAAAACATATACATGCTTAGAAATTTTTTAATGATTATACTAAAACAGCCTATATATGTAAAAAAGCAATTAATCTATATAAATGACAATGCCATAGAATTATTTGATTGCAATAATAATGATAATTTTTTAGAAAATGCTGATTTAGAAGAAATGCTTTCTCATAGATGTCTAAAAATAGAAAATATAAATAATATAGAAACAATTTATAATAATTTTATAGAACAATATAATCAATTATATCCATTACTTGAGTTATACTATAATGTAACTCAATACAAAGTACCTAATTTAACTAGATTTATTAACGCTACAACTATGTTAGAATATTATTCTAGAAATTATAACTTTGATGCTGCTTTATCATTAAGTAAGATAAAAAAAGCAAACTGTGATGATCCCTTTTATATTGATATGGTTAAATCTTTAATAACTAATGTTAATGAAATATATAACTTTACAGATAGTGAAATAAATAAAATTTCTGAAAATATAAAATCTGCTAGAATTCACTATATTCATTACAAGACAAAGCAAAAATCTAAGCCTTTAACATATGACCAGCAATTTTGGTATTCATATTTCATACAAGATATTATTTTATCAAATATATATAAGCTACTTGGCTTAGATATTTCTAAATACAAATACATATCTTTTAAAGGCTTTTATTACGATAGCATTAATTTAATGTAATTTATCCTCTCCCACCCATAGTTATGCCTGAAAGGAGGTGAAAAAGGTAATGGCTGGGAGTATTGAAAAAAGAGGAAAAAATAGTTACAGACTAGTATGTCTTGCAGGATACGACTTGCAAGGAAAACCTATAAAGAAAACAAAAACAATTCACGGAACCAAAAAAGAAGCAGAAATAGAACTAGCAAAATTCGTTGCTGATGTTCAAAATGGAATGTTTGTAGAAGGCAAATCCTTAAAATTCTCTGAATTCACAGAAATATGGAAAAGAGACTATGCATCAAAAGAACTTGCACCATCAACATACAAAAGATATTGTAGAATATTAGAAACAAGACTTCTACCCTACTTTGGACATTTCTATATTAACAAAATCAAACCAACTGACATCATGCATTTTTATGATTTACTTAGTAGAGATACTCAGTTAGTTAGAAAAAAAGGTAACAATGGTAAGAAAACCTTAAAACCCTTATCTGGTAAAACAATATTAGAACACCACAGATTATTAAGAGCAATGCTTCATAAAGCTGTATATTGGCAACTAATTATATCTAATCCTGCTGAACGTGTTCAACCACCAAAAGCAAGAAAGCCAAAAAGAAGATACTATGATGATGAGCAATGTAAAATATTATTACACAATCTATCCTTACTTGGTGAAGATCAAATAAAATATAAAGTTGCAATCATTTTTACAATATTTACTGGTGTTCGTTTAGGTGAATTAATGGGATTAGAATGGCAAGATATTGATTTAAAAACAGGAATTGTTAGTATAAATCGTTCTAGTCAATATTTAGCCGACAAAGGTGTATTTACAAAAACACCTAAAACAGAAAGTTCTATCAGAGAAGTTGCAATTCCAGATTTCGTTGTTTCTCTACTTGAGCAATATAAGTTATGGTATGATGAGCAAAAATCGTTCTGTGGTGAATTATGGACTGATTCTAATAGGTTATTTGTACAATCTGATGGCAAACCTATGCACCCTTCAACAGTAAGCAAATGGTTTGTAAAATATGTTAGTCAAATAGGACTACCTGTAATTAATTTTCACGGATTAAGACACACAAATGCTACACTTCTAATATCACAAAATATTGATGTAGCAGTTGTAGCAGCAAGACTTGGACATGCACAAATTACAACAACATTTAATTTTTATGTGCATCCTATTATTTCTCATAATAGAAATGCAGGAAATGCTTTAGAAAACTTGCTACTACCACACCAAAAATTAGTCTAAAATCTTTTTTCAGATTTCACTAAAGTCATTAGACTTTTCACGATAAAAATAAATCGTTGTCAAAATTTTTGATTTTATTCCAACGATTATATGTGTAACGTAAAAGACTACTATTTATAAAATTAGGTTTCCCATAGTCTTTTACTGGATTTTTATTAGAAATATAAACGTTTTGGGAGATTTTCTTCCCCAACTTTTCCCCAATTTCACATAAAATGCCTACTTTTAGTCATTATTGTTAACTAATTGAGGAATAGAAAAAATCGCTACAACTATTCAAGCTGTAACGATTAAATCAAAATTGTAAAATAAAATTATTTCAAACTCACCTTAGAGTTATGAGCCTCAATCTCCCTCAAATCCAATTCGCTCTTCACATCGCTCAACCTATCCTACTACTCCTTCAAATCATCATTTATCCAATGAACCGGAAACTCTCCATCTCTCAAAATCTCCTTAACAGCCACTGGTAGCAAAGGATAATCCTCAATATTATTTAAATCTAACCATTCATATTGTAAATAATCCTTACCCTCAACATTCTTCAAAGTATATTCAATCTTTTTATCCTCATCATCAACAAATTCAACTCTATGTACAAACATAATCTCATGATATTTTGCACCTTTCATTTCAAAAAAGTTTTCTATTGTCGCTACATATCCTATTATTTCTACTTTCTTTCCAGTTTCTTCTTCAACTTCTCTTTTTACTGTACTTGCTGAATCTTCTCCAATTTCAACTCTTCCTCCTATTAGTGCATAATGGTCTATGTTAACATTTCTATGTACTAATATTTTTCCATTATGAATTATAACTCCTGCTGCTCTTACATTTAATTTGTAATCTTCAACATCTAATGTTAAATCCATATCAATTTCTCCCTCTCTTTTTTGTCGATTATAACATATTTTTACAATCTTTGAAATATTTTACTTTGATTTTTTATACTTTTTATATCCTAAATATCCACCACCTAATAATCCTACAGCTATAATTCCTCCAGCAACATCTTGTGTACTTGTATTTTGCTCTTTTTGTATTGAATTTTTCTCTGTTTCATTTTTATAAGTATTTGTCTTGTCTATTGTATAGTTATTCTCTACTTTTGGGGCTTCTTCCACTTTTATTTTGATTGTATCTGTTTTTCCATTAGAGCTTGATACAGTTATATTTACATATCCAGCTTTTTTTGTTGTTACAACTCCATCATCGTTTATTGTTGCTATTCTTTCATCACTTGATTTCCATGTTATTTTCTTATCTGTTGCATTATTAGGCGTTATTGTAGCTGTTAAGGTTTGACTTTCTCCTACTTTTAAACTTTCTACTTTTTCGTTTATATTTATTCCTGTTACAGCAATCGCAGCTGGTGCAGTTGTTTGTACTACATTTTTATTTGAAGATGAAGATGTTGCTGATTTATTGTTATTTTTATTTGATTTTGAACTACTTGATGATGAATATGGACATACTCCATTTGGATGTAAATGTGCTGGATGCCCTCCACAATGATAATGATAACTTCCTAATCCGACTTTTATTATTTTTGTCTTTGTGTCCTCCATATGCATCTGTTCTTCCTGAATGTGCATATGAATTAATTCCTATTGCAATTATACTTAATATTGTTAAAGATATTGTTAAAAATTTTTTCTTACTTTTTTTCATATAAATCCCCCTTGATTATTTTATCAATTTTTTATTGAA